>Ga0325404_1007060_pt1 | contig 11733 bp, 2 predicted proteins | sample PopdelMetagenome_18_FD_205664 | JGI IMG/M metagenome (GOLD analysis project Ga0325404, IMG submission 205664) | Populus deltoides microbial communities from Bellville, Georgia, United States - Xylem-Control-R1 | ecosystem: Host-associated > Plants > Phyllosphere > Stem > Wood/Secondary xylem... | reverse complement strand
TGACCATTTCCTTCTTTCGCTCTCGACTTGTGTGATTTATTTCAAGTCTTTTTAAGTCTTAGTAGCGATCATCGAAGAACTGCAAACTGTTAGTAGATAACTCATGGCAACTCGCACCAATCACGTACTAGGAACAAAACTCATGGCAACTCGCACCAATCGATGGAACACCTTAGTAGGCCAATGACATGATTTCCTCCTTCAAGAAATATATATATATATATATCATCTTCTTCTCCCACAAGTACTAACTTAAGTGTTGGATAGTCAATCGTCCTATGACAAATTTATTTTTTTAGGAACTCTCAGCTTACATGCCTAAATTTTATAACAGACCATGAAAAACTCAATATTTTCTGTGTGAGGTTTTTTAATTAACAAGTTCATAATAATAGTCAAGTTAATAATTCAATCCTTATTTTAGCACAACCCCAATAATTCAAAGGTGAAATATGCCATTAAACCCAAATGGTTCTAGGCAGGATGGGCTTTTTGGACAAAACATATTAAGGGTAAGTTCGATTTGCAAAAAATATTTCCCTTTATGAAAAACATTTTTCTACAAATGAGTTATTTTCTTTGTTGGGATGTATCAAAAAAACAAAATTATAAAAAAAATTATTTTTCAATTATAATTTTTTTAATGACGGTTACAAGACGAGAGAAATTGCATCATGTATAATAAAATTAATGATGAGGACAATAGTTATGATAATAGTATGAATGATGTTAATGATTGTAATATTTATGATACTACTAATGTTGGTGGTAATGGAATAGTAAAAAATAATAGTTACTATGATAGCAGTGATGATGATAATAATAAAAAATAATATTTGCTTTAATAGTAAGTAGTGGTGACGGCAACATTATGGTTGTAGTGATGCTATAAAATTATAGGAGAAAAATGATAAAATGATGGTTATATTGGTAATAAAATGATGGTCAATGGTGGTGGGGTGGTATTTGTGGTGATGGTGATGAGGTGGTTGCGGGTGATAATGATGAAATATATGAGATGATTATAAAATAATAGTTAGGGTGGTCTTGGTAGTGATTATAGTGGTTTTGAATATCAAGTTGATAATGCCCAGGAAAATATTTTCTTCTAAATTAGTAGCATTCAAGAATTTATTAGAAAATATTTTCTATTAATTTATTTTTTAGTGTTTGTTTTGTATTGAAAATAGAAGAAAAAAATTCTAAAAAACATTTTTATCAAAACAAGATAACTCTAAAGTCATTAGACTCTATATTAATAGCAATTTAGTCATTTGAGAAACAATTACAAATTCAAAGTTAGTACTTGGAATTTTTTCACATTTCAATTTGATTCCATAAGAAAAAATCATTCTTTTATGTTATTAAAATCATTCAGAAAATGTTTTAATAAAAATTAACGCTCATTCTAATCCGTCAATACTTATTAATATTGAAGCAAAAAAATTATTATTTTTTTAACAGTAAAATATAAATATAAATTAAAAAAATAAAGTAAAATTACCTTAATCATCGTGTAGTTTAGTTATTTTCTTATTTTATTTTTATTCTTTTAAAAATTACAGTTTACCTCTGAAATCAAAACAAATTTTAAAATTGCATAGTCATCAACAAAAAAAAACATTCAATAAAATAATTTATAGAATTATCATTATATTCTAATTAATGATTAAAAATCCTTTAAGTGTTAAAATTATATAATTATCATCGATTCTCTCTTACCCCTTCCTCTCCCACACCTAGCTGCCACTATTACTCTGTCGCCAACCCCATTATTATTACCAATCAACCCTCATCTCTTCTAGTGGTTAATGCAACCAATAATAATGACACTTTTCATGTTTTGCTAACGATCATCATTGGGAGAGCTGTTGTGATTTGTTTTGGAATAGCATCACGTTTGTTTGAGACTAGGATTTACACTCTTAGCATGTGATTTCATTGTACCTCGGGTTGTGCTCTCCTTTTGGTCTGACCAGAATTCAAATTTTTTCTATTCCTTTTTAGTTTGCATGCAAGGCTTTTCTATTAGTTTGCTTATTATTGTCTTAGTGCATGTGATGGACTTTTGCTAGGGTGTTGTTTTTGGGTTTTCTTTTTTGTTGTTTCTTAGGTTGTGACATTTCAATTCTTAAGAGTCATAGTGACAAGGATTTTTCTTAGGGGTGAGTTCTGAAGTTTCTAGTTTGCTCTTTATTTTTTTTTTGTTTCTCTTACTTTCAAGTCTGTGCATTACTCTTTGGCCATTAGTTGCTGCACCATCAATTTAGTCATCTTTTTTTCTCTATTGACTCTTCTGTTATCTTTGTTTAGTTAGTTTTCTGATACATTTTTTTGTGTTACTTTATTTGTTGCTACTGAGGTTAACTGATGTTTATACCAGCTTTTTGCTTGGTTATTTTGAACATTCTTGTCATAGTGTATTTCATGCACATCCTTTGCATTAATATTTGTTCTTTCTGCAAGATTTGACTAGGGTGTAATGTCGTTGGAATTTGCATATGTTTTTTTTTTTTTGTTGCTTGCAGGGTGCCCAACTTTATTTTTCCCTTTCCTTGCGTTCCATTATGCTTTAAACTCTATATGTTGCTCTATTGGCTTTGCTTTTTTGGTTTGTTCTTTTTTCCTCTCTTCATTGTATTTCACCATAATTTGTGTTGTACATCTATTGTCAATAACTTTGTTGAGCTTTTATAGACTTATTTTCGGTTGGATAATTGCTTTGTTGAGATTCGATTTGCTTACCTTACTTTGCTGTTGTGTGTAAGTCTTTCTGGGCTGAAAGGTTTATTATTGTTTTTTTCTTGCTTTTTTGGATGTGTCTGTGGTGTATTTTCTTTCTTTCTTTCTGATTGGCTTCATGAAACTTGGTTTGTTCTGCTCTTGCTTCGTTGTACTCTACTACTTACTTATCTCTCTGTTTTTTCCTATGCATTTGAACTTGCCAGCAATGGCATTACTAGCTAGAAGTTTGTTTATAAAATTGTTTTTCCTCTGTTTTCTTCCCTTTTAATGGCAGTCAGATATATGCTTTAAATTCCCATCTATATTTCTATGGCTGATTCATGTTGCAATATGTGTATGTTCTTTTCATGGATGACCTTTTTTTATTCCAGTAATTTGTTGGTCCAACATGAAGCATGTTTTAAGTTTATCGTATTACTTGGAATGATTGATTGATCAAGTTAAACATGTTGTTATAGCTTTGCTAGCAAAGTCACATTGTTTTTTATCTGCTCATAAATTTGTTGACAGCATGGAACACATTAGCTGCTTTATAGGCTTTTATTTGTTTTTGTTTTTTCCTATTATGTTAACAACATGAAGCCCATAACTTGCATGCTAAACCAAAGTTGCATGCTGTTAAGGTTGCTCTTGATGATCCAACAACTTCTTCATCCTTTATAGCTGTCTTTTCATTGGACTCAACAACTTTTGCACCTGTTGCACCATCTAGAACTAATGTTGATTTCTCACAGCAACCACAGATCTCCCCAAGGCAATCATGTATGGTTAGTTCTTTGCCATCACAAACAAAAAGACAGCTACTATTTGAAGATGAAATGCCTCTCTAAAGGTGACGACTAGCTCCTTCCTCTCATTTAAAAGTTTTTTCCTTTCAGTTTCAGCAATGTCAATTATTTGTTTTCATTTTAATTTATTTTTTTTATTTGCAGCTCTGCAACAGCTGTTGCAGCTAACCCTCCAGACTAATTTACATCAGTACTTGATTGTGCGGTACATCAACCATCTCCGAGGCAAATAATCCACCAAGTAAACGCCAACGCCCTTCTAAACCCAATCATGATTTGTGTGCCAGTCACAAGGTGTTTTTTTTTTAAAAAAAAAATTGATGGTATCTTATAATTATAAACATAGCTGTTGAATATGTTTTGGAAAAAGGATTTGATTCTTTCAAGCAAAAATATTTGCAAAATGTTCAAAGCTTAAAAATGACAGCAACATTCTTTGCCTTTAATTTCATGCCATCCATTCAAATTGATAGACAACATTTATTATTTTTTCTTCACTTACACAAAACTCTCATACTGCTATAACAAATATAGTACAAATTTGTTCTTCCATGTCCTTTCTATCGGTTTCAAATGCAATAATAAAATCTATATGAAAAGATCCAATAAGTTAACATGTGTCCCAAAACTAAACCACATGGTGTTGTAGCTGTCATTTCCAATTGAGCTACCATAATGAAACCATGAAAATCTATCGGTTGCTAGTGATGAATTGTTATTGTCATCGATCGACCACATGAATGAGTCGAGATCGAAATCACAACACGATTCTTAACTATAAAAGAATGATCGTTGTGATAAACTATTTTTTCATGATTATGAGTTTCATGGATGATTCATTCTATTGATGCCAATTAAATTATAAAAAATAACATAGCATATTACGCACAAGTTTAGTTAGGAAAACCATATTACGCCCTTAGTTTCTAGCTTTTTTTCATAGTAATTTTATATTTGTATAAAATCATTTGCATGTACTTTCAAACTTTACTTTCATTTTTTTTTCATCTTGCCAACACGTTATCTCCACCTTCCCTTGCTCTTTGCAAGCTTTTTTTCTTCATTTGATCACTAATACTGCTGGTAGCTTTTCATTCGCAAAAGTTCTCTATCAATAGGATCTCACAATCTTTTTGTTTATACAGCGACCCCGCAAGTTGTTTTCTTGTCAGTTTTGCATGTCGTTATAGACTACTCCAACAATTAACTCTCTAAAAAAGCAGTGCTACTCTTAAACGTTGTTGTGGCATTGTTTTGTTGATAATTAGTGAATACAATATATTTTTTTTTTGGATGGATATAACATTCCATATGTTGTTTAGCTTTTTAAATATGAGTAATGAAACAATCAATCTCTTCCAATCACAAAAGTCTTTGTTCTTGTAATGTCTCTGCAATATCAATATTTTCACACAGTTAATTATATTCAGTCTATGTTTTTTATTCACCGGCATAGTTATTTAACTCTTTGACTCAATCACATCTTCAGTTTCTATTATAACATTCTTTCATAATTGTAATTAATACAATCAAATACATTTGCTTCACAAGCTGGGGCAGCAGGAATAAAGCATCTAGTCAAGATCTAAACCACAACATCTTCATTATAATTGCAAACTTTTTGGTTTCTTCTTTTTTGGGAATTCTATTACACCGAAAACTCCATAGATAAATCAAAACAGCAAATTAATGTTACATCAAATCATTTGAGTTCTGATAATCAATTTAAAGGTTTTTTTAGGATTTTAAAAAATAATTAATTTAGAACTTATAATCTAAGTGAAATCATGTCACAAATAAAGAGAAAACAAATTGATTAGATACAAAACTCTAGGTTTTGATTTTTATGAGAGTTTGTTTTCTTAAATAGGAGAGAAGAAATTAATTCGAAATTGTTTTTTTATGTAATTACCAAATTTTGGTTGTTTATGTTACATTGTATATACAAGGGTGTATTTATCTTTTCATTCAAAATTTAAAATTGAGTTTATCCAGTGTATAAATCATAATTTTGAAAAGAATAAAGGAAAAGTAAGAAAATAGTTAAAATTTAGAAGGGTAAAGATAATTTCACCAAAAAATAATATATTTTCTTTCTACTTCGCTTAAATCTACAATCACTAAATCTAGATTTTTCTTCACAACAACATAAAATAATAATAGATATTTCTACATATATTTCTTTATAAATAGATATTGGCACACATGTAATGGTAACAACATAAAAGTTACATTATTCATTATATTATCATTTCTTTAAAATCACCTTAACATATGTAACCTAACAATATATCCTTCCTCATAATAAATTGATTTATCAAATTCTTTAATCATAATTATACAAGTACATTTAATTTTTTTTACAAAAAAAAATGTATGTGAGTTTTGTCATAGTAAAAATTATTTAATAAATAAATATTATAAGTAATGTGTTATGCTCACAACAATATTAATTAATCTAACTTATCTATTTTTATGAATAGATGAAAATAACCTTCTTACATGAGAAATAAAATTGGATAACACTATTTTATATATTATAAAACAAACATCATTAGCTTATAAAACATCTTCTAACAATACATATATAATCCAAAATTAATAAATCTTTTTTTAATTCATTATATTGAATTATCAAGAGATTTCAAATTATAACTTTTTTTACAAATCTTTGAAAAAAAAATATAGAACAATAAATAATCTAATCATGCATCATTTTTATGTCAAAAAAAATTATATAATGACAATGATGTTTTGTTAAATATTACATAAAACATAAAAAGTTCAGTACACACGCTATGTTGCAGACCGTATCAAAACATTTTTGCATGTAAAAAAGATTGACCAGGCCACGAGAAACCCTTTGAAATTGTCATTAAACTAGATCTAGTTGGTCAAACCTAAAAACTCATGACACAACTTTTTGTTTAGCTCGGATTTCAAATTAAATCATTGTGGAAGTTACCCCAATGTGACCTAATAGACTTGTTGAGTTCAAAGACAATTTGAACGGCTGGTTAAAACATGATTTGACTTTAAAAAATTTTCAAAATAATATATTTTAAAAAAGATGTTGAGATGTTGACATATTAGATTGACCTAGTTGTTGCAGCTTAACTCGCCAAATCCACGACCTGAGTCATGGACTCCACTAGGTTTAATAAATTTTTTAAAAAATTATATGATAAAAAATAGATACTTGCAAAATTAAACACAAAACAAATATTGTGAAATTTATTTGAGACTGCCCCATAAGACCAATTAAAAATCAAACAAATATTAATGGATGAAATAAAAAAATAAAAAATCAATAACAACACAAATTGTTGCATAGAGTAAATTCGTGGATGGGTTTATTGAATTGAAAATTCATTTTCAACCAAGCTTCACCTGAAATCTTCTAATAAACACCATACAAACCACTCTAAACCACCTAACAATCTTAAAACACCCAAAATCACCTAAAAAATAAATTGAATCAAGAAAACAAAACATAACCCGATCTTTTTTTATAGACAAAACCCAAAACCATCAAATTACTCTCATTAAATGAAACCCTTTGACATTAAAAACGATGAGTTTCATAGTTAAAAAGTGGTCAAGACCACCTACTCTCTTCTCATTCTCTAACTCATGGACTAATAAATGAAAAAAAATAAACTTTTAGATCAAAATTAAAATTGTTATGAATGTGAAGTTAGCCATATGTTTTCTCTATTTTTTACATTTTAGTCCTCTATATTTTAATTTTTTATTTTTACCATAATTAATTTTAGGTCTAATCTCATCTAATTAGGCTATAAAAGGATTTAAATGAAAGAAAAAAATTCCAAAATTTTGAGAGGAAAAAAAATCAGGTACTTCACTATTCATATAAACAGTAAAACACTCAGGGAAAAACTACAGATCTTTTACTATATATGTTAATAATATATAAATAGCGATGCATTTGGGGAAAAACTCCAGATCTTTTAGTGTGTATATTAAGGGGAAACAAATTTTAAAATGTGGGATAAATTATAACATACACTAAAAGAATAAGGGAAAAGGTATATGAATGAACAATTCATTTTATATTTTTTTTATTCTTGATCTTTTTTTTTAATTGCATTCTTCTTTATAAATTAGCTATTTATAACTTTATTTTTTCTTTTTCAATCCCTAGCATGAAAGAGAAGAGAGAAGTCGTTGATTACAATCTCAGAGAAAAAGTTATTGATTCGCCATAATACAATGATGAAAATGATCAATCTTGGTGTCAATTGGTCCCATTCAGTAGCCGAGGACAGGCAGGACTACGCAAGGTCCCACTCCATAACGCACAGCTCGCCATGTTATTACATCCATAAAACACGAGAGAAGTTCGATGATGATAGTTTTCTTATTAAACATGCCTAAAAATACTGAACCAGCCTATTTGTTTTTCTTTCTTTCTTTTTTTTAAAAAAGAGCATTGGATTGACGTCGCTTTAAAGTTTTTAAAGAAAAAAACAAATCAGGTTTTGCCCTGGTCAATTGAGTTAGTTGAGCCACACCTTGAATCAAGTTTGCCAGAACATCATCGTCATGTTAATAATTTTTTTTAAATTAAAACGGCGGTGTCTACAATACTTTATAGTCAAACCTGGTTTTGACCAGGTTAGCCGGGTTATGGTTGAACCCACTAATTCAACCAAATCACATTAGTTTAATTCCACATGATTTGATGTATTGAAGTCTTACTGCTTGTTTGATATTACGGTTCAACTATATTTTTGAAAAATTTTAATTTTTTTAGCTTTAAATTAAATATTTTGTGTTTTTAATCGTTTTAATGTACTAATATCAAAAATAATTTTTTTAAATAAAAAATATATTATTTTAATATATTTTCAAATAAAAACTATAACAAACAACATTTACTCTATTCCCAAAAATCACTTAGGCAGTGTTTGTTTTCCGGAAAATCATTTTCCAAACTTTCATGTGTTTGTTTGCTATTAGGAAAATTTGTCAACGGAAAACACTTTCTAGTCAACGAAAAACACTTTTCAGTCAAAGAAAAATTTGGTTTGGTTTCCAGGAAAGTGTTTTCCTTTTATTTTGGGCGGAAAACACTTTCTGGAAATTATGAAAAATTTAAAAATGTTATATTATTTGGTGATTATATCAAATTTGGTTCTCAAACTTTTGATTGCTATATATATTTTGTTTTAAATATTTATTTTTCAATTTCATCCCTTAGAATTTAATTTTTATATTAATTTTGGTCCTTATTTTTATAATTGTTATTTACTTTTCCCTTATTATTTTTTAATTGAAATTTTTTATCTATCAAATTTGGTCCTCATTATTTTGATTGTTACTTATTTTATTTAAAATAATTTATGAAAAATTAATTTATTATTATTTTAATTTCTTATCTTTCAATTTTTTTATTTTTTAGATTTAATCTCTATTATTTTGATTATTATTTATTTTATTTGAGATAATTTATGGAATTATATTTTATTTCAATTTCATTCTCATTTAACTTTTTAATTTGTAAGATTTGTTTCTTATTATTTTAATAAATTTAAAAAAAATAAAATATTAATAAGTTATTTTCCAGCTTATTTTTTATGATATAACCAAATATTAAAAAGTGTTTTCCAACTTATTTTTCATTACACTATCAAACATCGAAAAATAATTCATTTTTTTAGAATTTACTTTTCTAAAAATTACTTTTTAAAAAAAAAACTTTTCAGAAAATAAACGATCTTATAGTCAATTTTATTAAGTGCATACTTTAAATTTTAAATTCACCATCAAAATTATTTTTGCTGCTAAAGAATAATCACCTGGACAACGGTTGCGTTTTTTTTTAGCATTAAAGAAAGTATTTGAATTCTAAATTACTTGCTTTGATTGCACGAAAAACTAAAACGCTCCGTGGAAAGTGATTATTCTGTTGACGGAACTACCACCTCGTCTGTGTCTCTGTTCTGCTGCGACCTCACAAGTTAGTGTCGAGAAATTAAGATGAGACCGCAGATTGTGTTATTTGGAGACTCAATAACAGAGCAATCTTTTAGATCTGGTGGTTGGGGTTCTTCACTTGCTAACACTTACTCTCGAAAGGTACAACGTTATTGGGGTTTTAAAGATGCCCTTTTACTTCAACTTTTTTTTTTTATTTGTATTGATTTATAATCCTGTAATCATGGTTGATTTTGTATTATAGGCTGATGTGTTAGTCCGTGGCTATGGTGGTTACAATACAAGATGGGCTTTGTTCTTGTTAACTCACATTTTCCCTCTTGTAAGCAAAGATATCTTCTTCTTTTCTTTTCTTTTTTCCTTTTTTGTGTTGTGGGATTTATTTATTTATTTGATTTATTGGTGTTTGCATTGGCAGAATTCAACAAAGCCTCCAGCTGCTACTACAATATTCTTTGGAGCTAATGATGCAGCTCTTCTGGGGAGGAACAGTGAAAGGCAGCATGTTCCTGTTGAAGAATACAAGGAGAATCTTAAAAAAATGGTTCTGCATTTGAAGGTCTTCTTTCTATCTTACATTATTATTATTATTATTATTATTATTATTATTATTATTATTATTATTTTGGAATTCTTTTGTTGGTTTTATATATTGGTTGGCAATAATCAGTACTAAAATTTGTCTACCTTTTATTTTACTGTATTTGAAGTCATCTATTGTTGATTTTTTTTTTAAAGTAAAAATTCTTACTGATTCAACTCTGACATTTGTATTGGGTCAATGCAAAATCAAAGATGCTCTTTTGAAAGTGATGAACCAGCAACGAGAATAAGTTGTAATAAGTATATACAATACAAGCAAATCCTAATGTAACCAGCTGGGGATTTGGTGAGGATTATTTATAGCAACAGATTTTGTTAGTGTTTAGTGTTTACTGCTGAAAAATTATGTTGATTTCCTCATACTGAGGATTGCAGCATGGGAGCCTATTTTTTATCCCAACTGAAGATTATTGAGAACCTTTCAGAAAGACCACATCCAGATCTTGTATTTGAGAGTCTATCTTCATCTTCATTGACTCAAACAGCATCAAGCATGAGCTCCACCCTATCTGTGAGCTCTAGAACTGCCATATCATCTTTGCCACTTCTACCATTCTAGCAGAGCCACATAGGTATTTCTGCACTTTGTAAATACCATATTTGCAGTCTTGTACATATTCATCACTGTCTTAAACAAATCAAATGACATTAGATCTGCAAGAGGAGACCACCAACCCCCACTACTGCGTTCAACATTCCACCGAAGCTTTCTCATTCATGACCTCTTATTGCTCACTGTATTCACCCTCAACAACACTAATCCACTACCACCACCTCTCTTACTGCAATCCATCTCACCATGGCCCAACCCAATGCTCATCTAGAGCTTCTCTATTCAGCACCAAGTTCTCATCATTCCCCTCCCTCTTACCATTGAATTTCCTCCATTACCCATATGTCAAATAATTTGCTGCTATAACATCACTAGCTCCCACTCTGTTGCTGTCTCCTGGATTGGAGCAGCTGCCAACTCCCGTTTGTCCACAGTTCTGGCTTCAGCACAATTGGAACTTCTGACAATTTCTCAGTTTGTAGTTTGTACAGTTCCCCATTCAAGTTTTGGCATATTAAATTTTTCATTAAAAATGAAAAAAAAAAAAAAACTGTACTAAAAATTGTCATATTAATTTCTTCAACTCTTCAATTTTGAATCCAAGGAGCAATCCCAGGTTTTAAACAAAGTACAGGACGGGTTTTAATCCAATATATTAGAATTTAGAACCCCAGTTGTAGTGTCACTATTTGCTTATTCAATTGCTAGAATGAAAGCTGTTGCTAAAAGTTAGTTAAATAATATCTAGTACTGACTTGGTTTCTTATTGTTATTTTGTGATGTTTCAGTTACATCACAATTTATTGCCATGGTTATATTGGTGAATAACTGAATATACATAATCTTGTTGCTGCTGCTTAGCAGCTTTTTCCAGGTTCCCATGCCCCAGTTCATCTATAGTAATAAACTAAAGTACACATGAAGATGACTATTTCGTTCTATATCAGCGGGCATCAGACCTGTTTCTGATTATGTGAGTGGAATTTGTTTGCAGGAGTGCTCTCCTGCCATGCTAGTTGTGCTTATTACTCCACCACCAGTTGATGAGGAAGGGCGTAAAGAATATGCCAAGTATGATCTTTT
>Ga0325404_1007055_pt1 | contig 11739 bp, 3 predicted proteins | sample PopdelMetagenome_18_FD_205664 | JGI IMG/M metagenome (GOLD analysis project Ga0325404, IMG submission 205664) | Populus deltoides microbial communities from Bellville, Georgia, United States - Xylem-Control-R1 | ecosystem: Host-associated > Plants > Phyllosphere > Stem > Wood/Secondary xylem... | reverse complement strand
TTCAATTTCAATATGCTCTATTCCTATTTATTTCGTTTAATACGAGTATTTCATCATCTTTAGGTCCTTAATACTATTAATCATTTCAAAACAAATATTATGTTATTCTTAACTTTGGATTGTCATTTGTCGATTTAAAACAATTTCATGCCACCTTTGGCACATTAATATTACCCATCAATTTAAAATAAATGTTCACTTAATTTTTTTAAGATCCACAACCCCTCTTCATACAATTGGATAAATACTTTTTCAAATCCATAGAGTCATGTTGCTAACACATTTTGTTTTAATTAATAGTCCACATCCAAATGGTTGACTTGGTTTTAGTTTATAGCTCTCGTTTAAATAACTGGCTTCATTTCATTTTATAATCCTCATCAAAACAACTAACTTATTTAAATTTTATAGCTCTCGTCTAAAGAGTTGGCTTTATTTCATTTTATAATCCTCGTCCAAATGGCAAACTTATTTAAGTTTTATTGCCCCTGTCCAAATAACTGACTTAATTTTATATTATTTATTAAAAGGTCCACTATTGTAGTTGATTTCAATTCACATATGGATTTTCAACATTATGGTTGATTACATTTCACATATGGAATTTTCACCATTGCGATCGAATACATTTCACATATGGATTTTATATGGTTACGGTCTATTATAATTAACATACTGATTTTCCACCATTGTGATCGATTGGGTTATTTATTTGGGATTCTCTAAAATTCTCTTTTTAAAAACCATCTGGATGATTGAATGTCTTCAATTGTTTCTTAATTCATCAATTCTCAAACACAAATTAACTAAATTTTTAGCAAAAAAAATCTCAACTACATCAAAGTTAGGATTCAACATTCCTATATTTTTCCAAAAACATGGCCACAAATATTCAATTATACAATAATCATGATTTCACCTCAATCTCAATAAATTAAACTCACATGTCATCAATTATCACAAAAACTACACCATCAATTCAAATATTCTAAATTCTCCATCTTCACAATTATAGTTTTCACCTATATATAACAAAATTTAAGACAAACCGATTTACAACCTTTCAATTCCATTTTCAAATATATATTTTTAATATTTTTTAAATTATTTATTCCACATATTTTTATTAAATTTATGTAATTTTCCTCTTATTCATCTAGTCACGAAACTCATTGCTAAAACAATCTATCTACATGAATTATAATTGAACTCAAAACCACTCCATCCTTATTCCAAACACAAATATCCACTTGAAACATTAATGTCAATATAATTTGCCCTATCATTCCACATTTCCATTATTATGTTCAATCATATGATTTCCATGCAATTTATCTAGTATTTTATATTTCCATAGTTTTATCAACACATTACTTCCATAATATTATTGTAACATAAGTCTCAACATAAAATTCAAAATAAAGACTCAATTGAACAATTCCATAACAAATTGAAAGAAAAAATCTCTAACTTAGTTATATAGCCTATCACCCATGAGAATTTTATTTTCCATGTTTTAAACAACTACTCAAACTCCCAATTCATCAACTAACGCACCACATTACATGTTTAATTAATCTAATTCCTTCCAATTTTCTAGTCTTTTCGCCTACCACACTAAGGACAAAGTATTCATGTTTTTTTTTTCAATTTTGCTTATTCACGTCTAATTCCTTTATTACCAATACAATTTAATTCTCATTTATAATCATCACCAAGTATGCAAAAACATTCAAACAACACAATTTAACTAACAATCAATATCAACTTCTCAAATTTCACACAATTCTCTAAACTAATATTTTGGCTAATTTTAACAAAACTAGTAATTTTGTCATAACCTCCTCAATTTATTTTTCATGCATGTCAATTTCCATACCAAAAATACCAAAACACAACACAAATCTAACTTAACAATTTATCATATAATTTGAATAAATTTCTTAACTTCCATACATGTAATTCATACACCCAAGCACAACTCTACCCTAATAACAATATCTTAGGCTTTCATATCAATTTCTAAACACCTAATATCATAAAATTAAAACAAGTTTATATCTCTCCCAATACCCTCACATGGTCAACCTAAAGTAAGCCAGCAACCGATTGTTTTCATTCAAATGTTTTCCTTTAATTTGTTGTTGTTTTAACTATTATCACACAAATAAATCAATTCATTAAAAACAATCATTCTCGCTAAAATCATATAAACCTAAAGAATTTAAAATTTAAGGATTTCTTCCCCCTTTATCAAAACACAAGTAAAAGTGTAATTTTATTGAGGGTTTGTTCCCTACCTTAGATAATTGAACTTAATCAAGTGAGTTCTTGCAAATTTTTCTCCTTTTCTTCAAAATTCAAGCTTACTCTCTCTAATTTTTCCACTCCCAAACTCGTTCTTTCTCTAGATTACCATCTTGAATTTGTTTTTCCCTTCTAAAAATCACTCATCTCCATGCCCACTCTTTTAGAAGAATAAATCACAATCTTTGAAGAAAAATTAGAGGAAACCATGTTCTTCCTCTTTAATAGTGGCATCGGTTTCATATAGAGGAAATGAAGGAAGTTTTTTTTTACATATTTATGAAAATACCATTACTAATTGCCCATGTATTATTTTATTTTATTTTCAAAAATTACCAGGCAACTGGTACTTTTGTGTACTGCTTAATTGCTTAATTCATCAACATATTTTTTTAAAGAAAACTAATTTATTAGGGATCCTCTTCCCTAATCATAGTAAAAATTTTCTAGGAATTTTCACCATTCTCAGATAAAAATTACTCAATTAAACATGAGGTTTACAATGACACTCAATATTATTCATGTGTAAACTTATACATTCATTTACTTCGAGTTCTATTATATTTTTCTCTAAGGATTTTTGTCCAATTCACAATTTTTTTTAATGATATTTTCTCCTGTTGAAATTTATTCGATTTATTATGATGTACATTATATTGTTTCATCAATTTTAGACCTGGATTTACACTAACCAAACATAACCTTACATTTATACAAAAAATCAAAACTATTTTTTTAAAATAAACTATTGTCTCTCTTCTTTTATTTTTATTAAGAAAAAAAATAAAAAAGCTCAGTCTTTCATTGTGGACAAAGACACGTTTTAAAGTGGATTAGAATAGTGAAATGACTTTTTTTTCCATTAAAAAAACAACAACCTTATTATAAGGGTAATATGATTTTTTTATTAGGATCCAATAATCATTACCAGATTGATCAGGAGCAAATCGATTTTTTTAACTTTTTGGAGCACAGTAGAATTACTAGGTTACTCTCAAATGCAAATATTATTTAACTTAGGTCTAAGATCTTTTTTGACTTTTTATTTTTCTAAGCACAATAAAATTACTAAATTACCTTTATAAGCAAAGCCTTTTGGTTTGGTATTCAAGGATTTTTTTGTATTTTCATTGTAGTTTTTTTAGTTATAACCAAGCCGATTAAAGGGTAATTTGATATTTTAATAAATATAAAATATTATTTAAAAAAAAAACAGTTGACGCGTGCAATGGACACGCCAACTAGTAGGAGATGCCCGCGATGGGCAAACTCTATCATCCATGATGTAGTTGAAAGCATCTCGATGTTCTCTATACGGTAGTTAAACACGTGTACATGGCGGTATTGTAGTTAGGTTCTGGTGGAGTTTTTTTTTTCTCCTCCCTCTTTTCTCTCTCATTATCTCTATTTTTGAAGAATGCCCTTCCAAAAATTAAATGTTTTGTGTCGGTTTGTATTTGTATCAACTTTAGTTGTTGTTCTTTAGATTGCTATTTGTTTTGCTTTTAATGTTTTTTGAAGTTGATTTTGTTTTTCAATCTCGACCATGAACATTTGATTTTATTTAGTTTTTGTATCCAATTTGGGCCTAACTCTTTGATAACTATTTTTTAATCATTTTCTTGATTTATTTTATTTTTTAATTTCATCCCTATTTCATTTAATTATTATACAATATTTGGTTTTTTTTTCTTTTGATTGCTATTTTTTTCTTTTCTTGATTTGTTTTATTTTTTAATTTCATCCCTCATTATTTCATTTCATTTAATTTTTATATCAGATTTGGTCCTCATTCTTTTGATTAATATTTGTTTTGGTTTTTTAATTTTAAACTTTTGGATGATTGAGAATTTTGCTTCATGATTTTTTTCATGTTTGATTTTGATAGGGTTATCACAGTCTCATGACTTAAGTCACAGCTTTTGAAAGTTAGTTCAATTTGACTTCGGTTTTTTATGTCATTTGTTTTAAAATTTAATTGTTTTTTTATTTTCATCCTTCAACATTAGGTTATTTGAGCCTTGAGTTTCGTGATTTTTTTACTTTCTTTTCTATGGTATTATCCTGATTTCATACCTTGGATCATAGGTTAGTCGAGTTAACCTAGGTTAACTCGAGTTTTTTTTCTTAATGTTTTTTTAATTGATTTTTTCCAGTTTTGTCTTTCATTATTTAGTTTGCTTAAGAGTAAACCCATGGTTTTGAAATCCGACCCGGTCATTGACCCGGTCTAGTGATCGAGTCATGGGTCAGATGAGTCAACCCAAAAAAAAAACACATATATAAAACACCTAATTTTTCATAAACATTATTGTTTTTACATTAACATTGAGATTCCTCTAATTTTACAAAATAAATGAACGGTTTCTGTAATTTTAAAAACTAATGAATTAATTTATTGACTCGTGTCTCAATTTAATATTTTTTTTTTAATTTACTTATGGGCAATCTTTCTATATTATTTACCATTTAAAAAATAAATAAATTAAAAACCAACATAAAATGAATTTTAGGAGTAATTAATTAGTTTTAAAACTAAAAAGAAACTATTCTTTTTATTTTGCAAATTAAAAGAACTAATTTATAATATAAATGTCATGCCCCTTTCACTTTTTGGACCAAAGTGTAACATTACATTACCACTTTAATAATAATAATAATAGTAATTAATTCATTAAAAACTAGGCGCAAACATCTCTGTAATATTAGTCTTAAAGACGATGAAATTTGTTCCATCAACCACTACACAGAATCATGAATAACACTGTAATGGGTAATCGAAGACAACCATTCATAAGTGATTCTTCTTTCATGCTTGACAACAACCCCAACTGGAAGAACAAAATAGCCATGTACAGATGCAATGAACGAGCTGTACAACAGAATCGTCAGTCACAGATCAAAGGATCACCACCGCTATGTTTCTTAATCAATGGGTCCGTGAAGGACAACCCATCAGCAAAATTCATTTCCATGAACTCATCACGGTGCTCCGGTCTCACAAAGCGATATGCTCTTGCTCTTGAGTTGTATGTGTATATTTGTGTGTGTATTGAAATGGGTTTTTGAGAAACAACAGTGGTCAAGAGTTCTTCTACTCCTCTACTCCTCAACAATTGAAATTAGTCTTTCGTTAATTAGGTTTTGCTCTGTGAGTTTGTGTCCCCAATTCTGCATCGTTATTCTTCATCGTTTGTGTCCCCAAACGATGATACTTTAAATTCTTCAGCCAGGTTTGACCGGGTGGCACGGGTCCCGGGTCGACCCGCTAAGTTGACCAGGTTTCACCGGGCCATCTTCCAAGCAGGTTTTTACCTATACCAGGACTGGTTCCAAGCCCGGGTCGGCCGGGTCTCGGGTCGACCCGCCGGGCCGGTCCAAGTTTTAAAACTGTAAGTAAACCTCCAATATTTTATCTAGTTTCTTTTGAACATAGTTATCCTAGCCTAAATATTGGATCATAGATTTAGCATGCTAACTCGAGTTAGATTTTTCTATCCTATTTTTAAAAAAATTTCCAGTTTGTTTTTCAGTATTTAATTTGTTAATAATTAAACTTCATGTTTTTTTCAATTTTTTTTTGTAAGTTATCTTATTCTCATTTAATTTTTATTTTATTATCATATAACAAGATTTTTCAAGAATATTTAGATAATATCTTTTTATAATATTAATAATCATTTATTTTTTTATGGGTCATTGTTATTGTTTTTTTTATAATTATATTATTAAATTAACCAAACATAAGTTTTTATTTATTTATTAAGTTGGTAGCTTACCACCTATATTTCAATTTCTCGAAAGAAAAAAAAAAAGAAGTATAACGCCATGGATGGAGCAGTCACGGTCTTAGTCATGATTAGCAAGACGAAATTCAATCACAATCATGGGTGCTATAACTTGAATTGTACAACCCAAAAGAAATTGTTTTTTTGCTGATTTTAATAATTGAATCTAATTTCAGATTTCTCTGTCCCTTTATTCTAAATCCCCCCCCCCCCCTCTCCAACTCTAATATTCCAATTTTACTGTAACTTTAATCAAAAAAATCTGTACGAGGAGCAGTCGCACAGGTTTTCCGAGTCATAAACTCTCTACGATACTATCCATCCTTTTCGTAAGGTGAGACCTTCTTCTTCTTATTATCTGTTTGTTTCTCTAGCAAATCGTGGCATCCTGCAAAAACACCATCTCCATCTCTCTTATCTTTCTTTTTCCCGATTTTTCCTGCGTTTTCTCAGCATCCAAACAGATCGTTGAGCTGCTTTTATGTTAGGTGTTTGATGTTATTATGATTCTTTTTTGAATATTTAAAGTGTTCATTGGATCTATCGTGCTGTTATATCATTTGTAATTTTTGTTTTTGAGACATCAGGATCGGTGATTTCTATGTGTTGGTTTGGTTTTGGAATTCTAATCTAGGTTGAATTATATTCTATTTAGTTTTTTTTAGTGAGGCCAATCATGCCAACTTCAATGGGGGATGACATATGTGTGCTTAACAGTAGCATACTAATAAGGCAAGGTAGATCACGTGGCTAGTCAGATTGTTTTGTTGATGATGTTTGACATTTCATAGATTTCCTGCATTGTCTTCCTGCTGGATGTTCTTCTATATGGAAGGCTACAGTTTTATAGTTCAGATTGGATTTAATGATGAATACAAGGTGAAATAAGAAATTTGATGATTGTGTCAGGAATCGGTTTTTTGGATTATACTTTTCTATTTTCAATGACGAGGAGATTTTACAGCTTAAATATTGTTATTCACGGTATTGAATTATTGACCATAAACAGGATATTTATCCAATTCAATGTAAAGCTTAAAATTTTATCATTTCTCTGTGATTGAATCTTGAGATAATGCAAGCAAATAACAATGCAACAATAGAACTGGGAAAACAGTGCTAGACATTGCCTTTCATTTTGTGAGGATATAACAGGCGACTAGTGACAATACCCAAGAGTGGTGATTGTTGGAGATGCGGCATCAGAAAGTGTTTGTGGCCTAGCATTTTGTGAGTACCTGATGCTGGTCTGGCACAATACATGTTGATGCCTGCTCAGGTTCGTGGGCTTGTAGCCCTGCTAGAGAGCATTCTAGATGCTTCATCATGGAGGTTAAAACCATTCTGCTTACAGTTCATTGTATCACTAGCTGGTCTTTGAATGGCTTAAGTTGGATGCTCTCAAATTCAATCAAAACAGATGAACCTACTAACTGAGTTTTACTCGAACTTTGAGTTTTTTTGACCCCCCTTGCTACTCTGTGTTTTGAGTTGCGATATCTAGGTTCTGTAATAGCAAGCCTTGCATTTGTTTTATTCATAGGTGTCATAGGACCTTTGCAAAAGAGCCTCCACAAACAATACAAGTAGCTCTTCCTCATTTTCCACAGCATCCATCTGCACCAAGAACCCAAACTTGCCTATTTTCTTTTCAGTGGTGCACCAACCACACCATAGGACCTCCTTGTGGAAGAGCATCCAAATGGTTTTCTTCTCCCCCTTTCTACTTCTACCAGAAAGGCTGCTCTAATTTTTCAATTGCCAAGTATGTAATTGTTTTGGACACTTGTTGAGTCACTAGGGGCCATTGGAAAATTGGCTGCATTTATTTAGTTGGACAGTTTGACCATCTTTGGTTTTTATTATATGGCTTGTGTGGCGGATCTATAGTTCTGGTACGGACACCAGTTACTTTTGTTAATCCCCCCCCCTTCTATATCTTGGGTCTACAGTTGCTTTCACCTGTTGCAGAAACACAAATCCTGGGATGGCTTTCTGTTTTTTTTCTGAAAAATGAGAATAGGTAAAAGAAATCTATATATTGTATGACTCATTGGTTGACATGATGTTCATAACTTAATACGTAATATGCTTCCATGCACCCGTGCCACAGAGATTAAAATATTTTCCACCTTCTCTAATTTTAGTTACTTCTCTTTTCCCTTTTCCATAACCTACTGACCCATGTTATTGTCATTTCTTACCAAACCGGGGGCCTATGTCTATCCCTTTTTTCATTTTCTACATTTCCTCTTCTTGATTGAATGCTTCTTTATTAATCAAGAAGGGATAGATATATTGAATTTATTTCTAAAAACAGGTATACTCTTGAGAGCTCAAGTTCTTTGCTGAACTTAAATTGTGGGATTGGCTAGCAGAAGCAGGAAATGGTGAAAAGGTTATTGATTGCCTTGATGTTGTTTCTATCTTCACATAAAGTTAGGTGTAGAGTACCTTACTCATTTCCCTGTTTCACAGGTATGGAGTGTTTTGATGCGTACGATTTATCATGTTGCGGTGTGTAGAGGGACTCATCACCTCCCTCCTGCGGTGTTGTGATCTTGATTTATACAAACAATCAAGAGGCCTTGAAGATCCCGAGCTTCTTGCAAGGGAGACAGTCTGTACGCACTGGTCCAATCTTTGTGATTACATTTTTTATTTTTTATTTGATGCTGCTAATGGGTTTCCTCCGCTTCTTATTCTTTGTATCTTTAGTAAACAGAGAATGCTTAGATTTTATGCAATATGTCTTACTAAGTGGTTTTGCACTATTTGTCTTAAACTTTGACTTTTTGATTTTGATTGTGAAAGTTTTGCGATAAAGGTTATCTTATGATGAACATAGTAAATACCTTTCGCCTTTGGTCTCATTTATGTTGTGAAGATGTTTGCTCATTGTGATGGCTCTTTTATATTTTCCAATGAAAAGGATACTACAGCTTGTTTCATAATGAACATAATATCTTTACCCTTAGTGATAATTCAATTGACAGTTGTGTTCTTGCTAACATTGGATGCAGTCAGTGTAAGTGAAATAGAGGCATTATATGAGCTCTTTAAGAAGATCAGTAGCGCTGTGATTGATGATGGATTGATCAATAAGGTTTGTTTATTCTTCAAGTTGGTGATACAAAATTTTTATTTTACGCATAAGCTTGCTCTGTGTTTCTGTCTTAATATGAACTAATACTTCATCTTACAATGCCAGGTTTCATTTTCTTCATGTAAATACTACTTTCTTATAATTTATTTGAAAATGCTTACATGAATTTTTCTCTAATTTCCTATTACAGGAGGAGTTTCAATTGGCGTTGTTCAAGACAAACAAAAAGGAGAGTTTGTTTGCTGATAGGGTACTTCTCTCTTGTCATTGCCAAAACCTACTTTCAATTGTATCCTATGAATTGTCTGATAGAGTATTTTGACCCATTTGTTAATTATCTTTTGTTTGCTACTGTCTTGTGTTGCTTATTGATTGCAGGTATTTGACTTGTTTGATACAAAACATAATGGGATACTAGGTTTTGAAGAGTTTGCCCGTGCCCTCTCTGTTTTTCATCCAAACGCCCCTATTGATGATAAGATTGCGTGTATGTCCGAGATTGAGTATTTCCTTATCATAACCCTTCTTTTCTTTTGTCGCTCATGTATGATCATAATTGTTTTGAGCGTACGTCATACATTAACTAATTGGCATACTGTTTGTGCTTAAAGATTTGATATGTTTTAGCGTGTAATTAGGACGAAAAATTTCAAAATACCACTTTTAATTTTCCAGGCATTCATACCTGGTGCTCTATTTATGTTAATGTGTTATGTGCCATTGCAGTTTCTTTCCAACTTTACGATCTAAAGCAGCAAGGTTTTATTGAAAGACAGGAGGTAAATTTCATTGTTTAATGGTTAACTTTAGGTTATTTGATTCTTGAACAACTTTTAGTTGTTTATTTATTTATTTTATTGGTGAGTTAAGACCTTATCAACTTGTTGATGTACAGGTGAAGCAAATGGTAGTGGCTACTCTTGCTGAATCTGGTATGAACCTTTCAGATGATGTTATAGAAAGTATAATTGACAAGGTGCTCCCTCAGATTAGTTGATTTTTTTTCCTTCTTGCCTGATAAATCAGTTCTTGAAAGCTTTCAAAATTATTTTGTTTGCTTGCTAGTGTTTAGTGGAAAATTTTCGGATTCTGAATTCTGGAGTCTTATTTCAGACCTTTGAGGAAGCTGATACAAAACATGATGGGAAGATTGACAAAGAAGAGTGGAGAAGCCTTGTTTTACGCCATCCATCCCTTCTGAAGAATATGACCCTTCAATACCTCAAGTGAGTTCAGAATACGCATACCTACTTCCCTTTCTCGCTAGATGTTACTTAATGCTATGGGATTTTCTTGTCAACCAAAGAATTTTCGGACATTCCTAACCATTGATGGGCTATAAAATGTAACTGGTTAGGCAAGTATTTCCATGTCGAACCTCATGCTAGTGGCGATTGATGACTCGCTTTCTTTATTTCCTTGAGCAGGGACATCACCACTACATTCCCAAGCTTTGTTTTCCACTCACAAGTCGACGACACCTGAATTCGAGACATCTGTATTCAAAGCTCGCAGACTTTGTTTTTTATGTTTTGTTTCTCCACAGACGTGATGGGCGGGGGAGCATGGTTCTTTGGCTCCTGAGGGCAAATTTCATCATGATGTTGATATAGGCACGCAGTTGGGGAGGCCTCACGGCTAGTTTTAGCATTAAGGCTTCTAAGCGGCAGAAAAAGTTGCTGTACCACTGATTTAGTAAGGATACGGTTGATCAGGCCATTAAAATGCTTAGATGTTCACCTTCCAAAGCATGAATGATTCTTAAATGGTTGGTACGGTAGTGACTTCCATTCCATGCCTCTGCGTCTGGACTACATTTACACTTCTGGTTGTGATAACTTGGGAGCTTTGGACTCCTTTGAATTTCTAATGCATGAGTTTATGTATGTATACCTTATTACCTTTCTACGTTGTGCAAGGCGTGGCCCTTGACTGCTTCACAGCTTTAGTGATTCTCAGTATCGTAATCGGAATTACTATAGCAAGTTCTTCCAAGTGTTCGTAAGGAAATTGGTGTATAGCATGATTTAAATTTGATCATCTTCTTTATCAAAAAAAGAAAAAGAAAAGGAAGAAAAGAGAGCATCTTAGACCATTCAGTATTAAGATAGTTTTTGTGTTTTTCCTGCCACAAAGAAAAAATTTGGTTAAAGTGTAATTGGAAGTGTGGTTGTTTTTTAAAATATTTTTTATCTAGAAATATATTAAAATAATATTTTTTTTTATTTTTAAAAGTTATTTTTAATATCAGCATATCAAAATGATATGAAAACATCATAAGAAAATATTAATTTAAAATAAATAAATAAAAATTAAAATTTTTTAAAAAACTCTTGAAAATATTAATTTAAAATAAATAAATAAAAATTAAAATTTTTTAAAAAACTCTTTTGAAACCTAAAAAATAAATAGGATTTGAGTTAAATAACTTTTACTTTTTATTCTATACCTATATGATTAGGTTTTAAATATTAGTTTTTGTTGAAACTAAAATAACTTGTTTTTTATTTATATAAATTTATTTTTATTTATTTTACA
>Ga0325404_1007054_pt1 | contig 11739 bp, 4 predicted proteins | sample PopdelMetagenome_18_FD_205664 | JGI IMG/M metagenome (GOLD analysis project Ga0325404, IMG submission 205664) | Populus deltoides microbial communities from Bellville, Georgia, United States - Xylem-Control-R1 | ecosystem: Host-associated > Plants > Phyllosphere > Stem > Wood/Secondary xylem... | reverse complement strand
ATATATATATATATATATAATATTTTCATTTTATTTTCAATAAGGTAAAGACATGTATTTATTTTTTTACTACATGAAAATAATGCATTAATGTGGTCTCATGTGTGAGAAATTAATGAATTTCTTTTTCAAATAAAATCTTTGAGTGAAAATTTCTTCCAATATAGTTGTTAATTATTTTCTTTAAAACAAATAAAAAATCATGTTATAAGCTTTAGATTAAGATATACATTGGAAATGTATTAAGTATTAGGTCAACCAATATTAAGGTCACTTTAACCATGAAAACTTTATTTATAGTACATGAATTGTTTTACACACCGTATAGTATCTCAATTAAGTCTTTTATTAGTAAAAATTGAAAAGTATTTCAATATCTAATGATGTGTAATTATTTTATTTCTATGATTCAATATATAAAAAAAATATAGCTACAATTCATTTAGTATTTGATTTCATTTGATCTAGTTGGATTGAATTATTATCTAATTTGACCAAGTCAAACTAAAAATAAGAAAAACTCCATCGAGTTTAACCAAAATTGAATCCTCACATGCCTTTTCACTTAACTCATTGTGATCTGGTTATTAAAAATATTTTTTTATTTATAAAGATATAATTTTATTTTTTAATATAATGCATGGTTTTTTATATAATTCATGCATGGTTTTTATGGTTGTTTCCATAGATTTAAAGTTTAAATTATATTTAATGATTTTATAATTCATGGATGATATTTATGTGTATATATTAAACTTACATTTTATTTTTATAAAATTAATCTTAAAAAATAAGACTCAAATAGAGTACCTGTAGGGTGTAGAAGTACTCTACTTGATTCATTTCGACTAAATTAAGGTGAAGACAAGTGATGGATTTAGATATTTAGAGTTAGAGGAAAGTGGAGAAAATCAGCTTCAGCTTTATCTATTGTCATCCCTGTAGGAAAGCTAAACTTATATTTATGTATATTGTTCGTGCCTTTAAATAGACATTTCATACATAACAGGGCATTGATTCTTACTATATATATATATATATATATATGATTTGATGTAGGAATTATGGAAATCATGAAGTAAAGGAAATGAAGAATTATAGCAGAGAATTTCTCAATAGAGTGATGTATGCAGAAGATCCATGCAGGATTTCTGCACTTGAATCGTACATGGAATCTCTACATATATTTCCATATTTCTTCAATCCCTACCTTTCAATAATCTTTCAGATAATTTTATAATAAATTATGCTACCAGTTAATCATTTCTCTCTTGTAATGAGAAGAAATTACAAAAGACATGTAGCAATGTTATAAAATAAAATGAAATATGAAATACTAAGATTTCACACTTTGAAAAAAAAAAAGATAATTTTTCCTGATTAACATCAGAAAAGGAAAGAGAACATAAAGAAAGAGAGATTAATTACAAGAATTATAAAGTGCAAAAATTAAGAAAAACAATAAAAAGTGTTGTTAAGGAAATCAATAAAAATTAAAATAAGGAAAATTTAGATTGAGATTACATGTATAAAGCTGACCATCTTTTATAATAGTTATGTGACCTTTTACATATTGATCTAAAAATTGAATTAACAAAATACTAAAAGGTGTGGCTAAATAATTGTAGGCACACTCATAAAATACTATTTACTAGAATATTTTTTTTCTTACTTAGTTCCATGATATCATTTTGGCATTATTGTATGGAAGGAGTTATTTAAAACCACCTTTATATGCTTGTGTATCCACTATCTTAAGTAATCATGTTTTCCTATTTGATTGACTATTTTGAGTTTGCTATGATGAATCAAATTTAGATAAGAATTTTAATCATAATTTGATTTTCTGATATTTTCTTGCAAATTAATAACTTCTCCTATTAATTTGGAAAATAGCGCTTAGTTCTTTTAATGGGCTAGAATCCTATTTAATTTATCCAACCTTGAGTGACTCAACAAATCAAAATAAATTAAATTAAATAGATAATATAACTTATCAATCATATTTCCACGTAACTTTTAGATCAATTAGTTGACAACTTTTTATCTAAATATATCATATATAGTTTACTTAACTACTGTTTCTAATCTTATATAATAATGAGTGGTCATTCCAAATCCTATAGGTTTAGTTAAGTAGAATCCAATTATATAGCATTAAACATTTTTAATTAATGATAATCTTAAGTGACTTAACAAGTTATAATGAATTAATATTAGTCTCCCCTCTAACATCTCAACAACCACTTACACATTCAAAGTAACTACTATTAACACTACATATGTAAACAAACATGGAAATCATCTTCACATCTCCATATTTCAATTTCTGTACTTATAACCTTTACTTGAAAGTATACTAATAGTTTTAATTCAATGAATAATATTAGTCAATACTCTTCCAAATATTATCACATCAACAATATATAAAAACTAATCACAATTCATAAAAATTATCATCAATTAATCTAATTTCCTAAGACCTCCTCCATGGTCGGTAGTAAAATGTCAAAATTTTTGTGTTCTTTCCTTCAATTTGTTTTATTTGTTTCATCTCATTCATTCACACATAACCAACTCATAAATCCATTTGGTTTACAACATTTTCACATATCAACATTATGTCCTACAATTTCCTAGTTATCATCTTCTATCATATATAAAACATACATTTTTCATATTTAGCTTAAAGCTTATTTCATTGCAATTTCTTATACTTACTTATTGGATAACCACACATTTCCATAAGGTTTAACAAATATCTTAACTTCCATGCATGTAACTCTTATTCGCTAACAAGAATTCTACATCAACACATTATATTAGGCTTTCCCATTAGTTTCTAACCACCAATATCATAAAATTAAGATAAACTTTACTCTCCCACCATTTTTCTCATATAGCTGGCCAAATGCAATAAAAAATTCATGGTTTCTATCCAAATCTATTATTTTATTTATTGTTATCCTAACCATTGTAATGCAAATAAAGAAAAAAAATGCATAAAAAACAATTCTTCTAAAATTTTTAAATGAACCCAAGACATGCATATTAGAGATTTTCATCCTCTTATCCACAACACAAGAAAAACAAGATAAAACAACATAAAAATCAATTTACCCACAAAATTTGAACTCAATTTATGAGTTACTTTGTAAATCTTCCCTCTAGTCTTCTTCTTCCCTCAACTAGTGCTTGTTTCTCTCTCTAGATTATAATCCCCCATTGTTCTTCTCATCTTACTCCTTTTTTGTTTTCTATAAAACTTCACTTTTTATGTTCCTAACACAAATTCTCATCTATGTTAGATACAAGAAGGGAGAAGAAAAAACATGCAAGAAGTTATGAGGCTTTTCTTTCTCTTTTTTAGCACTATACATTTGGCCAGATCATAAAAAGAAGAGGGTTGTTTGGATTTATTTATAAAATGCCACTGCTTAGTCCATGTGTCATATTCTATATTTTTGTTCTATAATCAGTATCTTTGCAGAGCCTTATTAAATTCTGATTAACATGAAAGCTTAACCTAAGATATAAATATATATTAGGAGACTCCTCGTAAAATTTTAGCCTAATCCAATGGTCGGATTGAGAGATATATTCAAAATTATAAGACTAGATAATTAATAATTTTACACCAAAAATCTGAATTTTTGCATACTATTTTAGTTACTCAAATCATCAGGATTTTCAAAGTAACTAATTGAGGAATTTCATCCTTATTCATAATAAAAATTTTCCTTTTAGATTTCCTTCATTTTCGATTAAAAACTATGCGATTATATGTGGGCTTATATCAGTAGTTAATGTTATTTGCATATAAAGTCACACTTTAATTTATTTGAAATTCCCTTTTATCTTTCCTATAAATATTTTCACTCTAAATTTATAAAAAAAACCTTTCTTTAAAATAATTATTTTACCAAATTAGAAAGTTTACATGATTTATCACTAATTAACATGTCACGTATCGATTTTATTACTTTATTTCATCCAAAATTTAGGTTAAGTTACTAATTTTTTTCATCACTATCTATAACAACTTTTCTTCTTATTTATCATTTCTCAATTGAAATTTACCATTTCTAGTATTGATTTACCAGTTTTAGGTCAGGAGTTTATAATATAACAAAAAATAATTTGAGCCAATGTTGCAGTGTTTGTTTCAACACATTCAACAAGCTTATCCTATTTTTATTGGACCTCTAGTCATATCTTGGTATCTGGCCTAGTTCCTACTTCTATGGCTCTTGGATTGTTGCTTTATAAACTTCTTTATTATCACAACAATAACTTTAACTAATTCTCAATATTCTTAATGTTCTATCTCTTTAGTAGCTCATGGTCTATTACAATATTCTAAGATATATATTGTATAAATATGAGAACTCTCTACACCCTATATATCAAGTTTTTTAGTTGTTATATCACTTTACGTTTATATAAATCGATCTATAATTAACAGTAATATTTTTTTGTACACACAAAGATAAATCCTATATAAGGTTGATCGATTTGAGTGCCTTTTGTTAGTAGCTTGAATGATGCTTGAGATTGTTTGTTACTAACCATTTTATTGGTCAATTCAGCTTTTAAAACTTGTTTCTTTGACATAATGTATAGTTTTGCATCAATTTCCTTTACCAAAGAATTGAAGCTCTGTATTCTCCTAAACTAGGCTTTAAACAACCGTCATAGTTTCTATCTCCTTTTAAAATATAGGAGATGTTGGTGATTATTAACGAGATCATCATTCTCCTTATCATTGGGTCTACAAGATTTATATTGCGGTTGATGTTTATCCTAATCATTATTAGTTGTTTTTTTAAGGCTAAATGTTTTGGTTTGTTGTTGAGCTACTACTTGCTCACCTTTCCCCTCAAGTCTTTACCTTTTTGGGAGAATTGTATGGTATCTAAAGTACTTATACAGCTTATTACAAGGAATAAGGAATATCTTGTGCCTATCTTGCCATCCTTTTGGCTTTTCCATGCTTTATGTATCTCTTCTTAGTACTAACATTCATGACTAACTAATATTTATCATGGTCGATCAACCATTGCCTTTTAAAGCTCTTTTTTGCTAAGGAGCTCACCAAACTTAGGGGTAACAATTACTAATATGAATTTAGAGAATGATTTATCATATACTTTCATATTCTTATCTAGATCATGAATATATATAGATTCAAGAATATTTTAGATTTGGTTCTTAAAGATTATACAGTTGTTAGTGTCATCTTTCTAGAAGTCATACCATTTAAAACACTTATTCTTCTTAAAATTGTCAAAAATGAGGATGGTGTGATTGTTAATGAGATTAACCCTCCCTTCATGTATCAACTAGTCAAAAGTTTTTTTTTTTTAACTCTTTTAATATCAAAAGAGTATTATTTTCTTACTACTTTAGTAACCTTTGTATCTTTGCCACTATATTTAGTACCATAATCTGGCTTTCTTAATATGATGATCTTAAATGGTATTTCATTTTTTATTTTTATGACAAACTTGAGGTGTTATTGAACATCCTTAAACTCCTCATTAGAGTTACTTCTGTTTTTATAAAAATGGCTTCTGAAGGCTTAGGCACACCTTCAACTTGAAGAATGGGGTACTCTAGGAGGCTCTATAACTAAGGGAAACTCTTAATAGTGATTGGAAACATGAGGGGTTTCCTCAAATACTTTAGTAGGATCATCTTGATATGTAAAATCAACTAGAGTTGGTTGCATTTTATAAGTATACAATGGAGAAATTCCAATAGCTTTGGTGTATAAGACTTCCTAGTTTCTTACAGTAACAAAGGGTATAGTTTTTAAAGACAGTGAAGTCACTGGTTTCCACAATAAAAAATAGAAAGAAGGGGTAAGCTTAATTTTATAAATGACATGTAAAAAATCAAACATAGTGATTGATAAAACTTACTTGGTCATTAAATTAGTAATTTAGGCCTTTTTTTTATTATTAGATATGGAAGGGTATTAAGACTTGACATGATTGACAGTTGATCCAAAATCAATCTTAGACTGTGACATTGCATAATGAAGTGTTATAAGAACATAAACAAATAACACATGGTAATAAAAATCAGTTCATAATAGATGTTTTTACATAAACCTTCAAAAACATGCCTTTTGCTTAATCTAGTGGGAAGGCTGAGAAGGGTTTTTCTTTTCCTCCCTTTTTTGAACTACTTATTATCAAATAAAAACTTCTCTCCTATACCTTTCAAAGAAGCATTGTATAAGAGTTATAGGTTTTTGTTGACACATCAAAAAACCCTAATCGATGACCCATATTAAGTGAGAAGCCCAATAGTTGAAAATGATTGAGTTGATGTTTCAATTGTGTTCTTTACTTGGTTAAAACTATCAAATATTATTTTACACGAACCATCTTTATTCGTAACATATAGTATAGGAAAAAAGTATGCTTTGAAGAAATCTCAATTATATAGACATCATATATGGATTATATGGTTAAGAAGATCAATAGATATTCTTTAGAATTGTGTTGATCACTAACTTATATTGTAACTTATAGGGAAAGATAATTCTTTATAAAAAGATTTTTCTCTCTTTCTCTTTTTTTTTTCTTTAATGTTGTTCCTTTAACATCTATTGAGTCTTGTCTTTTATGGTGTTATAGTACTAATAGCATGTTTTATTTGTGAAATTGAGGGAAGTCTTTAGAAACTCTTTGAAATTCAAGAAAGGAAGAAAAAAGATTGAGGTTTGTTAAATGGGAAGTAAAAGCATCTAATTAAAAAAAAGACTTGAATAAAAAAAGAATATAATAAAAAAGGACTTGAATGAAAAAAATAGAGTTGGGGTTGTTGAAAAAAAATAAAAAAGAGAAATTAAATGGAAAAAAAAAAAGAATTAAGATGGTTTACGTTTTATACCTCAAATAGTATTGATAATAATAATTGAAAAAGATTACAGGATATGGCTTTGTGATGCTTGGTTGGGTGAAATTTAGGCGGCCCAGCTGAAAGGGGCGTGGTTGGTGTAATTTGCTAGCCGATATTTACAACGAGTGGCGGGCACGTAATGTGAAATCAAAACAAAAAACAAAACATATATAATATATATCCTCAGACTCACTGGATCAGGATTCGGGAAATAAAGGTTCAAACCAGAGGTGAGGAGAGTAATTAAAAAAAAAAAAAAAGGGAAATAGGAGGCGTAAGAAAGTAATAGATTAAATCAATGATGAATTGGAGCTGCTCCACCGCCACCACTTGTGGCATTTCTTCTTCCTCCTCCTGCTTTTCTTGCCCGCCCAAAACCCCTTCTTTCCGCACCGTAATTCGAGCATCTAAAGGTACCTGCCTCTCTTTTCTGCTGCCGCTGCTGGTGGTGCTAATTTGATTTATTATTTATGTATATACAGTGGAACCGTCGGATAAGTCGGTGGAGATAATGAGGAAGTTCTCGGAGCAGTATGCTCGTAAATCCGGAACTTATTTCTGCGTCGATAAAGGAGTCACTTCTGTTGTCATTAAGGTAACAACGATTATCAATATTCCTCTCTTCTTTATTACACTACCACTTACTTAATTTGTTCCCTAATTATGTTTTTCCCTCTTCTTTTTTACCTATTAATTATATGGGCGTTAAAAGTGCTTTCCCACTAGAATCACTAGAATAAAATCCTCCCCTCATCCCTCCAATACTTAAGTCAATCTACAACTCCTATGGTGCGGCTTTGGAAAATGGTTTGCTTGGGATTTGGACTGATTATTCATGACTCTCTATGATCATGTTTGGGGTCCCCATTTAAAATGAATCGCTTCCCTGTGGTGCACTTGTCTGAGTGCTCTTCTGATATGGCTGAGCCATTTTGGTGAACGTCTGAAATCTAGTTGGTGCATTATTGAAATATTGTAAGTTGATTTTCTTTGGTTATGCTTTCTCTGTTGAGTTTTGATTTTTGAATGAACTATGCTCGTGAAAAGCGGATGCTGTAATTTGACCTTTTGTGTTATGATTTCTCTGCTGACTTTTGATTCTCCACCCTACTGTTTTATTAGTTGAATAAGATTAAACGGACAATTTCCAAAACCATTTTGATATGTAAACAGGGGTTGGCTGACCATAAGGATTCACTGGGTGCACCTCTTTGCCCTTGCAGGTAATATTTTCTACATCATGCTATTTGGTTCAGAATTATCAGCATTTAATTTGTACTTCTAGTGATCTCACGGGGTTGATTATGTCCTGTCATAACTGTCCAAGCTTGATTTTATGGTGAACAGGCATTATGATGACAAAGCTGCAGAGGCTGGGCAGGGCTTTTGGAACTGTCCATGTGTTCCCATGAGAGAGAGGTAGTATACCTGTATCTATGTGAACTAGTATCTGTCTTATAGTTAGCTTATGAGTAGTTTGGAGGATCGATTGGAGCTATATAAGGCACATCTTAATATAGATATATGTTTGGAGTTATCTGTGAAGCATGTTTTCAATATTCTGCGTATATTGGGTTAGACCCATTAAGTTGCACACTTGTGACTGCTAATTTTGCTTGTAATTAGAGAATTTAGTAACCATGATTGTTTTGATTTTAATAATAGTAGTGAATATCTTTAAATAGATGACTGTTGGTAATTGCAATGCTTCCAAGATCATTTTAGGAAACAACTGTGCATGAATGTCTTTTTTCTCCATCTAGTGGGTGCCTGACAATTGGCATGAGAGCATTTAAACTTTTACCCTCTGGTGATTTATTGAGGTGAACAGTTTTTCTTTTTCTTTTTTGTTTTTGGTAAATCACTATTTTTATTAGAAGGAAAAAAAATTACACCCATGGCCAATCTAGATTCAACTACAAAGACAGTAGCACATACCATGAATCCACTTCATTATAGCAGCAGCAATGATGATCATGCCAGGCATCTAGAGCATGCTTACCACAAGTCACTATCCTTGAAATCAAATATTAGTTTGTAGAAACTCAAGAAAATGCTCGCCTAAAAAACAAGCATACTAATCTCCCATCACAATAGGCAACACGTGGGAAGGATAGTACCATAGCAGGATAGCAAGAACAACTGACTGCACCTGCATAGCACCTCTACATCTGCTAAAATTAATTGATTGCCCCATCACAACCATGCTACCAAGTCAGATACTCTCCTAATGCCCTGTTTTGTCAAATCATCTGCTATAGAATTTGTATGCTTAAAGACCACCTCTCTAAAGAACTTAGACAGAACATCTATCTTATTAGCAACCATTTTGGAGGATGAGAATGACAGAAAGAACTTCTACCTTCCCCACAATCCAAGCAAAAGGATTACTGGAGTCAATTTTGTAAATATAGGAGCCTGGAAGTTAAGTATCTTTATAGTGGGAAGATAGTTTCTGAACCAAGATAAGTATTAGTGAATGACAACTATTTATGCAGCAGAAATTATTTTGTTAGTATTGAATTAGAGGAAGTATGCCCCTGGGTTATTTGGGAGATACTATGGGAGGTAACATGGTTGCATGGTTGGTATCCTCATAGTTAAGGAAAATTAAGTGGTCTAAGGGATCTGCAAGAAATAGTGAGATGGTTTTGTATCTTCTTGCTTTTGGTTTTGATCTGGTACCCTTTATGTTAAGGTCTTGCAGAGATCCCCAACCCAAGAGCCACACAGGTATGAGCTTGATTCCACTACTCTTTCTCAATTATGATGAGGTTGAAGAGGATTACAAAAACTGGATTAGGGTGGATGACAAGGATACACCCATCTCCTGTCATGTTGAGTGGATGATTATTGGCGGAAACTTTGCTTAAGATAGTTATTAGGCAATGTATTACTCATAATAAAGAATGCTCAGTCTAGCAAATGTAATATCAGTAACAGATTTTTAAACTAATTTGAGTGGAATTTTGTGATACACTGATTGGAATCACATACTGGAAGTTTGGTTGGATTGTATTTGCAATCAAGAGCATTAATGGGTCCTAACTAGTGATATGGTTGAAGTTGACAATAATTGGCATTTACCAACAACTTTCCTTAAAACTATGTATTCTTGGATAGATCAGAGAGTAAAAGAGGATACATGTTGTTAAACAGCCTTGAGATGCTACTGTCAATTTAAGCCAGGCACTGATCATACCTTTTAAAGGATGTACCGGATTATATATGTTGCAATTTTTCATCTTTGTACTTTGGTCAAGGTATTAACCAAATGAAAGGGATGAAGGAAAAGGTTTCAATCAAGTGAATTGAATGCTTAGCTGACACTTCATGTTACCAGGACTGCTCCTTTCCATGATTTAATTAGGTACTGAGTGTAGCAGCCTCTATATAATCACCATCATGTTTTGGTGATATTAATAGCACCATGGAAAATGTGTAGATCTTCGCCCTTGAAACTTCTTGCGGCCTAGAACTTACAAGAAGAAAACCCTGAAAAACAGTTGAATTTCAACATGTAATATGCTTATACAAATAACTCCATTCATAAACATAACTGCTTAAGATATCAAAATGCATTCTAGGGTTAAAGTGCTGATCTGTTGTCTTGGCTAAAGAAAAACTCCACTGTGCCCTTCTTTGACATGTTATCCATATGCATAAAGGACATCTAAATTCTTGCAAGACATAATTTTGAACTCTATACTAGCCTGAACTTTGCTTGAGAGAGGTAATGTCTTCTTTGTTCTTATGTAGTTTGAGCTTCTACAAATTGGCATTCATCTATTTGTCCAATGCATGAATTTTTTTACTGTTAACCAGTTCTTCATGCTGCAGGAAGGAGTGCCACTGCATGCTCTTTCTCACTCCAGATAATGATTTTGCTGGAAAGGATCAGGTAATTCTAAATACCTTATTTTGGTTTATTACTAATTAGCCTCTCAAATATAATGTTTTGAAAATTTTGAAGTGGCTGTTGTAATCCTTATGAAGTGAATGGAGTTTCTTTGTTTTTCTTATTTGTGAGTCATGATAAGAATCTCAAAATTGAGGAACATTTCAGGCGTACATAACACCCACAGTTTTTTGCATGCACCACAAAATAGCCGACACCATAATAACAATTTGTTATAAGGGACTTTTAACCACTTCCATTGTGTTTGTTTTGTTGGATTGGAAGATGTCTTATGTTTCAATAATTTTTTTGTACACTTTTCTTTCTAGTAGGATTTCTTTTTTCATCAAAAAAATGACTTGAGTTTTTCATTTTCCCACTTCTAATGCAATTTGATGGTTTTCTTGGTTTGCAGACAATCTCATTGGAAGAAATCAGGGAAACCACAGCAAATATGTGACGTCTTGTGTATTGAATTGCTCACTTAATGAGTTATCGCTTTGCATTTTGCATAAACATTCTGTACTTATCATGTGTATGTATATCATATGCTATACTTGCTAATTGAAAGGGAAAAGGAGAGCAAAAAAGACTATCTGAGTTCTGAATCTGTACCCCCTCTGACATATTCCACAAAAGCTTTTGCATGGCAATGACTTGTTGACGTATATCCGAATATAGGATGTTCATAGGAAAGTTACATGCCTATCATAGGAGATGAGCCCTAAATTACTGGCCTCGTCACAGCTAAAGAAATCGTTGAGGCTGCATTCAGTATGGGGTCTGTGAAAGCTCCAGGTATGGCATCCCGGGTTTATTCTTCCATAAATTTTGGGACAATGTGGGTAGGTGATGAAGGTAGTCAGATGATTTTGCTATTTGAAAGAGTAGTCCTATTAAAGGACCTAAACCACATCCAGATAGCTTCA
>Ga0325404_1007052_pt1 | contig 11739 bp, 5 predicted proteins | sample PopdelMetagenome_18_FD_205664 | JGI IMG/M metagenome (GOLD analysis project Ga0325404, IMG submission 205664) | Populus deltoides microbial communities from Bellville, Georgia, United States - Xylem-Control-R1 | ecosystem: Host-associated > Plants > Phyllosphere > Stem > Wood/Secondary xylem... | reverse complement strand
AAAAAAAAAAAAATTAATGAAACAATGATAGAATCATCGATGGAGATTTATATTCTATTAGTTATATCCAAACCAATTTTGTTAGAGAATTATAAAACATTATGGAGTTTTTGGACTTGTCGACTGAATCAACGATGTAAACCTCTTTAGAGAATTACATTGGTGATATCGTCGATGATATTCACAACCTAGCTAACATGTCGGCAATGGAAACGTCCATCAATAATTATTATATTAATGAATTGACCGATGAATACTGGTCGGTAATTTTTTTAGTGTGAATATTCCATCAGCATGTTAATTCGCTGATGGAATTGTTGATGAACATCAAACCCTTGACAGCAAGCTAACCGACAACATGAATATGTCGATAATTTTGTTACGAATTAAAATTTCAATGAACATCAAGCAGAAACATCGATGGAACATTTCATCGATGTTTAATAATTTTCTAGTAGTGAGTATTCTCGATTGCACAAAAGCACATAGATATTATACATCATTTCTTACATGACCATGTATAAAAAGATGATATTGCTCTTCAATGTGTTGATACAAAGAAATAACTTGTTGACATTTTTACAAACCTTTACCAAATGACCAATTTTATGTTCTTAGACATTAAATTAGAGTTTGTAATGCTTTTTGCTTAAAGCTTACATGTTTTCATTGCATTTTATTTGGTCATGTTCATGCATATCTTGGTAATATCAAACATAGTTTGAAGTAGATGAATATATGTGTATCAAGGATATAATTTTTATGGATTTTTGGGATAAATATAAAGGTTTTAGAGATTAATAAAGAAGGAAAAACTAAAAGAAAGCAAAAATAAAATTTTTGAAGCAAGAACCCGTTAAACAATAAAGAAACTAGCAGACTAGGTCCTCGGAACCAATCAACCGGTTCTGTATAAGTAAAATTGGCAAACAAATTTTATCTTGATTTTTCTATCCTGAATCGATTTTCTCACTCGTTTTTTTTCCATTATAGCTACTATTCATCACAGAACTAGAAAACCTAGTTCCCAATCTCAAAAACACCTAAAAAAACAACTAAAACTAAATCAAAACTCAAACCAAACAAAAGTTTATCACCCATTCTTTCAATGCTTTGAAGTTTTACCTTGCTAATAAAATCAATTGGCACAAGAGTAGTGGTGGTGGTGATAGTTTCTCACCCATTAGTATAAAATGATAAACTTTAATGATTTAGATGATAGTGTTGGGTAAAGTGAATGTCTTGGAGTTCTAATTTAGTTAACCAATTCAAAGCTTACTTGAATTATGAATATGATGAGAATAGAATGGTTAATATATAGAGAATTATTAATAGAACTAATGGTGTAGACATAATGCTTAATTACACATAGGATTTTGCATGATTATTTTGGGTATAAGTTCTCTAATATGCCTCAAATTTACAAGACAAGTGGTTTTATTAAGGAGCATGGTTTTCCAACCAAGACAGGCGATTTGTATTCATGTTTGGTCCTAAGGCTATTTCTACAACATGTATATATTGAGTACTATGGCAATTGATGGATGCTACTCAATATATGAATTTTGTTATTAGCTTATTTGCCATGCAAGGTACTAGGATTGACTTATTGGTTTCAAGATCTATATTCATAAAGATGTCGGTAGAGTGAAAAAAAAAACTATGAATGCTATGTTTGCTTACATAAAGAAGAATCTCCATCTAGCATTCATATGATATCTAAGTTTTTCACACATCATTTTGCATTTATCTATTTGCAATATATTTGAAACATATTTGCACTTATTTGAGCATGTAATATAACTTAAGTACTTGGATGCTATATTGGTGTGTACTTTTTATGTTCTTTCCCTTGTTGGTTGAAGATCGAAGGAGAATTATTATGATGCTAGTGATATTCTACTAATTTGAATGTGGATTATGTGGATCAATGTATATGAAAGCTTTGGTTTACATTTACAATGTATTGGTATATAAATAGAGCTTAAAAGGCAATGAAGCTTGGGGAGGGGCCGGGAGCTTTTTCTATCCTGGTAAGCATGTAGAAGACATACAATTTCTCAGTTGTATTAGTTTGAGGAATTACATGTACGAGATATAATATTAGATAGTATATATCTACTCTTGGCATCATTAAGAATTATACTTGAATAATATACAGCTTGCTCTAGTCTTGCTTCAGCCAACAAGCTTCCAATCGAGCTCTCTTCTACCTCCATTATCCTCCTAGTTTTGAAGGTACCAGATATGATGGTGGATTTGACATATACTCTGTGATCTTGTCGAATGCATTCCAATGTTCTTGTCTCCAAACAAAGTGATTTCAGTTTCAACAAAAGAGTACTGAATACCTTCGTCTTTCTTGGAGCTAAGAAAAAACGCAAGTAACCATTCAAATTAGATCGGTCAAATATTTGCTAATATGGGACCGCTCAAGATCTCTGTCATTGCCATGAACGTGTAGTACGTGCCAAAATGAAGAAGAGCAAAAAAGAAAAGGAAAAAAACCTCCTGGGTTAGGCACGCGTGATGCAACGATAACCTCCTCGTTCACGGTTTCTGTATTATTAGTCCCTTTCTTTGATCTGCATGCTGTAGCTGGTCACAATAACCTCCTAGATTTGGCAATACTTTTATGACTGAGATTGCTAATTATACGATACTTGCCAACATTACATGACTAAGACAGAGTAAATGCATGAATATTTAGCAAAATGCTTTTACTATTTCAATAAACGTGACAGTGAACCTTTTCTTTTCTTTTCTTTAAAAAAGAAACACATTAGTGTAGAAAGTGTATGCCAGGTGAAAAAAAACCAAAAAAAAAAGATGTCTCATTCACCATCTTCATTCCCAAGCATCAGTAATCTACCGTGGTTAGCCGGTGTTTGGCTTATGCTAATGGGTAATTAGCCGGTTAGCAAGTCAGTCCCTATGGCTATAAAAGGAGAGGGGGGGCATGAATACACATTCATGTCACACACACTTGCCGGTGGATATTGTCATCTTCATTCTCTCTCTATGCTTATCATTTTCATTTACTTTTTGTTGTTTTAGATTTTTCGTTGTGGGTTTCGTCTGTTTGTTTCGTTGAAAAGTGGTTGCTGTTTAGAGAAGAAACATTTCAAAAGAAGAGTCAGCTGTACGTATATCATGTTTGAAGATGCAATATGAATATATACATGTTTTCCAATGTTAAACTAAACATTCATAAGTAGTAGTCCCGGTCCTTAAAGTTATACATTTTCAATCTTTTCAAGTTTCAAGATCTCCCTCTCTCTCTGTTGTTCAGCCAAGAAAGTCTTCAACAGCTCATTAAGGTTAGTGATATTGCTTGCTTCTCTATATATTACAAACATTGTATAATACTAGTATTGGATATACGCGCACATGCCGTGAAAGGGACAAGAAATTCATTGGTTTGTAAATGTATATATGGAGTTCCTATATATGGTCTGTGACAAGCGACTCCTTCCTTTATTATATAAATATACAAAATACAAACAGATACGATAGTCATAGAATGTATCATCAAGGGCTGCACATAACGAAATTGTATTTTTGCATTTTTATAGAATACATGCCAAGCTAACATGTCAATGTCTTTAATGGCAGATGATGAAGAGCAAGGCGACTAGGGCTTGAATGAGATAGAGGGAGAGAGAGAGAAGAAGAGAGGAGGTGTGAAGTTATGCATGCTGACAGAAGAGAGGGAGCACAACCCTGTAATAGCTAAAGAGAGTCTTTGCTTTTGTTGGACTGTGCTTTCTCTTCTTCTGTCACCAACCAACACAGTATCTTCTCTCTGATCTGATGTGATCCACTACCAAATCAAATCGGCGTCTTAAGAACTTCCTGGCTTTGGAATTTATTTTTTCTCCCTGCAGCTTCCAACTTGGTTCATTATGAAAGGGTTATTTTGGTTTTACATAGAAACAAGAATATACAAATTCAGCTTGATTTAGGGACTGATGACCGTTTCTTTTATTTTGATTTCAGATAACACAAGGAAGCAATCAATTAAAGAGAGAAATCAAGAAATCAGTAGCAGTACAGATCCTGAAAGTGGAAGATAGCTTGTTTCAATGATCATTTACTGCTAATTTGTCCTGGAAGGGCAGTCACGTCGCATTATCTTATTTGAATTTCATTGCTTCAAGTAATTGCATCATTCATGCTATTCGATCGACGCTTGTGAATACAAACATCATAAGATGCACAATCCATAATGTTCTGAATTCAAGATGTACTGAAAATGTAAACAATTTATTTTATATGTTAACCCTTTCTTCAGTCCCCTCCTCTAAAAAAAATGAGTTGGTAATTCTAAACCCAAAGGATTACACAGGATACATTCAGTTATCACCGCTACATCTTCGGAGCAGCAAAGAGATCACTCCTTCCCTCTTGGGATTACAAAGATGATGAAGTACAACTGATTAAACTCATCTTTAGACCCTTACTGACCAAGGACTTCGGGCATTCCTCACAGATTCTTGACATTCTTCAATGTCAAACCATGAGGTTCATGGCTGAAGTGTAGATCATTGAATGTAGCAAGTACTGGTTGTGAACCATGCTTCAGCTGTATGTGTGATGTTGTACTTCCTGGAATACAAGTGACCTCGGTTGGATTTTCAGATCTATAAATTATTTTCTGTCATAAAGTTAAAAGCAATGATTGCTGAAAAATTAAGTATAGTATATTTTCTACTGTACAATTTGCTTCAGCACACCGATGATTCTGCAACGTTCATGGACATTCGTCCAAGCAAAATACACTTTCAGAGAGGCATGGCATGAAAAGGAACAGAATAGAGTGCAACTTCTGGAGTAGGTGGCTTAAAACGAGTTACACTGAAAAATGGACTTGAGAGCACGCTTGAAACACAGAGGAGAGAGTATCAAAAGTTTGGCAATCGATGACCTGATACACATTAAAAAGAAGAAAATTAAAAATATGGCTTCACAAGGTATTACCAGATAGGATGTTGACTGTGGTATGAAATGTGCACAATCATTTCCTTTTAAGGGTCAAAAGATGGTCCCCAAAGACTCCCATCTGTTGCTCACAGCCTCACACTTAAACTCTGCATCTGCTTTGATCACATCATCAAACAGAGTAAGCCTTTGTAAATCCAACGAGTTTCTCTTTTCCTTTGTGTTTAGATGTCCTATATTTCAATGGAAGCATGATGGATATCTTGTTAAATATTTTGCAAGAAAAAAAGAAAGAAAGAAAGGGGGATCAAGTTTCAAGTGGAAGAATATTGAATATTGGAGAATACAAAAGGAGTGAATTTCTTCAAAAGTTTGATCCAAGCAATTGGCAGAGGTCCTATCTAACAGTGTTACAGATCAATACCATCAAGTCATAAGACCTCAGGACACATCATAATTTCCATTACAAAGTCCAGAGGGATCAGCTATTTAGAAGCAGATTGGTCCAGGTAATCTTGCTCAGTAACATGTTTTTGTCCCGTTTGCTATAATCTCATCCAGCTCCAAAAAAAAAAAAAATTGTTCTCTCAAGGGATCTGGTTGCGGCCTAGAAATGATAACAATTAACAAAGGAAAGTATATTTTTTTTTTAAGATTTAAATGAACCTTTAGGCAGGGAAGACAACTGATAGCTTTTGCTGGTAAGGGAAGATGCTGATTTTAACCCTTTTCCGCACTGTTCAGCTCAGTGTGGCGATCAGAATCATCATCTGCCTCCTTAAACGTTCACAAAGTCTCCATGCAAACAATTACTGAAGTAGATGTATTTTGAAATGAAACATGTGGGGATGTGCAAATCAATTTTATACTCATGGAACACCATCACCAAAATTAGAAGAAGATGACTCGGAAGAGAAAAAAATCCAGTGCCCAAATATACTTGTTTGATTACTGTAGAGATCAAATACACATTCAAAGTGTTGCAAGAACTTGTCCTATAACATGTCCAGGATGTGGCAGAGAGCACACAGTTCAATACAATAGTTTTGAACTATGGCCTAAAATCTCGTAGCTAAACTTTCTAATCGCTGAATATGAACTAACAAATTTAACAAAAAGAATTCAAAGAATCAAAACAATCAATAAAATTTGAGTCAGCCATAATATGCAACATGATATGACACTAATCACAGTTGGAAAAAATGTCCTCAAGCGTCAATGCAAGGCCGCAAGAGAATGTGAGGCTCGGCTTCTTCCTCGGCACAGCAATAGGCTCGGCCTCACCATTGAGGATTTGAAGGACTCTTCTCATCGTAGGCCTCCCCGTACTGTCCGGATTAGCACAACTCAAACCCACAAGTAATAGCTTCCTCATTTCTTCCTCAAACTCCCCATTCAACCTAGGATCAGCTGCTTCAATTATATTTCCCTCACCATACAATCCCCATACCCAGTCAACTAAATTCACCATTTTTTGGCTGACTGGTTCTCTCTCAATGGGCCTCTTACCGCAAACCAGTTCAAGTATCACCACTCCATAACTAAAAACATCAGTTTTCTCCGTTGCTTTCCCATAATGAAGATACTCAGGAGCTAAGTATCCCATTGTCCCAGCAGTAAGCGTTGATGCAGGACTCTTGTCGTGCTCCATTAGCCTTGCCAATCCAAAATCACCCAGCCTTGCATTTAAGTTTCCATCCAGCATTATGTTACTAGTCTTTATATCTCTATGAATGACTTGCTGCTCGCATTCGTGATGCAAATATGTTAACGAAGAGGCCAAGCCAACTGCAATCTTTTGCCTATGTGCCCAGTTTAAAAATATTCCTAGCTCAGAACCTTCTTCATATAGCATCCTATCAAGGCTCCCATATGGCATAAATTCATATACAAGCAGCACTTCACCCTTCTCAACGCACCAACCTAGTAGTGGAATCAAATTCTTGTGCCTCAGGCATGCTATAATTGACAACTCAGCAAGGAATTCAGTTTTACCTTCATGGGAATGCTTCGATCTTTTCACCGCAGCAAGGGTACCCGAAGAGTTGAAGAGGGCCTTGTAGACATTGCCAAATGCACCTCTACCTATTATTCTGCTTGAATGAAACCCTCTCGTGGCTAACTTCAACTCTTTGTAACTGAATTCCTTTGGCCCTGTCACTAGCTCTGCTTTCAGGCTCTTGACTCTTTTGATCTTCTGCCACTTCCTGACAGAAAAATAACCAAAAGCCACTAGGAACGCACAAAAGAAAGCCGGACCAGCAATCCCAAGACCCAAACCAAGTCTCTTGTGACGTTTATTCGCAGCATTTGATATAGGAATAACTGGTGTTGTTACAGTCACTGAACTATCAGATACATTGTGACGATTTGAATTTGGATTCACAGGAAGGAACCCAGAGGTTCTAAAGCTCCAATTTGCAATCAAGTGAAGCTCAGTACTTCCTTCTGTAGAACCTGAAAACCCCACATACATATCCCTTTTAAGATACTCAGAGAGATCGATGTCTACAGTTAGTATGGGATTTCCTGGTTTCAAACTTGAATAACTCATATAGACTTTCAAGACCCTCAAATCATTCTTGTAATCAATCCAAGATGTGATCAAATCTCCACTCTTCAAATCAATATCTTGCAAGATTGGATCAGCAGTCTTGATTGAATTAAGGCTATCAATGTCTAAACCAACATGGTGGTCATTTGGATCATTGAAATGGGCATCAAGCCTGGTGTCAAACTCAATTGCTACAAACTTGTTCTTGGTCAGCTGAGAAGAATTAACGAGACCCAAGTACCCTCCAGGGCTACCAAGAGTTTGGTTATCTTGTGAGAGAAAAAAAGACAAACCATCACCATAAGAGTTTTCATTGATACCAAGGATAGAAAAACTGAACCTTGTTGAGAAAGAAGCTGTGGTATTGGATTCTTGATCAAAAAAGGGAACAGGGTTGTTGTAGATTACAGTGCCTGAACTTGAAGAAGGCACCGTGACATCACGGGTGAGGCCAATGACACCATTCCGGAGATAAGAGTCACCAAGGAGAGTGAGATTCCGGAGATTGAAAGAAGGGAACTCAAAACTTACATTGCTACTGCTTGCTAGCACAAGAGGGGAAACTTTCAAGTTGAAGAGAATGAAGAGGAAGATGCAAAATTGTATCTTTCTTGGACTCATAGTCACTGAATCTTGATAGGGTTTTGTCTCTCTTGTTAAAGTTTTAAGAGCGAGTTCAAGATGGAAAAAGAGAAATTTGTTTCTCTTAAACGGTAGACTTGTTGTTTTCGATTTCTTGAACGAGTAATAGGATTTACCAAGGGAAGATGGGGGTTTAAGCGGTTGAAAGACATGGGAGCGTGGGTGGTTGGAAGAAAGAATAGTTTATATGGGGGTCAAAATGACAATGAAATCAGATGTGGGTCTCACTTTGGGGATCAGTTTGTGGACTTTTTTGACAACAGACCGTTTTAAAGATGCTGATGATTTTCATTTGTTCATACATGCACTGCTTACTAGTCAAATTGCGACTGTGAAGTAAAAAGCAAACCAAGAGGTAATTTTTATTTTTTATTTTTATTTTTTTTAATTGTAGATGTCAAGCGCTCTTCGACTAATTCTATGAGATTCTAAAATTAATGACCAGTTAGATGTCCAATAGTCCTAAAATTTATAGTACTAGAATTGATGATTTCTATATAGCAAACTCAATTTCTGACCAATTAAGTTATATTTTTCAGAGGTAAATATATTACAACTCTTGATATCAGTCACTATACGACTAGATAACTGGCTAAATACTTACCACATGATACAACTTTTTTTTAATTAATATGGATGTTCAGTTAATTTGCGTGTATCTTGATTTATTCTACGGATTCTAATATTAACGATCATATAAGTCTCTAATAATTTTAAAAAAAATTAAATTTATAATTATTAAAAAACAAATTTAAAATCTCCTCAATTAAACTACCCCACCCAATACAGCTTTTGTTAATCATGTTTATGGTGGGTGCTGCTAGTGCACAGGAGCTGGGTATGGCTATGATGAAATATTTAGTTGGAGTCATGGATTTCAACCCTTGGAATCCTAAAGATTTAAAGACACTTGGAATCTAAACGGCAACATAGAGAGTGAGTGCATCATCAGCATGGAATTGCTTTGGAAGGCGAGTCACATGCAAAGCCGCAATGTGAATTTGGAGAATTCAATAATGACAGAAGGAGGCCATGTGAGCGTGGGTCCAAGAAATTCAAATGGGAAATGGTTTTTCTTACACGTCAGTAATTAGCCGTTGCATGGATCAAAATCTTGTCGACGACATCTATCTATATATGTCACTTTAGTTCTAATCTAATCACTAAGTAAGAGGAATAATAATTAACCAAAATGGAGCAATGCATGCCGGTCACCCACCCAAAGACCTGGGAATACTGGAGGTGAATGCTAACAAATGGTTTGCAGCTAAGCCAATGAGAAGATCGATCACTGCATATGAGCTTTTGAGATGCTACTGAAAAAGCCATGATTATCTGATCTAAAGTGACTAGAGATTTTGCATCAGATTAAACTTTGCTGAAGTTCTTCTACTCATCATGCGCGCTGTTTTGTGTTAATAATTTCCATTCCAACATAAAATTCGTGCTGGTTCGATGAGCTACAGTTTGTTTCTGTTGCGGTTGAAAGACAGCATTACCATTGGTTCCTGGTCTAGTCTAGGTTTTATCACTCAACCAGCTTCTCCTGCAGCTGGAAAATGGCAGCAGCCAGCTGAGCATCAGGACGTTAAACAAATTAAGACTCCTCTAAATCCTCGGTTAGACAATTTCTTCCTCCACACAAAAGAACACTTTTTTGTAACTTGATGTTGATGAAGCTTCGTTCACTTTGGCCGCTCACCGGACAACCAGAGGTGCAACAACACAACGGGATAGTTTGTTTATGCGTGCTCGCTTTGCAAAGGATCTGATTGAGACATGATAAAAGTATTCACATGGTGGCAAACCTAAGATTTCAAGCTACTTACGTGCTAAGAACACTCGCCTACGTACCCTTGCACTTCGAATACAAGTCTTCATCACAGAAAATCAGCAACCACGTTCTTTCAGTTTCTCATGATTGTGTTAAAAACAAATGGTTAAATACATTTACACTAAACACCAAAGTTTATCTTTCATAAATTTGATTCTTGTGACCAAAGACTTATAGCTGAAGGCAAGAATTATGCAATTTAAATCTCATTATAGACCGATTTTGTTTTCTTGTTTTTCGGATGGCTTCTGCTGATAAATGACCTCTGGTTTAGCCCATCACTCTAGTTCCGTTACTGCTGTTTTCAAACAGGAGTTCAATAACCCAACTTTTGGCACCGAAGTTCCATCATACAGGAGCGGATGTGAGAGCATTAAAAGTCAAGTTGAAATCAGGAAGTCTCACTAAAGTGATATGATTGCTAAATCCGTGTTGGACTGAAGATAAGCTCCATGCAATTAGGTCCAGTCTATCGTTGATAATAAGTGCTCTGCTGTGATGAAGTCTGTGAAGTGACTAAGATGAGAATGTTGTATATAAAAAGATACATGTTTGTTTAAGTGGATTCAAAGAATGAACTTCAAAAACACAGCAAAGGAATTAGATAAGATATAAGTGCATGTACTTGAAGATGGAATTTATGGCAACCATGGAGGATAAAATATGGGGCAGTAGTTTTAGATGGTTTTCGGTTTGCCATTCTTAACACGGGCCTGTAGATGCACTAAAAACGTTTCATTATTAAGAGAACATAATACAGAAGATGGATCCAAACAATTGATCCCACCAAGTTTGAGAGTGAAACTTCTTTCTGGATTATTTTTTTTTTCCTACAGATATTTGAGACAGAATAGGTTGAGGTGGAGAACAAAGGGTGGTAGGTTGTGGCGGCAAACTGCCACAACAAAGGATTGAATGTCATTGTCATAAGATGCACCTACATAGATGTTCACAGCTATATGCAATGCCAATGCATCAAACCAAACAGTCTTGCTATTTTCCAGAAGGAGAAAAAAAAAAAAGCAAACCTTTTAATGTACAAAGGGTATGAAGTTATTGCTGAAGAACCCAAGGAATACAGTGCTGTCAAACTTCATTGCTGAGCCCGCTGTTTTTGCTGAAGCTTTCTGGGCAAAAGAGCTACGAAGTAGTAATACAGTTTAGTCCAAAATAAATGTCAGATTTCAAGATACTATACTATCTGAATATACATTCAGCAACATTTGGAAAGCTTTCTGGGGCGAAAATGGTTTGTGGGTCTATACTTTGCAGGGAAGAAACAATCAGAGTCACATAATTTATACTGCAGAAAGAAACAGCTGCTTATGAATGCTTCATTAATCCATGGAGAGATATTGAAGTCTCGAAAGGCAAAAGAGGATATAAATTTAACATTAAGTATATTTTCAATGGAAAATGGCTTTTGTCAATTCATCTATTGCAGTAATTCCCAGAGAAGGAAGACTGATAATAAGCAAGAAACATCATGGAGGAACAGCACTGCTGCATATGCATGCATAGTGCCTGTGTGAATTAAAAGCCTAGTTTTCTTAAAAGGGTATTTCTATCAAGAACAAAATTGAGTTGCCTACCTGGCCCATGATGGAAAAAATGTATTCTCGTCATCTTCATCATCTGAACCTTTGTATGGAGAAAATTCATATGACTATTCTTGGCTTGTGTTAGACATCAAGTTGCCATTCTCGGCTGCCTTGTAAAAGACAGTCATTTCCGACAATAACATAAGAAGCCTGAGCAGGATTATACC
>Ga0325404_1007051_pt1 | contig 11740 bp, 12 predicted proteins | sample PopdelMetagenome_18_FD_205664 | JGI IMG/M metagenome (GOLD analysis project Ga0325404, IMG submission 205664) | Populus deltoides microbial communities from Bellville, Georgia, United States - Xylem-Control-R1 | ecosystem: Host-associated > Plants > Phyllosphere > Stem > Wood/Secondary xylem... | reverse complement strand
ACCCCACGTTTTTAATTGATAGTATTTAGTCCTTGTAATTTATTGTAGTTTTAAAAAATGATATATTTAATTTCTATAATTATAATTTAATCCTCCTGTTTTGATTTTGATTTTTGATTGTCAAGTGTGATTTACAACAGTTGTTGTCTTCATGAATCTATTACGTATCATCAATTTAGGAGTATACAATTGAAGTGAATGGCTCTCGATTGTAGTCTAGGTGTTTGTGCAAATGATAGAAAGAAAAGACAGAGATACTCCTATCCTATCCTACGCTATAGCTTATGTTTTTTCTTTCCTTTTTTTTGTTTTTCCCTATATTTGTTACAGTTTGAAGAGAGATTTAACAAGTAGATAGTTCCAGGAAAGCAGCAAGCCAGGATCAAGAAGGAAGGATGGTCTGTCTAGAAGACGAAGTACCCGCAGCTGAAAACAACTCTAACACATAGTTCATACAACAAAGGCAGCACAAAATTGGAAGGGATGAATCAATTGAACTGGCACATAGTTCATCAAGAACAGTACCTGCTTGGCACTTGTGACTGACGAGACTGCCTCAGCACACTTCCAGTTCTGGGGTGATGAGTGCAGTGCATTAAAGCCGGGAGACATAATCCTCGCGGCTAACGGCATCTTTTCTTCCAACAGTCTTGTTTCGAGGGATGGCAAGAGGGGGAGCTGTAGAGAAGGTAGGAGAATACACTATCGTATTTACGTGCAGGATTCTCTTTTCTCTTCACATTCCTGCATCTTTCCTCCATTACCTTAAGAGATTGCAATCCACGCATCCATGTCCATTGCAATGGTTGTGGCAAAAGTGTTTGAGAAATCCGAGTCAACTTTTTTCATGCCGCCCCTTCTCAGAATTAGTTTTTCCGAATAAATTACGCAGGACTAGCAAATGAAATTTTTCTGGTTCTCATGCTGCAACTGACACTCACATTTCGGCTGTGGCCAAGTCACTTTTACATGCCTCAACACACCATTGATCAAAATCAAATGAATATAATATAAATTAAAAAACTCTAAGATTGTCTATTTTACAAAAGCTGATCACCCTATAAACTATTAACAGTAGAAATACAATACCATCTTTTCTGCAGGCTAAATTATATATAGGCTACACTCACTGGTTAACAGCTAAACCTCGGATCATTCTCAAAGTTGTATAGTTTTATCTTCTGCGACTTCTATATCTGAAAATACAAAACAAGCACCAAACTTGTGCCAAGAGGGAGACGTGCTGATTAAAACTGGGCTACAAAAGCGTCAAGCGTGCCAGAAAAAGCAAGTGCTGCAATGAAATCCCATAAAATACAAAAACTGGTCTTGTAGCATCATCATATGTACGCAAGTGAGCTTCTGTCATGATCAGGTTGAGGGCGACCCCGTGTTGGAGTTTGAGGTCTTTGGATGTTAAGCTCCTGAAAGACAACAAGAACGTAAAGGAAACAATTATGTGCAAGTTAAGGGATGGGCTTTCCAGATTCGTTGGATTTACCAACACTGAAAATGTAAGAAGTCTTACCTGCATCCATGTATCATCAATCACATGTTCTGGAGATGTCTCTGGTGACTGAAGGGGAGGTGGCAAGGGATGAATCAATTTTGGAACCACAACCAAACCCCTGCCAACTACCAGTATAGCTCCAGCATTGTTAGCAGTCCCTGGATGAAGACATCACATTAGGATTCAAATTTGAGTTTAGCAGGGGAAAACTCAAGCTATTTATCTTACCACAATAGTTGGTTGCAGAAAATAGAGTAATCAATTGCCCTTGGGCAAATCGTTCAAACCCATCCATAACACATTCATGTGCCCTGATGATTAGCTGTAACTTATTTTTCTTACAGAAGTCGGTTACACGATCAGGCTGCAATGACATGAAAGATACACAAGCAAAAACTTCATTACATGCGCAACTTGAAAAGGCATCAAATTTAAAGATTCAGTGCCAAAAGAAGTATATGAAACTGATGCTATCATAGGAGAGTATAGATTCATTGGAACTTGGTACATCTGAAGCAGCAAAAGCAACATAGTAGAAGTACAGAGTGAAAATGCGAACTGCCAATCACTACAAATTTGAAGCGGTACATCACTTACTATTTCACAATTAACATAAAGAGCATTGAGTGGTCCTGCTCAAAATTCCCTGGTTAGTTCATATATGTATCATATTACATCTTCAAGCTCGGTAGCGAAGTTTTTCAGCTAAAACATGCTAACACTACTCAACTTTTAGTCAAATGCGAACCAATCTCTCAACTTTGAATTATTTTATTTTATTTTGGCTCCCCAATAAGCGTTAGAAGCAAATTAAGTCCTAAACTATCTTTTTGAGGTTACATCCCACATTTAATGGTAGAAGGCAAAAGGCATTGTTTTTCTTCCAAATTTGAAAGGAAGGATTTTGACTGTTCATATCTAAATGAAAGAAAAAGGGTAATGTTTTTGCAGCAGTTAACTACAGTATGCATAAAGCAAACTACTAGGAATGCATATTGCACCATATTAAAATAACTTTTGCGTTTGTCGCAAATACAGTATTTTTTTCTGAATTTTTGAGTGGCTAACTTGCTTTTTACCAAAGGTTGATGGGATGTCAATATTTTAGTTAAAATTTTATCTGTATTCACCATGACTGGGAACATATTGCCTGTGATCAATCATACACACCAAACACAATAAATAAAAATCATCTGACATAAAACATGTAAACAATGGCATGCATACCCCAAAGGTGACAAGACCAGGGCCCCTAGCATTTGGTCTCAGCCCCTCTATGCTATCATTTTCTGTAGGATCCGACCTGAAAGAAGAAAGTTTCACAATAAAAATTAATGTAAGCAATGATAGATCACAAGTAAAAATAAATTCGAGTGAAGCATACCATAGAAGATCCATTAGAATTATAGATCCAGCATCCATAGTTATTGGTCTTTCAAGCTTCTCTATCTGTTCCACTGAATGAATGGATCTCCCTATGCCACCATGCATACAGATAATTTTCTTCTCAATAAGTGCAGCAAGTGGAAGATAGTTGAAAAGTTGATTGAAACGTGTCCATGCCCATATCCCATCACTCTCTCCCTGTAAAAACAAATGCTATTATCGCATTTATGTTTTCAAAAAAATGAAATGGTCCTACTGGATAACTATATTAGTGTGTGCTTGGCATTGCCCGTTCATCCATACCATTCTTTCAATGCATTCAATACGAAAACCAAAGAGCGCATTTATATCAGCAGCTTCGTGGTTTCCACGTATCAAGTGGACATTCTCAGGATTCTCAATCTGCAAAATCATAATAAAAGGTACAGCAGCATCAATACAAGGACAGTGCCAAAATATATACTTCATATGAAACTTTTGTTCACTGAAAGCACAAGTTTTACCTTTAGAGCAAGAAGCAAAGTTATGGTCTCCAAACTGTGCTGCCCTCGATCAACATAGTCTCCCAGAAATAAATAGTCAATATACCTGAACCATGAAAAACATAAAATTAAACAGTATGGTTAATCAACTACAGAGATAAATCACACAACCTGTTCTAAAATTATTAATTTGCTGTTGGGACATAAAAGCTGGAGGCCCTGTATCACGTAAAGAGTTTTCAAAATGGAAGCTTCAGAAAAGCAAAACTAAAGGACATGTAGTGAATCTTCAGACAAATTGATGGGACAAGGTGCCCATCAATCACCACTTGTCATAGACGTAAATATCAAATGAGGGACTACAGAGCAACAACTATTTGGACAGAAAAATGTCAAAATTGGGGACACAAGAGAAGGGTTCAAAGTACTAATGGACATCCCTCAATTATGACATAAACAACAAACCTGCATACATGTATTTATTATTTATTTTCACATAAGCTGATGACTACATGAATATAGGCAATAATGTGTCAAAGGACATGATTTCTTCAGAAAGTCAGTGGACGCCATGAAAAAAAAGAGAGTAAACTTCTCTAAAATGCTTAAAAATTTCAGTGCTTCTCTAATGGTAGTGACAAGTCCTTTTTGAAGGCAATAGTTATTGATGAGATCCACCAACAAGATCACTGAACAAGAAAGACACTCAATCTTGGAGAAAACTCAGGTTTATATCCAATCAATAAAATTAGGGTGTTTGCTGTCAATTGCTGATGACAATGCATTTCTTGAGGTATATTTACAGCATTCATACCAGTTGAAAATGTGTGAAACATTGAAAACACAGATGCTATACCAGTAACTTGTGTATTTGAACGTGAAACATTAACCAGCTGTCCTTTATTCAACTATTAAGGTTGGCTAAAATCAACAACATTTCAACCCATCAGATGTCATAGTGTCAGTACATATGAAGAATATGGATCTCTATTACTGTGTTCACATCTTTCTAGCTCCTACCCTACCCCCATTCCCAGGAAACAAAACCCCATGTCACTAGTTTTGCCACCAGTTTGTGTAAGGCATGAATAAATAATCTCAATCAAGCAGAGGGACTTTATTACTTTTCGCCAACACCACCACTCAGCTTTTGCAGCTGCACTAGAATTATGTCACTTCCCTGCTTCAACATGAATTATCCTCAACCACACCCCACTATGGGTTGCAACATAGTTTTTTGGTCCCTACCCATCTTGATTGAAAAGGACAAACTAGCCAATTGCTGTCATCACTCATGCCTCGCACCCAGCCTTCACCAATTGTTAAACGATAGTTTCGAAAACCCTAGTCCAAACACCATGTTAAAAACCCACAATTATAGGGCACCCATGTGTGACACCATCAATTAAATGGTTCAGTTTCCACATTGCCAGTTTCCCCAATTAATAAGCCCTCTGCACCATACTTGACATTAGGGGTGAGCAAAAAAACCAAAAAACCGATTAACCGGGATAACCGAAAAAACCGAACCGTGAAAAAAAAACAAATAGAAAAATTAAAAAACAATTTGGTTCGATTCAATTTCAGTTTTAAAAGGCTGAAACCGAATAAACAGTACCGAACCGCTTCAAATAGAAATAAAAGTGTGGTACTATAAATAGCTTTCCATTCCAGACCCATCTACATTTTAATTTCTTCTTCTAAACCTAGAAAACCCAGCCCCCACCCCCCCTCCCCCACACCCACACCCACACCCACACCCACACCCACATACACAAACACCTACTCGACGAACCTCATAGACTCGTTCTTGACTTTTTCTTCTTCTTCATCGAACTCGAACACACTAAATTTTCAACTCAAACGAGCCATGACTCACTGGTAGGGAGCTTTTTCAGTTGCTATTGAAGCTTTCATGGGGAAGAAGACAAGCTTGTAACCCCAAAAGTTGATGGGGCTAGTTACTATTAAATGGAATACTCCAAGCACAAAAAGAAGAGATGTTGCGACAACAAAAAAAACAAGGCAGTCCTCTATATGCAAATGCTTGTGCCATGGCTGATGTGTTAAGGAACTCAATTTATGGCATTATGTCTGTTTTTCATGAAAAGATGCTCACGAGCACCAAAATAGGTCTTCTTGATAACGATTGGGTTACTAAAAGCAATCCCCTTTTTGGAACCTATGAGCTGCTTGTACAGAAACTGCATCATTTCCTAGATTTTCAAGCTAGCTAGCGAATCGAACCGGTTTGGAAGGGAAAAAAACCAAACCGAACCGAAACTGGTTGGTTTGAACTGGTTTTCGGTTCGGTTCGGTTCAAAATTTTGAAAAAAAATAATTTTGATTTGGTTATTTATTTTGATCCGGAACCGGACCGAACCGAAAATGTCCAGCCCTACTTGACATGTTCCACACAAGTATAAGAGTTATGATGTAATACTTACGTAATGTCTCCTGCTGTGGATGGAAATCCATATTCATCAAATAGACGCATTAAGTCGCCAAACTGTCCATGAAGATCACCAAAGACTTTTATCGGCGCTCTCAATTGCAGAACCGTTGGCTCTTGCATAAATATTTGTTCAGCTGCATAACAAAGCTCACCAACTTCATAAGAATCCAGGAAAAATCTCCTATTAGCAGGAGCTTTCCAGTTCCGAGGTCTAAGCAAAGTGGAAATAATCTGCAAGATAACAACAAACATGAAGTAGCACTTAAGAAGAGTCATTGATACTCATAAATTTGTCAAGTCTTACCTTCTTATGCAGGCCCTGAGGAGACTTTTGCCTGGTGAACTTTTTAGCAGGATTAGATGCATCGTTATTCATAGGAACCATTCTTCTACTTTCATTTTCGAATTGATCCAATGACAATTGCCTCACCATCCCACCCAGGTTTCCTACAGTCTCTTTAGCAACCACCACCTATAAGAACATGACAACATGATTCAGCAACATGGCAAAAAAGGAAAGACTGCACCACTCTTATAAACCACAGATAAATGGGCATACAGCTCTAGGATGGAGGCGAACATCAGCCTCGTTGTCACTGCCATCTGAAGTTGCTTCTGCAGCTTGTGAGTTGTCATCAGATACAGATGTTTCTTCTGCAGAATTGGTAGATGCTGCCTGAGCAGCTTGCCAGACAGCATTGGCTGCCTCAGCTTCAGCAGCAGATGCCTCCCTCAATTTCTCCAGGGAATTTCTGTCCATGCTGCTACAGCAGAAAATACATCCATGAGTTTATATAAGAACAGGGTGACATGACATGAGAGACAGGGAGATGATTGAGACCTGATACCACCAGATAAAGGGATCTCCAGTCCACCATCTGGAGCAGAAGTTTCAAAAGAATTTAAATTTGAATGGTTTAGTCTGGGACTTGTTATTGTTGAGGCTCTCTCAGATGTTAATGTGGGAGAATTGATGTCTGTCTGAAACGGGGAATTTTCAGCAACCAGAAAATCATCTAGCACTGCATCTGCAGGGAACAAAGTAATTGGCAATGAAATGTGCATCTCTTAAGTTTGTACACCGCGTGGCAGTAAAATGAATTCCATGAGGCCTTCATGATTAAGGCTTAATGCCAGGTTACGCAGAAGGAAAGGAACCATAGATGGGTCCCTGAATAAGCATAACAACCTAAATAAACAAGAAGATAATTAAGGTCTCCTGCAATAAATCCAATCCAGTTGCTGTTATTACTTATTACAGATGCTTGTTTTCTCTAGGGTGCTTGGGAAAAACTCCAGTTACCATTAGGCAGATAATCAATGACCAGGATCTAAAAGATCCACAATTGAATGCACTTCAATTGCATATTTGTGATGCCATAAAAATTAAAGTTGACACTAGGGCAACCAATTAGGATTGGTGAATTACTGGCTCTGAACAAGCATAGCACATCCAAGCTTAACACAGTTACTTGGTAAGAAATAAGAAACATTAAGCTGTTGGAATCAAGAGCCAAACAAAAAAATTCCACATATCGATGTACTTCTCCAATATATTTTTCGGTCCATAGAAGGTGAAATGTCCTAAAGTAATGTTAATCAATCAAACAATCATCATGGAACCCAAGCACAACAAGTTGATTAAACATATTTTTCAGCCAAAGAGTTTCTACTCCTAGATACTTGTATTCCACTTCTATGAGTAGTCCTTTCCATTTAACTTTTATGATGTTGTCAGGGCTTGATGAGCGTAATGCTGGTCACTTGGACTAAGTGACCTGTGATTAAAACCTGCTCACATAGGAACTGGAGAGATGAAGGGAGGGGAGGACTACTACTGGGTAGACTGACCAATAGGCCTCCCAATGAAAAAAAAAAGAAAAGAAAACTTTACCTCCTTTTAGACCACCGTAGACATATATACGAACACCAACAGATGCAGATGCATGGCGACAACGACGCATTAACTCAAAAGAAGGATCATATTCAGCATGTCCCTTGCTGGTTTTGGATGAAGTCACTAGCCCATTTCTATCCAACCAAGCACCAGCAGCAGTGTCCAACACTAGTCACGGTGAAAAATTGTTGGAGATTACAATATAACCCCTCTTTCAAGATGATAACAGTAGAGAAAAAAGATGATAACAGTTGAGAGAAAAAAAAACTTGCCAGCAACAGCTGCTTCCCTTTCTACTAAACGTCCTCCCTTTAGGGATCCTCCTGTAACATGCAAACGCGCACCAACAAAAACCTGATAGAAAGCAACGTCAAACTTCTGAATGATACAGAAGAAACTCATAATGAAGTGCTGTGTCCATATGCAGAAGTAAACATATGAAAACACAGTTTCAAAACTTATAATCCCAATTTTCTAGATCCTCTTGTGTAATTGAGCCCTGTCAAACATTTTAAACTAGTATTTTACTGCAAAAGATCTATTTCATGATCTACGCATAATCTAGAAATTAAAAGATTCTGACTTATATAGATCACTTACCGCAGCATGTTGATACCTTGGTGATGGAGACACCCCAGGTGCAAGAGTCCACTCCCACTGACCGTTTCTATGCATTAGAAGTCCATAAGCATCTCCGAGTGGCTGTTTAAGTGGCACTTATAATCAATAAGAATTGAAATGCAAACAGTAATGACATTATTAATAAATTTTTCTTTATCCAAAATACAACACTGTTGGTCGAGAAATAAACAAGGAGAATGGAGCTGCAACATGTCATTATTTACACCTTAATAGAGAAAAAATCATAAAATCAGAAGAAAGGTTACAGCTGGAAAAAAAGTAACAGAAAAATTCAAAGAAACAGTATGGAAATTATTCCAAAATAGAAATAGTACTCTGATTTCTCATCACAATTGCAACATGGAAAAGGAATGCACTATACCATAATTCACCTCTTTTTATTATATTTTCAAAGCAGGTTAATAAATACAAAAAAGCACCAAACGCTCATTTCTTCAAGTTTTTCAAGTCCACAATTACTTTCTCACTTGACTTCTTTATCGCATAAAATCCATGTTATAAAGTTTCAATTTGAGTTTTCCAACAATTCATGTGTTTTATCAAACATTATACCCTACTTCCAGTTACCACCCTTGTAGAAAGAAAAGTGTTTTATACAAATGGTCGAGGACAAGAAAGGTCCCATTCATTTAGACTAGGTGTGGGAATGCATCTAGTGGTTTTGGGTTAAAGGCCAGTGCACTCTGGCTCCATAAAAGTCTTGGCACGTCAAATTTTCAGTTGAACAAAGTTAAGTTGGAATACTTTATTTAGTTTGATTACCTTGACCTCCCATCTCTTTTTATATGAACTTACACATTGAGCACACCAAGACTAGGCATGCCTATTCATAAATAAAGTAAAATAAAATAATAGCCAGGAGTTAGAACACTAGGCTGACATGCTAATTCTGCTGTACTAGAAACAAATATCTACTGCACAACAAACTGCTGCTCTCAACTAAGTGTACAGAATAGTTAACTGGAATTGATTGCTTTATAACCCCTGAAAACAACAGATCATACCGTGCCAGAGGAGTCTCTTCCACCACAAAGCAAAAACATTCCATCTGAACGGGCACTAGCTGTTGCATACCTACAAAATAATGCTATATCATGTCAAACATGAGACATGAATTGATGGGAAATAACAAACCAGGAAGTTTAACACTAATGCAAAAGTTGATGTACCAAACACACTTACACTCGAGCACTAGGTCTATCACCTTCAGGATTTAGCCTCTGCCATACATATGGTTTCTGGGCAGTGTCCAGAGCCCAGGCATCAGATAGAACTCTTTTACCTAGAGAATAATTGGAAAAGTCACCATTGCATGGTTTATAGAGCATGGAAAAGGGCATAAGCATAAGCACAAAGCATCAGCATATGTTCTTCTAGCTTGAAATAACATAAAAATATTCAAAATTACACATATAAGACAACTGTCCTTCCATAGAGTAAGCTAATCCAAAGACGAGATGTCTACAGCTGACAATGATAACCTCACAGAAATATAAAGAAACAACAGAGGCCTACACCCATACTTAGAAAACAAGTCATATCAAAATGTTGAATCTTACAAACAAAATTCAATGCCAATAATCAACCAAAGAACATTCATGGAAAACACAGTTTTTATCACTGGATTTTTAAATAGGATTTGATCCCTACACTAATGCATAATAGCACATTTCAATTGAAATTACTTTAGTGGAAAGGAACAAAAATATCTTAAAGATAAATAAAAAAAGAAGAACAGCAAAAACTGCTTACCATCATTGCCGCTGACAGTAACAAGGTACCTTTGGGCAACCAAGTCCATTGCATGGCCATATCGAGGCCCAGGTCCTTGTCCTTGTACAACCACTCTACATGTACAAAAATATAGCGATGAGTTCCATGCCAAGAACCCAAGTAAAGGGAAAAAAAATTGCAACATGAAGAAGAAGATGAAGAACTGCTGGCTAAATCTGATTAATGGAAGCAAAGTAACCGACCGGTGCCACTTGAATTTGTCGTTGGTCAAGTCAAGCACATAGAGATCATCAGTGGAATGCCCAGCAGGACCTATCCCACCCTAAGCCATAGATACATTTCATTAATAAACGTCAAAAACTCACATTAACTGAACAAATCAAAAAAAGAAGAAGAAGAAGAAAGAAAGAACCAAATCCTGATTCACAATGAATCACCTGAAAAACAACCATAGTACCAACTGCAGCTGCCGCGTGCGCAGCCCTTGGAGACGGTGGCTCTCCAGCTGGTTGTACTCTGGTTCATTAGACAACAAACATCACAGGTTAATCATCCAAAGTTATTTAATTATTATTTTAATAATTAAAGAAGAAGAAGAAGAAGAAGAATAGCTTTACCTACCTAGTCCATTTCCTAGTAAGAACATCATAAGAATGAACTGAATTGGTGACTCCAGCCAATCCTACACCAAACAATTAAGTAAGTAAGTAATTAAAGCAGCAGCTGCTTAAATCTCAATTCAATATAAAAAAGTGAGAGAGAGATGGAAACTAACTGATTCCAGGAGCGGAGGAAGCCCCGCCCTCAATAGCAGTGGCACCACCGAAGAGGATGAGTCGAGGACCTTGAGACTTGGTAGCAGCAACGGCAGTCAAGGTGTGAGCACATCGAGAACCAGGAGCGTCATCATCGGAATCCCAGTAAGTCTCTAAGGTCCGATAGGTGGGAGCTGGGTGTAGCCATGGCTTGGATCCCATTTCCCACCCCTTCTATTCTAATAGCAATAACCCTAAAGACCTAAACTAAGAGGATCGGAGGCCGGTGGTGGTGGTGATGGGGCAAGAGCTATAGGCTCCGGTCCCCCTCTCCTAATTTTTAAATCAAAAGGTATCACGAGTCCTGACTAGGTATGAATAAATAATTGGATATCGTGTACAAAATATAACCTAATTCACATTCTAATTAGCTAATGTAAATTACTGATAAAGAATAGCAGCAGCGGTTCTGGGCGGTGCAGTCCCTTTCCCGGAGGAGGAGAAGGGAGAAAAGGTGGGTGCGGGGGGCTGATTGAGGGAGTTGTTCTGGAAGTCCCGGGTCAGTCAACCGTTACATCTTTAAGGATATTCTTCTTCGGACAACTGTCAAAGCAGGTGCATACGGCAGCTTTACACCACTTGCTCATTGCCCTCGCCCTTTTCGCTAGCCTTTTCGTTAACTTTCCATTTAGTGCCTTATGTCATGCAACGGATCCCCCTGTTTCCTGTTTCATGTTTCATGTTTCATGTGTGAAGATTTGTTGATGTAAAAATTAAAAATTATTATTGTTTTAATGTATTTATAAAAATAAAATTTTGAAATGTAATAAATTTTAAAGTGTTTTTCACAATATATTAAAATAATATCCTTTTATTTTT
>Ga0325404_1007049_pt1 | contig 11742 bp, 2 predicted proteins | sample PopdelMetagenome_18_FD_205664 | JGI IMG/M metagenome (GOLD analysis project Ga0325404, IMG submission 205664) | Populus deltoides microbial communities from Bellville, Georgia, United States - Xylem-Control-R1 | ecosystem: Host-associated > Plants > Phyllosphere > Stem > Wood/Secondary xylem... | reverse complement strand
AATTATTTGCTTCTCTATACACATGAACGATATGCACAACTCAATCCCTATGGACAAGTCTAGTGATATGTTTGATTAAACTTCCCAGATCTCCTTTTTACCCAAGAGGAGAGAGGCAATTAATTGAGAGTCCACCTCCAATTGCACTGCCCCTACGAGTCACAAACAGAAAGCAATCGACTAGAAAGACCACGAGTATGGCAATGGCATGGCTTGGGATAAGGGAAAACATACGCAATCTGGTGAACCGGCATGAATCATATCCCGTCTGGGGGGGGACTAAAGCTATTCAGCTGGCATGAAGACGTAGCAATTCTCGGGGATTGTTTTGTTCCCACGAGCGGAGAAGAGGTATAACTCAAGAGTCGTTGCTTCTGATCATCCTAACATTAATGATAGGGCAACCTTGCAACAACTCTTCATCTCCTGCAACCTAATTGTCCAACTCTGAACACTAAGGTTCCAAAAAAACGACTAAAAATGAAGTTCAAATAGATTGCCATGTTTCCCGCTCATTCCATAAAATCAAATGTTCTACAAGGAGGGAAATTGAAGCTGCATCTCGAGTCCCTTACCTGTCATGTTACATTTTAACATGTTGCAGAAGAAGCGAATGCGATAATAAACATTTACCAAATGACAAAACTTGGAATACAAATATCTTCCAGATCCATAAACAGATCTCTTTATTTTTTTCAAGCGTGTCCCATCCAGCGAAAAAACATTTTAACGATAAAGGCTCTCAGATCTGAGGTTCTCTGCAATCTCAGTTTCCCAGCGGTCTCCATTCTCAAGTAGCTTTTCTTTGTCGTACAAGAGTTCCTGCGACAATGATGAATTTTAAGAATAAATTCTTTTACCAGTCAAAGTAGGCTCATGGTGAAAGGGATATTACCTCATGAGTCTCTGTTGAAAATTCGAAGTTGGGTCCTTCGACAATGGCATCAACCGGGCATGCCTCTTGGCAGAATCCACAATAGATGCATTTCGTCATGTCTATATCATACCTGTCAAATCCAGAGTTGTGAGAAAGGACGAGACAGGGGCACAGAAAAGAAAAAAACGAGGAACAAAGAAACAATGATAAACCTCTTACCTAGTAGTCCTACGGCTTCCATCTTCTCGCTCCTCAGCCTCTATGGTTATTGCTTGAGCAGGACAAATCTGGCAACCAACCAGGCTTTGTGAGAAAAGCATTAAATGCAACTAACAAGACCATATGAACTGAGAGATGTTAGCAGCACGTAGAGATTATGCAGATACAGATAGAAAAGACTGACGTTGCTACTTTCTCAGATAAAAGCAGAAATTGGGATCTCAAAAAATATTACCCAGGACAAAAATGCATACACCCACAAAAAAAAAAAAGTTAAGCATCAAACAGTAATGCAAATTGAGAAGCTACCAGCAAGTTTTCACGCTAGTAATTATAATCTCTTATGACAAGTGCTTACCGTAGGAAGCAGTCAACTTGGAATTTCACAACTAGAAACAATCAAATCATAATTAAATTCCAGAGAATATAAACCTAGAAATGCAAAAAGGACAGTCGAAAAAAACAGTACAGGCATGCATATAAAAGTTGTCTCAGCTTATATACAGTAGTACCATTTCTGAAAAATCTGAGTGGAGTTGCAAATATGTGACAACCATTTCTAAGTTCTCCATAGGCCTGATGGGATCACATAATAATTTTATCAAATTTTGAGGTGATTCAGCAAAACACAATTCATAGCACCATGGTATAGTTTGATCATCTCCAACCTAGAGAATGATTTAACTAGGGGCTGGATGTAATATGGAATTTGAAACTAACAACGTAAATTCCTTCCTTTAAAAAAAAAATATCCACACAACAAACAAAATTGTTTTAGGGAGTACAATGAATCTCGAAGCCTTACAGCTTCACAAAGTTTGCAAGCAATACAACGTTCCTCCCCTGTAGGATATCGCCGGAGTGCATGCTCACCACGAAAACGTGGGCTCAAGGGACCTTTCTCAAATGGATAATTGATCTGCACATGAGAAGATATTTCTACTATCATCACTCACCATTGTCACATTGTATGAGCATCTCCAATAGCAAAAGTCATTTAGAAGAGCCAAATTATTGATATAACTTTTTGAATAGTGTAAATATGAATTTTTTTCTTATATGCACTACAATGGAAAAAAGTCATTTTAGCAACCCATTTGTATTTTAATATATTTAATATTAATAGTTTTAGCTCTTTTCAGAAAAATCATTGAGAAAAGTTGTGGAGATGAAAGAAAGAATCTTTAAATACTTTATTTTATGCTTTTGGCTCTTTTAATAAATATGTAAGAATGGCTTTTCATTGACAAAAAAAAAAGGATTTTGACCATGTATGGCGAGACACTTACAGTAACTTTTGGCTCAAAGAAGTACTTGAGAGTCAACGACAAACCGCGAACCATTTCAGTAAGGAAGAGTGTGTTAATGCTCCGCTCAAATACTGTAATTAGACAGAACATTAGGACCTCTTGTTGTATCAGGAAAAAAAAAGGTAAGACAGAATTCAAAACACAAACTCCAAGGATGTATTTATTACCAGAACTCCAGTCCTTTGAAATCTCCTTTGCAAGCTTGTTTCTATCTTCATCTTCTACGGTAACAGATAAGAAAAATTACATAAAGTGCGATAACTTAAACAAAGTATAAACACACTGTAAGAGTAAGAAAGGTCCCATTAAAGATGTAGGCAGTTACTTTTGGACTAGAATCTCAACATGTTCTCTTAAGAAGAAATAATTGCTTGTCACCCTCCAGAGGAAATTCTAAAACATGAATCCAAAACACTCTCCTCTCAAATAAATTCAGTATGTCATGTAATAAATTTTAACACAAACGATTTACAGTCTTAGATTTATGAGTATCACTAATAAAACTCTAACATTTTTTTGCTAGTTCACCCACTCACACAAATAGTATATCTGAAAGCGAATAAAACAGAGAGAACAGAGCAAACCTATTTTGGTGGAATATAAGTGGGCACTGGATCTCAGTACATATTGGTTTGAACCATGCAATGCTTGTCTTGGTACAGCCTACAGATCCAGAAAGAAGAACAGAGTAATATTACGATAAGCCAACTAACATCTTTAGATTCATAAATCAACCATGGAAAACATAAACTGTCAAGGCTAACACCAGCAGCATTAGCCAAATACAAAAAACTATTCCAAAATACAACCAATATTTCATCACCCATCAGTCAGCAATTCAAAGTACAGTGAAAAACATCCTAAACTTTCCATCACGAGTCGCTATTCCATGCCCTCACGAATACCTTAAAAAGCTTATGTTCTCTCTTTCATTTCAATTCATACACAAGTTCAAGAAAACAAAAATTCACAAACTGAAATTGCAGCATATTACAGTAAAAACACAAATTAAAAATTGAACAAAATAAGTTGATTTCTACCGCTGCAACAATGTGTCATCTTGCCATCCATCTTAATAGCAATCCCACTATAAAATACCATATCTGCTTCTACAAATTTTCAGTGAGGATTGGAACAACCAGGAAAATTTAATTGACCTAAACCAATTCATTTAACCTCTATTTATAGATGGGAGAGGAATTAAATTTATATAATTCATTTATAATCCTAAATCAGTTCGTTAAATAACCTAAATCATCGCGTTTCAACCCATATTATCCATCTTTTAGAAAATTAAAAATAAAGAGAGATAAGGATTAGATTCAAGTCACGGGTATTGAGAAGTTTAAGGATCAAATATGCAATTCCGATTCCACTATTTCCTTCATTTTCTAGGCAACCAAACAGAAAGAGGTAGCTAGGGCAACAAGATTCTTACAAGCTGACGAGCGCGAAGAGCAGAAAGAGACTTGCGAGCTAAGATCGCAGCCATTGATAAAAGCGAAGACGATTGATTTCGAGGTCTTCTTCTTCCTCTCCGGGTGCGATTTGTGAAGTTAGCAGTGAAGGGAAACCAAACAAGACCACCTGATAAATTGGAGGATACGGTTCAAGTCAGGTCACTTTATTCAGAATAGTTTACTGACCCGCTACTGTGGGTTGAACCAATTATTTTTTAAAACAAACATTACACAGGACGTTAGGAAAAAAAAATGTATTATTACTGAATAATTAAAAAATAATAATAACTCTCAATTCTCGATAATAAAAATATAGAAAGATGAAATAATTAAAAAAAATTAAAAACAAAACACTAACAAAATTAAATAAAGTTGTTAAAACCTGTAAGTAGGATAATGCAGGCAAGATAGTCTAAGTAGAAGACAAAACATGAAAAAAAAATAAAGTATAATTTTAAAAAGAATTGAATTTTAAATGAAAAGATCAAGAGGTAAATAAAATGACTTAAAAAACCTGAGTTGTCCGAACAAACCTCTCACCTGGGTCAAGGAATAGGGATAACTTGATTGGAAAAAAAACCAGATAAAATAATGAAGTTTATTTTTCAAAACAAACAACTTCAAAAAATGTAACATAAAAGAAAACGACATTAACCCATGTTAATTTTTTAGACTCGTGAACCTAGCTAGTAACTAAATTGAAAGCACTAAATCTGGAAAAAGCTACTATTTTAAAACTTGACTCGCGACCCGGGTGACTTGTGGCTTAGACTGAGCCAAGTTTTAAAGGAAATTAAAGGAGAATTTGTCTAGTATAAAACAATCAAAAACCTTGGTTGATTTGTGTTTTGGATAACCCGAGGCAAATCAAATAAGAAATTGTTAACTATTTTTCTTTTTTTTTCAAAATGGTATCATTTTGACTTTTTTATGAAACAAAAGGATTTAGTTGGCTCGAGTCCACCTAGGTAAATCAGCTCGACTCGTGACCCAATAGTTGTCATGGATTAACTCCAGGGCAGGACCTATAAACAAAGGAAAAAAAACAAGGAGACCATATCTTAATAAATCAAATGTTGAATGGTAAAATAAAATAAAAAATAAAGGATAAAAAATAACAATTAAGAAAATATATATCTCGTTTAAAAATTAATAATTGAGAGGAAATACTAAAATTTTGAATTGAATGGTAAAAATTGAAAAAAATATTAAATTAACAAGTGAATCCAAAAATAAATAAAAAAATTAAGGGACTGAGAATCAAATTCAAAAAAAAAAATTTGGATCTAAGGATGAAATTGATAAAAAATCTAAAAATCAAAATATCGAGGATTGAACCTCAAATATTGAATTGAATGGCATAATTAAAAAGAAAAATCAAATTCATAAAAAAATTTGAAACAAAAATAAAAATCAAGAAAATAAAGACCAAATATATATATAAAATAAAAATAAAATAATGGACCCAATAATAAAATTAAAAATAAATTAAAATTTAATAAAAGAATCAGAAATCTAAAGTATAAATTAAAACATTGAGGGTTGAACTCAAAACATCATAAAATAAGATGACATGTTAAATATAAAAATCAAAAGTCAAATAGTTAAGTTGTTAAAAATAAATAAATGAAATTTGATACAATTAAAAAAATAAGAATCAAATGTGATAAACTTAACAAATAACACATTTTTTTGATTTTTTTTTGCTAGGGTTGCATATTTTTTCAAGGTTTAAGAAAAATAAGAAGAGGGGAGAAAATTATCTTTGATCTCTATTGTGTGTTTGGTGGCTACACGCATTGGACCACCATGAAAAGAGCGGCGAGACACCTTAAACGCTATCTTGAAATGTGGTGTTCGATCATCCGGGGTGTTATACGTGCCACTTAAAAGACACGGGCATTCCCCCACACGCTAATACATGCGCCTTCAACTTTTTTTTAAAAAAAAAATTAATCCATGCAAATAACAAATTGTTCATGACCACACACAACATTAAAATAACAATAATAAAAAAAATAAAAAAAAAAACCCCTCAATCCCAGCTTTAGATTATCTAACTCTAAGGGCACTTCAATAACTATACTGTGCCAAGAAAAAGCAAGAACCAAAAACTGCCCATACCGTTAAGAAAAAGTATATAAAAAAAAAATAGAGACAAATTATGTCAAAATTCCAAATGACCACAAGTATGAAATAAATAAAAAATAAACAACCTTGCGTTCTGTTAATTTTTCCACCCAAAACGCTGCGTTTCTTTGAACCGTGAAAAAAAAGGTTGCTTCTTGTTCTCACCACAATTTGAAGGCTCTGGTCTTCTAAACTCCCTCGCTGTGTAGCGTAGGGTTTCCATCAGTCACCCTTTCATCTCTCGATTTTGAGTCAGATACTTTAAACTCACTCTCCGCTTCTCTAAACCAGAAATGGCATCGTTTTGCAGACCGGCAATAACGGCAACCTCAAGGTCCCTGGCATCTCGATCCAAAACGGTAACTCAGAAAACAGTAAACGCAAAATCCATGTCTTCTCCTTTCACTTCAACACCAACACGAACTATCCTTGCCTCTTCAAGGTAAAAAGAAAAAAGCAAACCAATTCCTCTTTTCAATTCAAATTTGGATCTTGCTTTAATTATTTTAATATAATGTTCTGTAATTGCCTTTGAATTGTAGGGTTGTTTCAGTTCTAGGGAGTGTGGAGTCACTGATGCCACTTCACAATGCAATTGCAAATGCTAGACTCAAATCTAGCATCGCTGTTGATTCTTCTTGCTGGAGCTGGCTCTCTCGAGGTCAGTTGTTTTTATTTCTCAAGTTTCTATCTTTTTTTTTTATCATTTTAGTTTATTGTTGTTTTTATCATTTTGAGAAATACTAAGTACAGTCTGTCGTGTCATTTGTCAAATATATGCTGAGGCCCCACATGTTTATGCACAATGAGGGTTCTATAGTTGTTATTAGGTGCCTTCTTCAGAGGCAATGAGAAGGCACCGGGATGGCGATGAACTGGACTTTTCGATATCTCTGGAAGAATTTACTTTATTATTAACTCAATTATTATATTTTTAATTAATAAACACTGGTGTTTGTTTACCTGGATGTGTTGTAGGAATTAGGAAATGGGCGTTGTAGAAACTGATGTGGGTTATTTTGTGTGTGTACAGTGCTTGCTTGGTCTTGCAAGCATTTATTATAATTTCTGTCTTCTCTTATTATATCTGCGAATAAAACCAGATTGTGCAGAAATTGATATCTTGCCGGTGTTCAAGTGTTATGGCATTTGATTAATATTGAAATACAATTATTTTTTAATGGGTTTTATTTTGGCAGTGTTTTTTAGTACTGTTTCCTTTCAACCTTTTATTCTGCGTTGATGGTTGCCTCTGACTCGATTCCTCTGCTATATTGCAATAGCACTTGCAACACCGTTGTGACATGACCTGCTGGGGTGATAAATGTGAAAGGAAATTGAATCCTTTTCTGAGTCTTTAATTTTGTTTCTTTGTAATATGCCAGCATATGCAAACATGTTTTGGCCAAAATGCTGTTATTTTGCCTTTTTGCTGCTGTTTCCCCCTTCCCCCACCACAAAGAGAATGGATGAATTATATTTGTCATTGGTTGCTAGTTTTTTTTTTTTCCATGGATTCTTTGAGTTATAATATCCTGTACCAGTTAACGTGGGGTCTGGTAATGCCATTTGTTAATTGAATGTTTAATGTCCTTAAAGCAGGACAAATTGATTTGACAGGGATTTTAACCTGTCCTCAAACAGAACTTCTCTTTACCAAAATATCTGGTTTCCTTCATCATTCGATGGCTGTGAGAGTAGAGGTCTCTTAACGTGAAAGATGAAATGTATGTGAAATTAGAATCCCTTGGTTGATCAGCTACAAGATGAAAAGTCAAGCTTCTGTCAACAAGACATAACTTCGTTATTGCTTGTGTTGTAACCTGTCGCTTCAATCTTTAAAATATTCCTTGCACATTTTAGGGGCAAAGTAGGAGACATCTATATTTTTCCCTTGGGGAATCTTTAGAATTACCACTGATTAGCTTTTATTTCGCTTCTGACCATCAAATGAAATGTGAATAACCTGCCCATTCATTTATTTTTCCATCTTAGCTCTGGTGTGTAAAGTAGAGATGCTGGCCTTGTAAGACACTATTCTATATCCAACTTCAAATGTTGTGGTTCTGCTGTGGTGGCTGCAGCATACAACTTATGCTTGTGTTTCGGAATGATCACAGTGTTAGTCATCCTTAAGTTCTCATCACCAAAAATATAAATCAAATCATTAGATGAAGAATGAAATTGGGGCAGCAAGGATTGTTTTTTTTTTCCCTCAGACTCCCTTGTTGAATTCTTGTAATCATGTTCCCCTCTGTTGCCCAATTAACTTTTAGTATTCTATGTTCCGCATTTGTTTTCTCAACGTTTTTTAAGTTTCCTGTTGCTGAACAAAATTCTTTTTTTTTTTACATTCTCCAGCTACTGAGTTTCTTCTTCTTTTTTTTATCGCTGGTTTTTTCCTAGATTTTGCAGTTCCTCGGTGACAAGACTCGGGTCATTTCAAACCAAATTGGGTTGCATTTGAGCAGTTTTTCTTCCCCTAATGTTGGTTCATCTTTTTGACATCTCATTTCCATTCGTGGCTATTGCTTGATGTAAGTCATCTCTTGGCCAGGATCATTTACTTCTGTGGGGTTGATGTAATACTGGTGGTGTTATCATCTCTCACAAAACAGAGGTTTGGTTTTCTTATTTCTAAATAGCACCTATTCACCTCATTATGTGCATGAGCTGGCTTGATTGGAGCGATTCATGTCTGAACCTGATGCATGCTCGCCCTCCCATGTTTTCTTTGCACACAAGTGGGTCCCGTGTAAAAACGTAGTTTTAACCCATATCATGGTTTGATAGCTGAATTGAAGTGGATGATGGGTGTCAAGGTCACTTGGCATGTGTCCCCCTCGTTCCTCTCTCCATTTTTTCCCATATTCATTTGTTTGGATATGTGAATTGTGATGTTGACCAAAAATAACACGGGAATTAATTACATGCTTTGAATCGTGGACAGAACACTAGATCAGTTGGCGGAGGCACATTTCCACAAAAAAATCAATGACACACAGATCATCAGCACCATTGTCCATCAAAACGTGCTGGTTGACTATTGTGGAGAAACCGATATTTTTGTTGGAATTCGTAGGATTGTGATTCGATGAATATAACCTAACGTCCATCCCATGAGGTATGAGGCGTGGTTTTGATTTATCATTTTATGCCGTGTTGGCCTTTTTCTCTGAACGGGAGGATGACCTGCATACAGTAATCACACCGATAGACGTGATTTATTACATTATCATTTATATGTCTGATATCTGTCTCGCAATAGTTGATGTTCAAGAGTTTATTTCATATGCACTCCATTTTCATTCATCTTTGGGTCTAGGATGCGTGAATTTGCCAATCTGAAGAGTTTATAACTTGATGATTGAACTGGATGGAAAAACATCTGCTTTGAAATGGATAATCTTGGAGATTATAACTTGTTTTCTACGTTTTACACCCTATTGCCATCGAAGGAAGTGGATAATATTTCTCAATCAGGAGGCATTGCACGGTAGGTTAAGGAAGCACGCTGTCCTTTTCCTATACATTATCCCAGTTGGTTAATTGTGACCCCTGTTGAGAAATAAGTAATACTACAAGAAATTAGAAGTTTCTCTTAAAAAGTTGAGATGCTGGCTATGGCAGTGAGCTCGTTTACCATTTTATCTCCTCAAATTCGGACTCTTAGTAGTTAGTATTGTGTGTGTTGGCTATGGTAATGAGTTCATTTAAGGTATTTAAGTTTATCTGAGGTGTCTGGAGGACCAACATCATGAGCAGTGGTTAAGTTACCATTGATTCCGACCAACGTGTTGCCACGCCAGCTCCCTCTTGCAACGTTATCATGCAAGGGAATGGTAATGATGCCATGTTAGAGATGGATATGAAGCAGAAGATAAGAAATTGTTTTCGCAAGCATGTAAGTTCCGTTTCCCCACGTGTCTTCTCGTGAAATGCCAAGGCAGTGAAGTATCAAACTGTTTTATTTATGTCTGTTGTCTAGATGGTAGAGGAGCTCGAGGATGCTACTTGATTTATTTGGTGAAATTGTTTGGTATGCATTCAAATCAAACCACTTTCTATCATTGAAAAAATAATATTTAGATTATAGAAATTTTTTTAGCATTATCATTAAACTCACTGTTCAAACTTATAAAATTCTGATTCAGTTTTTATTTTAAATTAAATTATATAAAAATTGTTCTGGAAAAACTTAGAAAAACAAATATGTTAAATTCATCATAGTTAATATGACAATCTCGCAATCTTAGTTATGAATTTTACCAGATTGAATTATTTTTATTTTATTTTATTATATAATAAAAAATATAAAAACTAGTTTATAATTAATTTAATATTAAATAATAAAATTCGAGTATTAAATAATAAAAGAAGAAAAACAAAAGAAAAAAAAAACAAACCAAATGATAGCTCAGCAGCACCCGGATGGGCTTGACGCAAAACAACTAAGAGCGTGGGGCTGAGGTAGGCACGTGCTTGGCCAATATTTTCTTTTATTTTTATAAGGGGTTGTTCGTCCCTTTTTTTTTTTAGGAAAAAAAAATAACACACTGCTTGTCGGACAATGAATAATAACCTGTATTCTTCGTATTGAATTGTGTTTAGGAATGAGATTGAAGTTATGTTTCAAAATATTTTTTATTTGAAAATATATTAAAATAATATATTTTTATTTTTAAAAAATTATTTTTGATATTTGTATATTAAAATTATCTAAAAATATCAAAAAATTATTAATTTAAAGTATAAATATTTTTAGTTGTTTTTATAATATCTCGCACTTGCAATGAAAAGAAAACGTGAGAGAATTATGAATTTCTAGCTCTGTGTTGGAAAAACAAATCTAGTGAACGCATTAGTTTTGTTATAAAATTTAACTAAAATTGTTTTAGTTTGAATAGACAAACTTATCGGGAAAAAACAAGAAATATTAAGGATGATGTGTTTAGTGATATAAAATAATTTTCCTTTTTTATTTTCATTTTTTTTCTCAATAGAAAATCAAAAAACATATTTATTTATTTAAAATGAGCACAAATTTTTATTCAAAAAATAAAAAATACATCAAGCTTACAACTATTTTTTATATAAAAAAAACCATAATTTACATTAAGTTCCAGCTTTTTTTTTTTCCTAACTTCAATTTTTTTTTTAAAAAAAAATGAGTATTACTCTGTTATAAACCACCCACTTAGAAAAAAAGAAGAAAAAGGCATAGACTGCCACTCAAATGCAAAGTTCCCTTATAAGTAAACTACCAGTCATTCAACATTTCAACCTATGACTATACAAGTGCAATAGTGGTTAAAATCTCACTCCCTCAACAGATAAAAAACTACTGAGCATTAAATAAAAACATAAAAAAAATTATAAAATCATGGGATCATGATTTCAATATAAAGTTCAATAAGATAGAAACTTTTTAAAATGCTATGGAACGCTTAATTGTGATTTATCAAAATTAATTTAAAGACGAGTCTCATTAATCAAGTAATCCATGCATCTTGCGGGATAAAAAAATTAAATAAAATCTGAAGATAGAAGGAAAAAGTCTCACGGACAGGATCCTTGGAGTATAAGATTCACAAATCTTAAAGCTGGAGCAGCTAAAGGTTTTTTTTTTTTTTTTTAAAAAAAAAGAGCGTATCCCTTTCACTGACCGCGGCCTTGTGAACCGACCCGCTTCCTCTCTTTCTTGGATAAGATCTGAAAAATATCAGATACAGAGTGACCCCACTCT
>Ga0325404_1007048_pt1 | contig 11742 bp, 12 predicted proteins | sample PopdelMetagenome_18_FD_205664 | JGI IMG/M metagenome (GOLD analysis project Ga0325404, IMG submission 205664) | Populus deltoides microbial communities from Bellville, Georgia, United States - Xylem-Control-R1 | ecosystem: Host-associated > Plants > Phyllosphere > Stem > Wood/Secondary xylem... | reverse complement strand
ATAAAAGATAAAGCTTATTCCTTTTTTAAAAAATAAAAAGTTGAGGACGAGAGAAAGCACACGAGTCGAGCCCCTCAAACCCGTCCCGGAAATATATCAAACATAGACGACGTCGTTTGTTTTATGTAGTTTAATTAAAACGAAACCATTGCTTTCTTCTTCCCCACAGGCCTCTGGGAGCTGCTGCTGTGGTTCAAAATTGCAATACAAAAACAGAAACGAAATCGTTTTTTGTGACCTAACCCCAATCAATTCTTTTGCAATGTTAACTCGGGCTCTTTCGAGGTCAAAAATCCCAAATTTCAGTAGCATAATAGTTATCCTTCAAAACCTAACAAATAAACAATCTATTATAGGTCAAACGCAATTGCCACTCTCAAAAGCCTCAAATATCCAATCTTTTTTAGTTCCTGCTGGGTTGCGGCAATATCACGATGGAAGGCCAAGGGGGCCACTCTGGAGAGGCAAGAAGCTGATTGGAAAAGAAGCCCTTTTTGTAATACTTGGATTGAAGAGGTTTAAAAATGATGATGATGAGAAGCTTGACAGATTTATTAAAACCCACGTTTTCAGACTTTTGAAACTGGACATGATTGCTGTTTTGTCTGAGCTTGAGCGACAAGAGGAGGTTTCTTTGGCTGTTAAGGTTGTACTTTTGTTTTCTTTTAGTGTGAATATGTGCTGTCTGTGAACCGTTTGATGCAATGCTTCAAAGAAATGTTGACTTCACGTTCAGTTTATTTATTGTCTTGTGTGATTTATGCTGTGGAGGTTGGTTATTTTCTTGGGTTAGTGAGTAATTTATTGATTTTGCAGATTTTTAGAGTGATTCAAAAGCAAGATTGGTATAAGCCGGATGTGTATCTCTATAAGGATTTGATTATGGCATTACTGAAAACTGGAAAAATGGAAGAGGCAATGAAGTTATGGGAAGATATGAGAAATGAGGATTTGTTCCCGGATTCCCAAATGTATACCGAAGCCATTAGAGGCTACTTGAGGGATGGGTCTCCTGCTGATGCAATGAACATATATGAAGACATGAAGAAGTCACCAGATCCTCCCGAGGAGTTGCCGTTTAGGATTCTGTTGAAGGGGCTTTTACCACACCCGCTTTTGAGGAATAGAGTAAAGCAAGATTACGAGGAGCTATTTCCAGAAAAACATGTTTATGACCCTCCAGAAGAGATATTCGGAATGCTCTGAGGTTTGCATTATGCTATTGATTTCAGTTCTTTAATTTGTATTACAGATTGCATTCATGTTCGGAGGATGGTGATTATGGCATGTTTAGCTCCAATAGAAACAGCGTTGCCACAGCAGGGTTCTTCACGAACCAAAATCATAAAAAATAATAATGAAAAACTTGGGGTGAACAAGTTGTTTTCTGTAAGTTTTTATGGCCAAGACCTTCAACTGAAATGATGCTGTTCATGCACTAAACTCTTTATTTTAAGGAAGAACTCCTTTTGATACTTTTGTATGCTTGTTCATGTATGCATGTGATCAGCTGGTTGTTTTGTGACTAGAGAACAAAACATCTGCAGTTTGTTTTTGTGTTTACTAGTCAGTTCATCCTTGGTAAATTGCTTCATGTGATGTAATCACAAAAAAGGAACTCACAGTTCTCACTGAACTGCTGAAGGGGTAGAGCTGACTTTCTACTGTTAATGCAACTGAAATCTGATTCTTTTATTTCCATAAATTGAAAGTTTTATTAATTTGAGGGCTTCAAATGGTCCATCACTTTACTGGAGTTCGTGGTCTTTCCTCAGCTGCTTAAAGATAACAGCAAATGACCTAATATGACACCATTTTATACTGCGGAAACAAAGAGGTTGCTTTTGCGTGCAAGGACACATCGCACTGCTGTTCTGTTTCAGAGCTTCAAACTCCGTGGTCTCAAAACATTTTGTTTTTTGGTGGGGTGGATTATGGGGAGTCTTACTGTTACAGCGATGCCCTAGGTTAGATTTTTCCGTATATTTATAATTAACAAAGAGCTGTGTCATGTGTTGCCGCGATTGAACTGTCTTTAATCATCTCATCCCAACAGCTTCTTTTGGGTTGTACTTATTTCAGCCTTTGATTCGTTTGAACCTAAAACTTTACGGCATGAAGTTCGCCAGCATGTCATAATCGTGCATCTTGTAGACGTGTTTTTCGATAATGTGGCCATAAACCATAATAATGCAGTAAGGTTTTCTGATTTTCAATTCTCCGAGATTTTTAATGAAATCATCGGGGCTTTTGTCCCAAAGCTTCCAAAACTATATAACAGTACCTGAGGTTTTACGCTTTGTGACGACTCTAGTCCTTCTGTAGCGTATGTTTCTTCAGTCTGATCGACTAATGTGTCGGTTTTGGAAGCTTGAAGACCATGGGGGCATAGCCTTGCAAACTTTAAGGACATAAAAATATTGCGCAGTGGTTGATGCATAGCTCGTAATTGAACTGCCTATCTACAAGCACAGAGGGCAAGTTTCCGAAATGAGGAGCTCTCCAATGGTGTATAATTTCAGAAGTAGGGGCATAAGCAAAGCATCATCACTTATTGAAAGTAACTAGACTGGATATCGAGGAGGTTTTAGAAAAACCAATATGGGACGATCTAACGTTGTCAGACCGTAAGCTCGGGGAAACCCGCATATCCATTTATGTTTGCCTCGTAGAAACTTCATTTGTGCCTTCGAATTTCAAGCGTCCTTGTTTAGCTCCCCCTGGAGCTCTCAAATTGTGTTGATGTTGTTCTTGTGTTTCATGGTAAGATTGCCGAGTGCAGGCTATAGCCACATCAACCATCGTCAACACCAGTCAAGTGGAAATATGGACCGAGTGAATCCGGATTCCAATTCTCCGTTTTGATTCAGTAACGAAAGGGGCATTGCGGATTAAAAAATGATCCTCGCGGGGCTATTTTCTGCGTTCGGATCTTGGTGTGTGACATTTGTATGTTGTTTCTTTTTTTTTTTTCTGTTTTAATAAAAAAAAAATATCCCAGTATTCTTATTTCGAGCTATTATTCTACGGTTCCACCTTCTACTGTCTAAGAAGTTCTAAATCTTTACTGTTTGTTTGTTTTGTAAATAAAATGATTGTTCACGTAGAATAATAATACATCGAGCAAAGAAAATTATATTTTTTACACTCACGAGTATCTGGGATGATTCTCATTGAATCTAGAATTATTCATGGTCTGGAGTTTGGTTTGGACCCTTTAAACCGTTCAAACCAAGACATGCTAATTTTGGAAAATAGAAACTAGACCAAACTGAAAATTAATTCAAACCGAATTGGTTTTTCATCCTGATTTGGTGTTTTTAGTTAATTTTTTTTTGTTTACTCAGTTTTTTCAGTTGATTAGTTTCTTTTAAATACCTCTAATTTTATCTGTATTGAAATCATACTTTTTAAACCCAAATGAAACAAATCGTAATCACAGTTTAGAGATCAAGAGGGTTAACTTGGGTCACAAGTTTTTGCCACCTTCTAAACAATACAACGGGTTTTTTCTGAGTTATATATATAAACAGTGAAACATTTAGTGATTTCTAGGTGTAACGTGTTTTATATAATATATTTGTAGTCATGAAATATGAAAATATATATATATATATATATATATTAAAATTAAACAAATTGAGATGTTCAGCAACATACATGCCCTTACTCTACATAAAAATCTTAGATTTAAGATGTATAATTTAATTTTTTCTTAGTGCTCATTAAATGCATATAACAATGTCTAGAAAAATGAAAAGAAAAAAAGAAGAATTGTTGTTTTAATGAATTTATGAAGCAAATGACTCCTTATCAATGGAAGTGTTTGTAATTGATTTTTTCTTATTTTTTCAATTATAAATTTTATAATTAATTAAAATATCAGAAGAGATTTTATAAGACTATCCACAGCAATACATAGTAAGACTCTGATACATGACAAAAACTAAGTATGATAGGATAAATTAAAGGTAGAAATAAATAAAGTGTGGTGGCCTTAATTTGTGCTTTAAATTGAATGAAACCCAGATGGCCTTTTCCATCGAAGGAAAAATATGTGGATCGATGGTCTAAGGATTGAAGAGATCCACAGAAATTCTTTGATTAGATAGATTCATGAGGACTTGCAAGTGATCAAGACGTGATCATGTTTACTTTTTCCACCTCCAGAACCAGACTTTTCCAGTACGTCATCATGTTGAAAGCTCCTAGCACTTGTTAGCAATTTGCAACAAAATTATACTGGTAAACTTCCAAGTAAAAGACATGTTTATCGGCAAATTAAAATTATTAAAAAATATCTTTTTAATAAAAAATAATTTAAATAACATTTTATTGAATAACAAAACACACTTCTTGGCTAGTTAATGAAGACTCCCCGTCAAATTCTGGGTTTGCTCTTTAGAGATTATTAGTCCGAGTCTTACAAATTTCAGGATCATTGGAGGCTACATAATCATTAATTTCAGAGCCTATAGAATTAATCCAAGTACGCGCAAGCTGATCCAAACATTTATGTTAGAAAAAACAACTAACCGCTCATTCTTTGTGAACCAATGATGTTGACAATTAAGTGTGCGCGCGCGGGGGGTTTTGGAGGTGGAATATATCTTTTTTATGGTTTAAGTAAAACCCTGCTCATTATATGATTAAGTATCAACACTAAACAAGATTAGCAGGATCTTAACTTATCTCCAAAGAATAAATTTGTCACAAAAATCTTACCTAACTATCATCCATATGAAAGATATAGCGAGTACTGCTTTAATTGTTATATAAGAGTATTGATCTTCAAGAGACTGGCTTGTGTGCTTGGATACGAGTGGCATCGTACGCAATAGGGTTGAGGTAGAATCTCATTTGGTATTTCAAGGGAAGGTGGCTACTTGTGAGAGTGATTTTACCTGGATTATGATGTATTTTAAGAGTATATTTAACATGAAAAAATATTAAATTAATATTTTTTAATATTTTAAAACATTATGCAAATATAAACATAGGGTCAATTCTGTTGTGCTCAAAAATAAAAAAAAGACAGCAATCTTATCTAGTTATCTAAGGGGATCAAAAGATTGTAGATTTCTTCAAGTCTCTATCTCTCTCAAGGGCATGGAAGTTATTATATCCATGAAGATCACTCCTAGGGAGGGCCATTGGTTGGAACTTGGAAAAAAAGATGTGAGTTTTCTGAGGTTTTAAGCTGATGTGACTCTACAGAGCAAGAGAGGGACAGAGGGTCGATTTATCCGCATTGCTTGGTAGGGCACACGGCACAAATTGGAACGTCCACTTAGGATGCCAAGTGGACCCCATGAGACACTTATCCATTTGTGTTGAAAAGATGACATTTATATGCAGAAAGATCAGAGGATGTTAATCAATGAGGAAGAGAGTTGCAGAGAAAATCCCCACAAAAAGAGATTATTTTATATATATAAAGTAGTAGTAGTCCAAGAGTGAAGCTTCCTTCCTTCTTTTCTTTCTCTTTTTCAAAGTGATGAAGGCACATGGGCGGCACAATCAGTGCTGTCTAGTGTAGGAGGGATTATGTATATATCTGTGTCTGCTCTCTTACTATCTCCAAGATCTTATCCAAGTCTTTCTTGCAAGCTAGCTAGCTAGGTGGTTGTTGATAGAGTTACTTGGGGAGGTAGTTTTGTACTTCAACTGGTCAGGAAATAAGATAATGGACAGTAACAAGCAAGGGGCTTGTTTTTCTTCTTCTTCTTCTTCATTCACAGCCGATCTTTTTGGCACCACTGAATCAGCACCAGTATCTTCAGCTGGGATTTTTGCTTCTATGTTTCCACCTCCGTCTACGGTATACTCTGACGCTAGTTATATATTCCATCCTCATGTCCTTTGTATGGTTTTTCTTTTGTTAATGTTATCTTGGCCAGAACTTGAATTTCTTGTGTAGAAAGCTGTGCTACTTTTGAATGTAACTATGTTGTTTAATTATGGATACTTTTGAAGTTTGTATTTATATGCCACACTTCATGCTGTTACGTGGGTTTGACTTCATTTAATAACTGGGGAAAGAACTGTAAAAATGAAGGGAAGGAAGGTTTATATTTGTCCAACTTGGAATTTCTCTTATCTGATTTTATTCTTAGTTTAATGGCTTCTTAATGTAAAAGACTTTTCTTAAATATAGATATAAACTATTTCATCTTGAATGGAAGTATGAAGATCAACTTTTTCACTAGCCTCTTCTTTATATAGAGCATCTTCATATTTGTTGGTATCTATGCTTATAGATATATGGATGCTAGCCCTGATTAAGTTTGCTTAAACTTGTGTGAACTCCTCCGTCAGAATTCGGGCCACCGTCTAACTTGTTTTCAGGATTCAGGTTGTAGGGAGGAAGTCTTCAGGCTCTGAGGTGACAGGATCTTGGCAAAAACAGTCCTATGGAAATCAAGCGTGGAACGCCAAACAAGGATCTCCAGGTTTGTGATTAGCTCTTGTTATATCTGACTATATTTCTCTTTAAGAACTTCCATAGAGTTTAGAAGAACTTGTTCTGTCCTAATGCTCACTGCATGTAAGACCTTTTTTCACTCCCAGACAATGCTCTTGAACTGGTCAAGTGCTTGTTGGTGCATTTAGAGTTTTCATTAATTCTGTTCTATTTAAAAGAAAGGCTAATTTCCTGATAATCTGTCTGTTTCCTAATAATAAATTAGCCAATAGCCAGGCTGCAAGCTATAGCATGCCAGACAAGGACAGAAATTCAGTTATCCAGGAAGAAAGAGTGGAACCATGTCATCTAAGTTCATCCCTTTACTACGGTGGACAAGAAAACTACTCTCAATCCCCAAGTACTCAAATGGCTGGATCATATCCCATAGTGAGTCTTTGATTAGTTGATGACTAATTCAAAACGCTATGTTGTGATATTTTCAGCATGATAAAAGTAATGAGATAATACATCAAAGTAAATGTACTAATGTACTTTGTGAATGAATTAGTTCAAGAAAGATGGGGGAGAAGATGATCCTAACGGCAGCAACCCTCACAGTGCTTCCAGAGGAAATTGGTGGCAAGGTATTATGCTGCAGAAGGGCCTAGAAGTTTACTAACTGAAGCTGCTGTTATAGACTATAATTTACAGTTCTGATGTGCTTTTCTGCAGGTTCGCTTTATTATTAGGACCGTGCTTCCCTTGGCAAATGAACTCTCCATCTATTTTTTAAGGTACATCAATTCACTGCACTCCACTCCACATAGTTTACTATAGTTGTAGGCATTCGTAAGTGTTTTCTCTTTTGTTGTCTCAACACTTAATTCTGCAGAATTTTAACAAATAGTTATAAGCCTCTCACTTTTGGCAATTCAGATAAAAGTTGTTTCATTTCCTCTTGAAGCAGAAGCATGTTTCTTAAAATATTTGATAGTACAGCAAATGTGCACATAATACAATGATTGTGGTGGTTGTATTTTTCCAATACCCCCATTTATCCACAAGGAGGGAGCGTGGTGATGATTAAAGTATTAAACTAAATCAGCTAAAGAGATGTGATCAGACTTGCAGATAGAGAAATCGTGCTCTGAGTTGAGAAACTATAAATGAACTTTCTTCGTGGTTGTTTATCTAATTTATTGTTTTATCTTGTTTATTTTGCAGGAATTCATGAAGCCTCTGTGATAATTATGAAAGAAATGTGTAATAATTAGGTAGCTGACATGGAAAGATACTGTCAGCTATTTGTAATGGTTTTTAACAAGGGCCAAAACCATCATGAATTCAAGTCACATGATTTCGATAGTTGCAGTCTCAATAATGTTCAGGAAGCTGCACAACACTCGCTACCAGTTTCTGCTCTTACCTAGGCTGTTCAATAAGGTTCAAATGCATTGCATTGAATTTTAGCGTCTTGATATTCAACTCTTAGTTTGTCAAGTTTATGCGTCATTAATGATGTTTGTAGAAATATATGAAAGGTAAACACAATAAATAAGCTCTCAATCTTCTTTTAATTGGATACGCTGAAATTTACAGCTTTGAACTATCAAGTTCACATAAGTACATTATAAATTGCTCCATGCTCCGTTAGATAAATCACTCGGAAGTACTTACTGCCAATGACACTCCTTTTAAATTCTCTAAAAATGAAGAAGATAAAGCTATTCCAGTGCCAAAATTGTCAATCAAGTTGTCTAGCAAAAACTTTTAGTTCATACAGATGTGAGGGTATCACAGTTGCATACAGAAAATAACCTCTCTTAGCTTTGGGTTGCTAAGTTCATTTGTAAAGGCATAGTTCTGCAGCAACTGCAAGAATAGGTGCCTTGTGAATTGTGATGAGGCCATGTGGTCTTTGATTTGTCTATGCTCGAGGCTAATGTAAATCTGCAAATTCAAAAACAATAGAAAATTGTGAGGGAACAAAAAAGACAGGAACGAGTATCACTAGCAAATCACAAGCCAATTTATCTTCATGAAATCATCGGCAATGAGCAATTACAGTGCTTAGGAATTGTCACAGAAACTTTTGGCTTTGCTGCAGCTTTTTTGGATGTTTAGAAAGCATAAATAATGTAGTATGCTTTTTGTCCTGCTTTCTTCTTAAGGATTTATCCTCTTCGCTCCCTGAGTGCTTCAAGCTGACTGCATAGTACGAACCAGCATCATCTTGAACGAAAAAAAGAAGGGATCTTCTTTTGATTATTGCATTATCAGCTCTCTCAAAAATTGAATTTGAAATGATGCTGCTATCTTAATTGAATGGAGATTGGTAATGACAATAATCCTCTCTTTTGCTATTGTCGTTTGATATGCAAAGGAATAGCCTTTCATAAGCAGCTGCCATTTTCGTGGCAGTGAACAATTGCAACCCTCTCTGCCTAGAAGCTTGGCCTTTCATCTCCAGAACTCTTCTGCCATCTTCCCAGACCCTATAAAGTGTATTTTTCAATGAAACTACCATAGGTGAAAAAGTATAACCTATTTCTGTGCTAACAATCACAGATCCAGTAATGCTGGCTACCCTTGTGGACATCACTGACTTACCAGAAAGCATTGCTTCTAATAAAGTATGATCCAATCCCTGTGCTCGAAGAGTTGGGTTTACAAAAATATCTATTGCATTATAGAAGCTCGCCAGCTGAGCTTGTTCCAATGGTCCCAAAACTAGTGTATTGGTCCCAAGATCTCTGTATCTATCACCCCAAGGACCATCTCCAGCAATCAGAACAATGGTGTTTTCACGAAACGTACCATTTTCCATAAGCATCTGCTTCAGAGCTTCAAACATTAAGGGGTGTCCTTTATCCTTCACTAACCTCCCTGCCATGCCTAAAACCAAAGATCTACTCTTTGCAACCCCAAATTTCTGCTTAAATGCCTCACCTTTAGCAAGATCTGGCTTGAAAATCTCCTCATCCACACCATTGAGAATAACATGAACTCGTTCTTCTGGGATCATATAAATCCTTCTCAGTATATCTCCAGCATGATCACTAGTAGCGACATGGTGGGCATAGTGTGGAAAAAACCTGACCTCTTCAACAACCTTGGTAATTCTTTCAGTCAACGCATATGCTTGTTGTTCATCAGGATTCCGAAGAAGTTCTTGAATGATGTCAGTATGAATGGTTTCATATGCAATTCCATGCCAAGTAACCGCTAAGTTGGTGAGGTTCCGTGACCGAGTATGCAACAGCCCAACACTTTCAGTGTGGACTATGTCAAAGGCTTTCCCAGTTGAGTTTTGAGTTTGAAATTGCTTCCAGACAATAGCTTGGTCCAGATAACCAGCAGCTGTTGGTTTTGAGAGGTGGAAATATAAGTTGCTCATCGGATACCTAGGGAAGGAGGAGTTGGAAGGAGAAGTGGTGAAAATGTGAAGCTCATGCCCTCTTTTGGCAAGAGCAAGATGAAGGGTCAGGGCATGCCGCTCAAGTCCACCTGCAAGAGATCTATGGGGCCATTTCTTGACAAAGAGTGCGATCTTAAGATATTTTGAAGGTAGTTTTGATGGAAATGAAAGATGATTCCATGCCGAAGGGAAAGAAAGGAGATTAATGGGTTGGTTTTCCTTCTGCGATATCATTTGGTTACTGTAGCGGTAGGAGCTAGAGCATTGAAACCAAAAGAGGAATGAGACAAATGAGAAAGCAGATAGCAGTGCGATGATGAAACAGAGACAACGAAAACTGAAGATAGTAGCCATGGAAATGTCAAATGTGAGTTTTGATGCTACTGAACCTTTTTCTTCAGGAAACTAACATAAGTAATAGGCACAGCATCGATTTAAAACATGAAAGCAGTTATGAGATGAGGAACCAAAAGGAAGGATCAATGCAAACAAAACCTAGAAACTAACAAAAAAACATTTTTTTAGTGTCAAAACCAGTTCTTGAATTGAAAGGCACCTGCACATGGGTTCTATCAGGAATAGTACAAGAGATGCAAATCCCAGAACCCGTCCATTTTAGAGAATTGTTTATGGGTTATTTCAAAGGAAGAAAAATTTTGGTTAAGCAATCACATCATGGATTGGCTACAGAGATTAATTAGCCTGCATTGATTTCCTGAACTCATTACTATATTGCAATAAAACAAATTTCACGCCATTGTCACTGCCAACTCCCTGAAACATGGCAACTTCATACAAGCGACAGCAAGAAGCATTCCCAATACAAAATGCAATTAAAAACTGTGAAATCCAACAATACAATGTACCTAAACCATTAAATCACATCTAATAGCAGAACTGAGGACGGTACAATACTGCTTGTCGATCGATCCTAGAAAGTCAAGTCACTGTTTTCAGGTTAAACTAAAGACAGTTTCTTAGGAAACGTCATATAAGGAGCGCTTAAGTGTGACAAATTGCAAATTTTATATCTTTCTACTCCACCAAGTCCAAGTTAAGTATAAATGGATTAAGATACACACTCAAGCAACAAAAGTAAGCATCTTTCACTCAATTTTTTTAATCAAAGATTCTCAATTTTTATTTACTAGTTCAGTTTCCAAGAGACCAATATAGGTCCATCTCACAACTTTTACAATGTATTGGAAACAATTCATTGACAGCAAGATCAAAGAAAACAATATATATTCACATAGTAGCTAGCTAATTAATTCTTCAAATCTCCCTAAGCTAGCGCGCAAACGCATAAAGCATAAGAAAAACATATATTACCAAAGCCGAAGGGACCAAAATAACCAGAGGAGTAACCGCAGCAAATGTATGCAAACTCCCACAGCCCAGAACCCCCAACTTTATTTGCACCAAGTCCATCAAAGCCATCATCAAGAACCCGCATCCAAAAACCGACCCAAACCCAGAAACCAAAGTCCCAGCCCGTAAAGCCACCAAGTTAACATGAGCCAGGGGAGCACTACGCACCACCCCATCAGAATCATCATCTTTGTTAGTATCAAAAATCTTGATGGTTTGCTTGACAGCCAAAGCAATGAGACTGGAGAACAGAAAGGAGCTGAAAGAATAGACGTGGAAAGCGATGAGATCCTCTACGATGGAAGAAGAGGCGATGCAGGAAGTATCAGTGATAAGGGTGGTGGTGGGGTCAGGTGCCGTGGGGTACCATGCAAGACCAAGAAAGAGTGCTAAGGTGAATAAAGAATTTACGTTGACGATACCATCTAAGGCCATTATGTGGATTCTGGTAGTTGTAATTGTATGATTGTTACGTGACATTTGCGGAGAGGACGGAGGAATAGTGGCGGTGGTGGTCGACCTGCTGGTGGTGTTGGAGGTGGAAATA
>Ga0325404_1007047_pt1 | contig 11742 bp, 9 predicted proteins | sample PopdelMetagenome_18_FD_205664 | JGI IMG/M metagenome (GOLD analysis project Ga0325404, IMG submission 205664) | Populus deltoides microbial communities from Bellville, Georgia, United States - Xylem-Control-R1 | ecosystem: Host-associated > Plants > Phyllosphere > Stem > Wood/Secondary xylem... | reverse complement strand
ATTTTCAGAGACACTTCGATCCTTGTTGGCGGGCGGGCGGGTGGGTGGACTTTTCAGTCAAAAGGTTTCAAAACCAGTGGCATTCTTGTCATTTCATCACTCACATAAGCTAGGGTTTCAAAACCCATTTATAAAGTTAGTTCTTTTAGATCTGCCAGCGTGCAGTCTGATTTGTGTGCCTGTCGTTTCTCTCTCTCTCTCTCTCTCTCTCTCTTAATGTCGGTTCGCTCAAAATCGACGACACTCTTATAATAATTATTAGCCATCTCATTAACATTGTACTTGCCAAGTTAATGATCTGCTTCTACTTTGATCTCTCCCTCCAAATCCACAATCTCTTTTATGTTTTCGATCATTAGAGCTCTTACTGAATCCATCCCCACTTCAAACTACAACTACTGCGCAATCACCAGCTATTGTTATTCAACACCCATTTGAGGAAGTGGGTTGTCTTGTCTTCAGATCTCAAGTTGAGGAGTTGCTTATTTACAATGCTGGATCCATGTGAGAGAGTGAGTAACTTCTAGCTAGCCTGTTTATGGAGTTCATCTTTAGATATCAATCCTGACCCTAATGCTCTCTCCCGTTTCTCTTATTGTTTTCCATCAGGGATCAGAGTCTGAAGAAATGAGTAGCAAATCACTAGAAACCGAGAGCCCACAGAAGAAGACTTGTGCTGATTGTGGCACTTCAAAGACTCCACTTTGGAGAGGTGGTCCAGCTGGCCCTAAGGTGATTTAATTCAATCATAGATCAGATCAGTTTTGTTTTCTTAATGTTTTCGACATGTGCTTTGATTTGATATTAATAGCTCCTTTTATCTTGCAGTCACTGTGTAATGCTTGTGGGATTAGGAGCAGGAAGAAGAAGAGGGATATGTTAGGGTTGAATAAGGGAGGGGCAGCAGCAAATGACAAGAGAGCCAAGAAAGGGAGCAGTAACAATGGCTCAAGTAATTATAATAACAATAACAAGCAATTAGGTGATGGGTTAAAGCAGAGATTACTGGCTCTGGGTAGAGAAGTCTTGGTGCAAGGATCAACAGTGGAGAGGCGAAGGAGGAAGCTAGGTGAAGAAGAGCAAGCTGCAGTGTTATTGATGGCCTTATCTTATGGCTCTGTTTATGCTTGAGTTGATGATTTTTGTGTAGGCGGGTTAATAAGGGGATCAAGAATGTGCTAGCTGACTAAGAATGTGTGGGTTCGGGTTAATTTTTTTTAGTATCAGGTATTTTTTAGGTGTTTTGGGCTAACTGTACTGGAGATTTGTAGCACTGTCGCAAGAGCTCAAAAAATGTTGAGACTTCATTCTATTTTTTGCAAACAAAAGCAGACCACTCGCTTGTCTCTCCGTCATGTTTGGATGTTATCATCAATCTTCGCCATTGCTCCAACCTCCCAAGTGCTCTGAGATTAAAAACCAGTCAATCTAGTAGTAAATTCACAACTTGGGATCAAAGACGACCATTTCTGCTCTATGCAATCCCACCACTTCTACCAAGCCTCTAAGAAAATTCATAATTATCTTCTTGCTACTTTTTTTTTTTTTTAAATATGAAACCTTAGTGTTTTTTAATTAAAGATGATTTTAACGGTATATCTCGCATGTTCTTATGACGTGTTTATAAATATTTAATAGATTGTTTGAATGTGATCCGATATTTTGAATTAAAAAATAAAATAAACTCCTTTTTTTACCCGCCAAAGCGCCTTATTGTTCTTTGCCTGGAATCTTTTCGGTTTTGTAACACCAGTTAGCTTTTAACTAATTAACTTGACATGGATACCGGTTCGGAGGGTTAACTCCATAATTTATCTCTTAAGAGGATTAAAATGGAGTTGTTCTCACTAATTTTTTTTTATGTATATAAAAAGCCAATTGATTTTAATTGAATCATTAATTAACCCAAGTTTTGATTAAACCGGATTATTAATCTTTTCCTTCAACTCAAACAGATTCAAGCTTTTGTGGCAAAGCTACTAACTGGGGTAAAATATAAGAAGTGGGAATTTGAATACTATTTACCGTTGCTAATTTGGTATCATCTTGCTATATCCATCACCAATATAGTCTTCAAACTCAGGATCCAGTTGCACTGAAGAATAAATCTATGATAAAATGTACTTAATTTGACCTGATAGAAAACTGGGGTTGACCCATACCCGGCAAACCTCGGTTAAAACAATTGATAGATTCTTACAGCAACTTCATCATTCATGTCAACAGAATTAAAGAAGCTTTTGGAAAAGGGGCAGGGGTTCATCTTCCTTTTTATATTTTTAGGCTGATAAAGGAAAGAAAGAGACAGGTGAAGGAGAGACGGCCTGGCCGTGAGAGGGGGGAGTCTTCTAAGCAACTCAACCACCATGAGCCAAGCACCACTGATTTACTGAGTAGAGAGAGATCTGCAGAGGTGCTAGGTCTTGTTATTAAGTCCAACAAGATATGAACGGATTTACAAGTTCATCATATTGTTATGGGATTGCTGGAAAATAAAAAACCATGACTATCAGCAGAGTGGACGGAAGGCAATCGCACAAAAGCAACGAATGAAGTTGGGGTTTGAAAGTGTGCTCTCGGCCTTTAGAGATTCCATTCCTTTCACAAGGCCCGTGGCTGTCGGGGTGTGATTTGGTGTCTAGTTGGGGAGGTTGACTTGGCTTTAACCTTTTTTGCACTTATGTTCTTATTACAATAGAAAGGACGAAAAAAAGTTTGACTCCCACCCCTATGTCCCATCATCTAGGTGTAAAATCTATCATTTTAATTTTAAATTTATTTTTAAATTAACAATTTTATAAATCCCAGTATCACTAAAGATTTACATAATTGTTAATTTTAGAACCTGTAAAATTAATCGAGATATACGCAAACTGATCCAAACACCAACATTAAAAAAATATATATATACAAAACCCATAAAATTTCTTAAATCATTTTTGCCACTTTAATAAAAAAAAAAAAGCAAAACCCATAAAATTTCTTAAATCATTTTTGCATCTTGCTTGTATACATTATCACAAAAGCAGCCAGGTCATATTTTACTGTAAATTATAATAATAATTTTATTTTTAAATTCTCATCTTATCCTTTTGTTTTATTTTGGTTATTTGTGGTTTTTATTCTATAACAACTAAATTATATAATTGTTTTTTTAGTTTATTAAATCAAGAATGTTTATTATATCCAAATACTTTGGATCTGACATGATCGTTATACCCAATAGTCTATAAAAAAAACTTAATTAGAATTTCTATTTAATATATTTCAATGACAATTTAAATGTTTTTTTATAAAAAATAAAAAAAATAATTAGAATTTTTATTTAAGATACTTTAAGGATAGTTTAAATATTTTTTTATTAAAAACAAATTAAGTAGAATTTCTATTTAGAATACTTCAAGTCTCTTTGATCTGATATGATTATCAAACCTAAAAAATTTAAAATATTTTTAATATTTTTTGATATTTAAAAAAATATATTAACAGGAGCGCGGGACATTATATATATATATATTAATATCTAGCCATTGTGATGGGATTATTTAAGCAACTATTTTGTAACGACAATATTTCTAGATTGGCTGTGCTTATTAAACTAAAACCTACCTATTCATTAAGGATACTATAGGTTAGGGATATTATTATTGTATTCTGGGGTAGTCTAATATTTCAAAGGAAATGGTAAATAAAAAAAAACCCGGTTTCAACTCCACCCATTGCCAACCATACTTCTCTCTTAGGACAAAGCCGAAATGGGCCAGATGGCTGTGAGCTCATCACTGTTTAAATATAAGGGGCCGCAAGCCCAACTAATCGCAGGTGATTTCTCTTTGCGGGCAACATAGAAATCTTGAATACCTAATTGAGTTTCGGATATCCATTACATCCAAATAATGAGCAATTGCTGAACTTGTTATTGTTGCTGCTACTATCATTGGTGCTCATGCTGCTGTTCACGGGTGCTTGTGATCGATGTTCTTGTTGCTGGTGCTAATCTCTAACTAAGGAACCGGAAGCATACATGTTTAATGCTATATATAGAAAGATATACAATTGCTATAAAAAGAAAAAAGGATAAGAATTATTGAGTGGTAGAACCTGTGATTTGATGATGAAACTGGTTTTGTAAATGTTTTTTGTAGAATCGTAAATCATCTAGGCAAGCTGGCTTGGCAATTATTCAATGCGAGAAAGAAGTTCGAGTCTTTCAGCACAAATACCCTCGTTACTGTATTTGTTCCCTCTGTTGCATGCCTCTTTAGTTTGGAAATCTATTACGAAGGCTTTCACTCAACTTCATCATCTACATATGATTGCAAACAGGAATGCATCTCTATGGAATGATCCTTGGATGGAAAAGGGGCTGCGGCGATCTCTTTTTGTCATTATCAGTGATGCTGACCTTAGGGTAAGAGACGTGTGGAAGGATGGATCTTGGGATTTCAGTAGGCTGTCGTCTAACATCCCAGAGCTTATCAAGCTCAATGTCATGGCAATTCCAGTCCCTACTTTTCTAGCTGTGGTGATGTTATTATGTGGGCAGCTAGCTAGAATGACAACTCTGAATCGGCTTTCGAATAGAATGAGGGACCTGCATGCAGCAGCATCACGAGAACTGGAATTGGGTTTGGAAGTTGACGGCTCCAGAGAAAATTAGAATGTTCTTTTAGCTGTAGTGATCCAGTTGAACCACACTTCGAGAGATGCTGATTTTCTTGCCAGGAGAGGTGCTCAGAGTGAGATTTGTCCTCGTGTTGATTGGGTGCCAGTTACCGTAGAGATGATTCCTTTCGTTGTTTTTCAAATTCCACTGCACCAAAAAGGAATTATTTTCCTCTTTCTTTACTTGTAAAATACGTTCCATTGATAAAAGTTTTTTTAAAGGAGTCAATTATTTAAAAATGTTAAAAAGAGAGAGGGAGAGAGAGTTTTCTATGTGGAGTTGCCTGCCTCCATAGGATGCCATTGCCTTGTTTGTCAGGACTCAGGACCCTACCATCCATCATCCCATGGCGTGCCATCCAGCTAATTGTTCTTGTATCTTGTCTCGTTTCAGTAAATTGTAGAGAGATGGCCGGTGGTCTCCATGCTCTCTGTCCAGCCTCCTCCTCCTCCATCCACACATGATATTCTCTTTTTAGCTAGGGTTCCATTGCTATTTATATTATCTCATAAATAAAAATGTGTCAACAACCATCGTGCTGTTTTGCCAGCATTTATCTTCTTTAAATCTCGAGGATAAAAAATATCTTATTTATAAAATTAGTGTAATGTAATGGATTTTGTAAGTTATATATATATATATATATATATATATATATATATATATAAAAACAAGGGGAATCTCTGATCGTTGTTTTCGGATATCTTAAAAAGGAGTAGCAACACACTTTAGTTCACATGGGAATTTGGTCGACCATAATCGTGAAAGCACGGTAAAGAGACAAGGCAACAAAAGTGGCTATGATTACAGGCATTCCTTAGTTTTGATTGATGACAGGGGACGAGGGCCCCACTCCAATTCCAGTTCGCATACATTATCACATCCTTTCACACACCTCAATAATAAAATCCTGGCCTTTTCTCAACAGGCCTGTTTAGAATTCGGTGCACTTCGTTTTCTTTTTTTATTATTTAAAAAATTTATTTTTTAAAAATTTTAAATGGTTTTGATGTACTATATTAAAAATAATTTTTAAAAAAATTATTGGGTTGAATTAACACTTGTTTTAATTTTATTAAAAGCATTAAAATATATTTTTTCGAGGTTTTCCCATTCCAGTCGATGCTTCATTAATTCGCAAGATGTAATGTAAGGTCACCAATTACACATCTCTTCATTCATATTTAAATGTGTGTAGTGCATCTTTTGCAAAGCAAATAGCTCTAATTAATTAATATAAAAAATAAAAAAGTGATTTGATTTTGAAAATAAGGCAAAAGAAGGCACACTAATTCTAAGTGAATTAATTAATGATAAGAAGATCGATTTTCATCAGCTCAGCTCTACCACCTTCACGGTGTGCTAAATACTGCGAGCAATTAATGGTGACTGACACACATAATTGGTAAAGGAGGCTACCATTAAATATTCATAAATCAAAGTTCTATTTATTGCGGCCATCCATGCTCCCAAGAACTTCCGATCCATATAACAGCACCGGGAAATTGAGTAAATTATTTATTACGACCGACAGTTTGGGACTGCTTTATTATATAAGCTAAGTACAAGCAAAAAAAAAAATTATTGTAGAAAAAAAATGACAAATTTACTTGAGTAATGTAAAATTAAGAGATAAAAATACTAGTCTGGTAAGCGAATTACAGCTGCAAGAGAAAAGGGAGAGTGATTTTCCTCACAATTGTCAGATGGGCTCATGGTTTCTGTGCCAAAAATCCCTAATGCCTTGATCCAAACCAAAGTGATAGGAGGACGGACCCCTTTCTTGTTCACCGTGGACAGGACCAAGTTTCAAGAATCCCAAGACACTCAGTCCCTCTGATATCATCAGCTCAGCTGCGACTTAATTTCCCGGATCTGCCAATCTGCATGCTACATTATTTCACTTCTCTTTTCTTTCCCTACAATATCCATCAAAACAAGCAAAGTACCGAGGCAACCACCCCCACAAGCACACTGGTACTGTAAGAAGCCATCAACTTGAAAGAAGCAGACATGGAAGGAGGCGGGGGGCTGTAGTAGTAAAAAGGGAAGTAGGGGACAATTGGGTTAGGAGGTGGGGGTGTGGGATAGTTCTTGTAATTTGGTGGAGGATAGTAAGTGCCACCAACGACACCACCTTGTGGTGGTGGTGGTGAAGAGTAAGTGTAAGTGGAAGGTGGCGGTGGAGAGTAATAGTAAGAGCCCCCTCCTGATGGTGGTGATGGCGGTGGTGGGCAGATGGCGGTGCTGGCTGGTGGAGGTGGTGATGATGCTGGCGGCGGCGGGGAGGGTGGTGGTGGTGATGGAACTGGGGTACTGCCACAACATGTGGAGCACATTGTGCATGCAATCTGGTACAGCATCCTTGACTTTGGCATTGTTGAGGATTTGGTTGAGGGTAGTAGCATGAAGAGGGCTAGAAGTGAGAGTTTGAGTTTGTGCCTTGTCTCCATTTTTTTTGTTTCTTGATAGAATTAATCGATAACAAGTTTTCTAGATCAAAGGAGCTTGAACAAGCTAAGTGCAAGCCTTTAACAAATAATTTACGAGAGAGAGAGATGGTGAGAGGGGAGAGTAGTGAGTGGGTGTCACAGAGATTTGGCTGTGCAAAGTGGCTCTTTTATCTTTGAAGCTCCGCCACCACCCACACAAGGACCCTTTTATGATACAAAAAAAGTATTAGTAGCTAGTAAGAGAAAGAGAGAAAGAAAGGGGGGGTTAAAAGGTGAGGAGCCGAAAAATGTAAAGGATGACACCGACGCGTTTTACTTTTACTTCACGAGAGCCTTCTCCGTTCCCCCCCAAAACGCGCGGTTGAAGGATAATCATGCTCATCAACATTGATACACTATGGTCCTCCAACTCCCTAACCTCGCTCATTATAGCCTCTAATGTCTGATGGGAAATTCCATGCACAGGCAGCCATCTGATCATAACATGTGAGTTAGAAGGAAGAATCCAACAGGCAAGCATGGAATGGAGAGGTGTCCAGAGTCTGGATTTAAAGGGTCAAAACGACTAATGGAGGGAAGTTGAGGGACCATGGTGTGAGGTCTTCGTAGCTGATAAATCGAGGTTGAGGAAAAAGGTGGATAAGTCATGAAAGATGGGCTTGACCTTGCGAACAGTGTTCACACGTGGAGGGATCATAATGGTTTGATCATTGGGTGATGGAGAGTAAACGTGAAGAAGACGTAAGCTCCACGTGATACCGGCCCTATTCAATGAAGGTACTGAGAGCTGAAGCGAAAGCATAAAGCCGCCTGCCTGGGTTGCCGCTGCTATATATTATTCTTCCTTCCATTAACAGTTTTTACGTCTAAAAATCATGCGACTCCTTATTGCACTAGCTCTGAAAATTGGAAGTTTTTAAAAATAGTTTTTACGTCTAGTATAGACAACAAGGCTAGTTAGATCGTAACTAACTAGTTTTATATGTTTGTGCAAGGCTACGGTTTATAAAAAAATTATTAAATATTGATACCAAACTCAATCCTTTTGCTATGCACAGTGTGATTACCACGTCACCACTGAAGAAAACAAAATCTTAGGCTTCATTTTAGGGTAATATTAGTTATTTCACATTGGGCTTTCCGGCCATAATCAAGTGGATCTTAGGGTGATTCAGTAATTTAATTAAAAATTAAAAGAAAATTTCAATGCATTCCACAAACACCACAACAATGAGCCACTTTACCGTCTTCGAACGAGACGTGCGATGGGTGACCCAGAGATGAAAAATAGGTTTTATTGATGTTTTTCGATTTCTCATAGCAATTAAAACCTTTATGAACATCACGTCTTACTATATGGCCTCTAGTTTGTGGTGGCGATTGGCTTTATTCTTTTTTTTTTCCTCTATTTTCCTTGGATTTCTTGCCTAACCTCGCAACACTTCACATTAGCCCTTCAGTTTTTTGGTCTTTGGGATTTGATCCATATTCTTTTAATTTCTTATTATTTTGTTTATTTCAATTAATTTATATAATTCATTTTTTTCAATTTTATCCTCCATTATTTTTTTAATTTCATATTTGGTCCCTATTATTTTTATTTTTATTTATTTTACCAAGGATGATTTTTAAAATTGAATTTTTTTACGATTTCATCCTCTTTTATTGTATTTACATATCACATTTTATCCTCATTCTTTTTGTTGCTGTTTTTTTTTTTTTTGCTTTGATAAGTTTTTTAAATTGATATATTTTTTAATTTCATCCTTTAATATTAAAATAAGATTCTTAATTAATCCCAGGTCTAGGATTTAAGAGGTTGCAAATTTAAAAAAAATAAACTCATATTTAGGAAGATTTACCTGAGTTTATTTATTTAATTAAAAACTCATATTTTTCAATTTCATGCCCCTAATTATGGGTTAAATATGGCTAGCCGAGGACAATCTAGTCTATTGATTTCTTAGTTTTTTTAAAAAAAACGTATCTAGGAGCCACAGTGTCCCTTCTTATATTCTGAGTTCGTGCGAAAGAAGAAGAAGAAGCAAATAACACTACAAAAGAATAGAAAACAAGGAGAGAAATGAAGCGGTACGGGTGGGATAAAAGAATTAATGGAGAGGGCAGCGTGAAATGTCTATCTATAAATGTATAGCAGCAGAATTTCCATGTGAAATATTTGAAAGATAAGAAAACGATAGGAACCCTCCCCAGGTCGTGAGGTCCATAAGAATTTGCCATATTTGACCAACTCGATGAAAATTCATAGTAATCTCACTCTCACCATTGCAAGTTTCTTTATTCTACTATTTAATTATTTCGCATGGGTCGCACGCACATCATGAAGCTAAAATATTCATCATTTTTAACCTTTTTTTTATATATATAGAAAAAACCCACCAAGATATATGATCATTGATTGAATTCAAGTTTAGATAAATAATTATTAGTATGATGGATACACTCACATCGTCCTTTGTCCTTGACCTTTGTTGATTTCCCTTCATTTTATGTGATTGAGAGTAATAATTCACGTTGGCAATCGCGAGGAGAAGATTGCCGACCAGAGGACCTTTCCAGGCTGGTCCGATGGTGACAATAATTTATCTTTCCATTGCCCTTATCTCCTATTATTAGGCTTAAAAGGGACCTAAAGGTAGTAGATATTCTAGTTGAGTTAATTGGGTCATGTGAAACCCATCCTACTCAATCTTGCTTTTCTTGATATGATTAATTCGAAGTCCTATACATATATATATATATATATATATATATATGCTGCACATCCGAGAAGTATAGAGTTTTCATGGATTAATTCATATTAAGATTATGTAATGCAATGCTTATAAAAAATAAATTAACAAAAGGGGTTCAAATCAGAGAGTCCACTCCACTCCACTCCAAAGATTGCATATTAGTAAAAAGGTGGAATCCCATGAATAAATGACTTCGAAAGGAGATTCTCACCGAAACCATCAACAGAGAATATAAAGATTACATACAGAATCTTCCACTTTACTCATTCTCTTTTGCTTCCCTTTCCTTTCTGGATGTATGGCAGAACCTTGAGTGTAACCGGATATAATTGTTAAATAATATTTATATAGTTTTATTTATTAAGGGTAGAATGGTATTTTCAGTTTGATCTATATATATTTTATTTGTATTTAGGTTAAGACTAAGCATTCATAATATACAGATTATTCAGAATTCTAGCCTCCTTTCTCTATTTGATCTCAATTAATTTAACATGATATCAGAGCTGGTTTTATGGAACGAGGCTTAATCTCAAACACAAGTTCACGGATCCAACTTTTGGAGTGAGATTTTGTCTTCCGCTTCTGCAAAATTTGGTATTTCGTCAGTTTCTGCAATTATTTTGGTATTTCGTCTTCCCTTCAGCTTTTGCAATTTGGTATTTTCGTTCAGTTTCTGCAAATTTGTTTTGTGTTTTGGAGTAATCGTATAATTTTGAGAAGATATTTGTTTAGTTTCTGCAATCTCTGTTCAGTTTTTGCAATTTGGTATTTTGTTTTCCGCTGCTTTTGCATTCTGGTTCTCTGTGATTGTTGATTATGGCTACTGAAAGAGATGATTCGCTTCAGTCTGTGAGTGTGAGGTTGGATGGGAAGAACTATTCGTATTGGAGCTATGTAATGAGAAATTTTCTTAAGGGTAAGAAGATGTGGGGATATGTTAGTGGAACTTATGTGGTACCTAAGAATACTGAAGAAGGAGATACTGCTTCGATAGATACATGGGAAGCAAACAATGCAAAGATCATTACTTGGATCAACAATTCTGTTGAGCATTCTATAGGTACACAGTTGGCAAAGTATGAGACAACAAAGGAGGTTTGGGATCATCTGCAACGGTTATTCACGCAATCAAATTTTGCAAAACAATATCAGTTAGAGAATGACATACGAGCTCTTCACCAGAAGAATATGAGTATTCAGAAGTTCTATTATGCCATGACAGATCTTTGGGATCAATTAACTCTTACAAAATGGGCAGAATTAAAAGCATGTGGTGCTTATATTGAACGTAAAGAGCAGCAATGATTGATACAATTTTTAACAGCATTTCGCAGAGATTTCGAAGGACTTAGAGGTTCAATTCTGCATCGTTCTCCACTGCCTTCTGTTGACTCTGTTGTCAGTGAGTTATTGGCTGAAGAAATACGTCTTCAGTCTTATTCTGAAAAGGGAATTCTTTCTGCTTCGAATTCTTCTGTACTAGCAGTACCTTCTAAACCATTCTCTAATCATCAGAACAAGCCTTACACAAGGGTTGGCTTCGATGAGTGCAGTTTCTGTAAGTAGAAAGGTCATTGGAAGGCTCAGTGTCCTAAGTTGAGACAGCAGAATCAAGCTTGGAAGTCTGGCAGTCAGTCACAATCTAATGCTCATCGATCACCTCAAGGTTATAAACCACCACATCACAATACTGCAGCAGTAGCTTCCTCAGGCTCTATTACCGATCCTAATACTTTGGCTGAGCAATTTCAGAAGTTTCTCTCCTTGCAGCCACAAGCAATGTCCGCTTCTTCCATAGGTCAGTTGCCTCATAGTTCCTCAGGTATGTCACACTCTGAATGGGTCTTGGATTCTGGTGCTTCAC
>Ga0325404_1007045_pt1 | contig 11744 bp, 4 predicted proteins | sample PopdelMetagenome_18_FD_205664 | JGI IMG/M metagenome (GOLD analysis project Ga0325404, IMG submission 205664) | Populus deltoides microbial communities from Bellville, Georgia, United States - Xylem-Control-R1 | ecosystem: Host-associated > Plants > Phyllosphere > Stem > Wood/Secondary xylem... | reverse complement strand
TGCTGTACCAAATGATGTTACTGGCGCTGTAGATTCGGAAACTAGTACCAGTGTAGATGTGGAGCGGATTGAGCAACTCACTGATGCACAAAATCCACAACGTCTTACCGTGTCCCAAGAAGCCAAATCTTTGGTCTTCTTTCTCTACTTATGCAATCGTATTAGCAAATTTGTTTTTGATCGCTGCTTAGGTGTAATATAGTTTAATTTTTTTTTTTAAAATTTGGTTTCTCTCAGGCTATTGATGTTAACATAGAGGAGGATGAAAAGCATTCAAGTGCATCTGATGAAATGAAACAATTGGTATTCCTTTTTACCATGCTCCTTAAAAAAATAAAGCATTTCACAATCTGTTCTTAGGCTATGTAGTTTATATTTTTTAAGTGACTGGGGCTTCCATGCACTTTAGGATATCCATGCTGGAACTCTGTTGCTTGAGTTTTGGTCCATTACTGTCTGGATGATTATTCAAGTGTCGAATTCAAATTAAGTCTATGATTTCAAATTTGTTCCTCAATTTAGTTTTACTTTTCTTGTTTTGGATTTACTTGAATGAGAGACAATGGCTTGTTTCAAAAAAATTAAATAATCTATCTTCTACCCCCCAGGCCGTAAACATGGGTGGCGGAGAGCAACTTTCAAGTATTCAAATTGAAGATTTGATAGGCATGATAAGAAATGCTGAGAAAAGTAGGATGACTCTCTTCTATTCTTGATTTATCTTCCTCAATGCTTGTAGTTTCAACACTTCCAAGTAAGGAGGGCATGCGTTTATATTCATTGGTAACATGTGTATGTTAGATACTCTTCTTCTCAACAAAGCTCGGGTTTTTGCGCTTGATGACCTTGAAAGAATTTTTCATGAGAAGGACAAGTTGCAAGGAGAAATTAATGTTTTGGAGATGAGATTGGCAGAAAATGATGCTAAGATGAAGGTTGCCGCTCAAGAAAAGATACGTGTGGAACTCCTGGAAGCCCAGTTGGAGAAACTAAGGAATGAACTAGCTCAGAGGGGTGCCACTGAGAGAAGTGTGTTTGATCTGTATGAGAGCCAAAACAATGTTTTTAATAAGGAAGCCCCTCTACTTCAGAATAACACTCTACTTCAGAATAGCAGTGTTCATTCTCTTAGTGAGGAGCTTAGTTTATTGAGGTCGGAGAATATGTCTCTGAAAAATGATATAGAAGCACTCAGGGAAGAGCTTAGTAATGTCAAGAATACTGATGAACGTGTTGCAATACTGGTGAAGCAACACTCTTTGATGAAGTCTTCTCTGCAAGACCTGGAGTCCAAACTAATAGCTTCTGAGGAAGATGTTTCAAAATTATCTAGTCTAAAAGTTGAATGCAAGGACTTATGGGAGAAGGTGGATACTTTGCAAGCACTGCTAGATAAGGCAACCAAGCGAGCAGATCAGGCTATTCTTGTGTTGCAGCAAAACCAGGATCTCCGAAAGAAGGTAGATAAATTGGAAGAATCCCTGGAAGAAGCTGTTGTTTATAAGCTATCATCAGAAAAGTTGCAGCAATATAATGAACTAATGCAGCAAAAGATGAAACTATTGGAGGAGCACCTCCAGAGGTCTGATGAAGAGATACATTCTTATGTCCGATTGTATCAAGATTCTGTACAAGAATTTCAAGATACACTCAAGAGTTTGAAAGAGGAAAGCAAAAAAAGGGCACTGGATGAACCTATAGATGATATGCCCTGGGAATTTTGGAGTCATTTACTGCTCATAATTGATGGTTGGCTGCTCGAGAAGAAAATATCTACAGATGATGCAAAGCTTTTGAGAGAAATGGTATGGAAGAGAGATGGGCGTATTTGCGAGGCATACATGGAAAGCAGAGAAAAGAATGAACGTGAAGCTGTGTCTAGGTTTCTCAAGCTGACATCATCACCCAAAAGGTAACAATTTTTAAGTAGGAATGTTTTTGGGAATTACCCGTTACTATCCGATTATCTCTTTACTATCTGATTTTCCCTTTCCTTGATCTTCAGTTCTGGATTATCTATCATTCATATTGCAGCAGAGATGGCACCAGTTGCCAAGGTGAGCTTAACATATATGTTTCACTCAGTCACTTTGTTTTAGGATTGCTAATTTCTTAGCAGCTTGTCAATCTCATGTGACACCTTCAGAAATACATGTTCATATATCTATATATATATATATATATATATATATATATTTTGTCTCAGATGAATATGCTATACATTACTACATGATATGTCTTTCAGGGAAATATAACTTAGATGACGTCTTTCAGTTTATGTTTTTTGTATATTCCCATGTAATATTGGCCATGTTGTGTTGTCCCTTTTAGCTGCAAATTCCAATCAGGTTGTTTGTGATCATTTATTTCAACTGGCCATTCAAAGTAAAAAAACATGCTTGTTTCTGACAAGCTGGGAAAAATTTCACAACTCTGATTGATAGCATGACCTTCTCACAGTAATTGACTCCAGTTTTCATTTACAGGTCATGTGAGGGTTGGCAAGGTGATCAACCTTTGAAGTATTTATTATCACATGGATAGTTTCATATCTATTGTATGAATCGATAACTATAACATGCTAAATTAAGGTCTTCAGTTTTCATATCATTAGATCACCTGATAAGTTAGATAGTTGGTACTGATTGGTAGAGTTTCCTGGACAAGTTTTTTTGGCTTGGAAAGAAAAGGGGAGAAAATCTTGTGAGGAGGTCCTCTAATTAATTTTCCCTTTTTTCTATTTCACTTTTAACGATCAAATGAATCTTACATACCTGATACCTGCAAGACACTTCATAGACTTCTTCTTTGTCTCGGTATCAATATCTCATCAATACTCCCTTGAAGTCTCAAATAGCTGCGACATGATTTCTGAGCACTCAATTAAAAAGACGTGTTTCTGTGGTGATGATTTTCACCTTTTTGGTATTTTTTTTATGTAATATGCAGTTTCCTTCAAATGATGCAGTTGTACCATAACATTATCCTGCACAAAATTGGATATTGGTTCTAGATTATTGAAGGTTATTAGTTTTTCTTGTTGTGGTCACCTTTGCTTTTCTTCTCTTATGTTGGTATGCTTCTTGTTGTAGTCTTGTTATTACTGTTATTTTCTTGCTTCATTTACATAATTCATTTACTTCTGTTTTACAGGTTGGTGGTTTGGGAGACGTTGTGACTGGTCTATGTAAAGCACTACAAAAGAGAGGACACCTTGTGGAGATTGTTCTGCCTAAATATGATTGCATGCAATATGATCGGATTCACAACTTGAGGGTATGTTAAAAATATTTGCTCAAGTAACTGGTATATCTTAATAATGTTTACAACCGTTTTGATAATTGATTGCCTGTGCAGGCCCTAGATGTGGTGGTGGAATCATATTTTGATGGCAAATTATACAAAAATAAAATATGGGTTGGAACAGTCGAAGGTTTGGATTATATTGGTTTGGTTTGTGCTGTGGCATGAACTTTAGTGTTGCATTTCAATATCAGTTTTGATTGTGCAGGTCTCCCAGTTTACTTTATTGAGCCTCAGCACCCTGAAAAGTTCTTTTGGAGAGGACAATTTTATGGAGAGCATGATGATTTCAGACGTTTTTCATTTTTCAGCCGTGCAGCACTTGAGTTACTTCTTCAATCTGGCAAAAAACCAGATATAATTCATTGTCATGACTGGCAGACAGCTTTTGTTGTATGATCAATCCAATTTTTTCATCACAGATTACTGTTCTTTTACAGCACCTGATCAGAATTCACAACAATAATCTGTCTCTCACTGCCATTTCAGGCACCACTCTATTGGGATTTATATGCCCCAAAAGGGTTGAATTCAGCCAGAATATGTTTTACATGCCACAACTTTGAGTACCAAGGGACTGCACCTGCATCAGAATTGGCATCTTGTGGACTTGATGTCCATCAGCTGAATAGACCAGATCGAATGCAAGACAACTCTGCACATGATAGGGTCAATCCTGTCAAGGTATCACAATTCTTTATTCAAGTTTAATTTATTTTACTCTGCACATTACAGGGTCAATCCTGTTAAGCTATCACCCTTCTATTCTCACATTTTTCTCTTGTTCAGGGTGCAGTGGTATTCTCAAACATTGTGACAACAGTATCACCTACCTATGCACAAGAGGTGCGGACTGCTGAGGTATGGGCATTGTGATCTGTTATATTCTGTTTCATACATTTGATTAGAGTTCTTAAAAGGTACATAAATAAACTTGCAAGTTATATTAGACTCTTAAACAAGTACATAAATAATCTTGCAAGTTATTTTGCAGTGTACAATTTAAGTTAAAATATTTTGGTTATTATGTTTTAGCAAGAAAAGTTCCAAATTCCTATAGGTGTGGCAATATTCACAAGAAATTTTTGAAGGATGTCTGGATGTGTTTTTTGGTTTATTAGCAATTGATCCAAGTAGCATGTGGCTGTAAAGCTTAGAAAGAATTATATAATCTGCTAAAAAGCGGATACATGTTTATCCTACCAGCTTATAGTGAAGTATACAGGCACCACCCCTTTTTGTCAGTTTCATCCAAACTCAATCAAAATTGGGTTCAATTTGGTCCTTATTTAAGAAGCGCTACAATGAACATGAGGAATGGATAATTTGGAATTTTTTAGTATTGTTTTGATCCAGCATGGCAATTATTTTTCACGTGGATATGAGATTCCTTTAAAGAAAAATAAGGGTAGAACATTGTTTGGCTTTGTGTATTTTCTCCTCCATCTACACACCACCATCACCATCCTTTTGTCACCCACAACCTCAACAAGTTCTCTAGGGTTTACCATTACTACTGAAAAATCAATTGCATGTTCTTTTCATTTATGCCATTGTCAATGGTATGTGCTTTATTTCATAGAACTGAACAGCTTTTTTTTTTTTATTATGTTTATTATAGTGGTGTCTCAAATCTTATGGAGCTGAATCTTCATAATGCTGCGTGCAATGTGAAATGACTTGTCACGCTATTTTAGTGGAACTATTTTTTTAGGCATGTGCTTCGCACATGTATTATTCAACTATTTTATAGCAAATTTTTTATAGTCTCTAATAGAGTATTTTGAATTTTTATAACTAAATAAGTTTGAATAGTTATATATATGTTTGATTTTCATATCAAGTTTGATAAGGTATAATTGAATTAGTTTGTTGGATTCTTAAAACACAAAATTGAATTACTTTTAATCCTTGATGGTTAGAATAACAACTCTTAGAAATAACAATCATTAAAAAAATTGCACTAATTTATTGTTAGTATAGTTAGAAATTGAAATGACATTTTTTATATCATATGAAAAAGTTTCATGTTTTTAAAAAAATAAAAAGAGAAATCGAATTTCAATTTCATTTTAAACAGTCCTTTTCTTAATTAGAGTGGGATTGGATTTACATATTTTTACTGTAGTATGTTACAATATTAGTATTGTATTATGGTATCGTCAAGCACAAGTTATTATAGCCTTTTTGCTTTTATATATAATTATGGATTCTTACATTTTCTCCAAACTTTCTTAGCTCAAGTATATTTGGGATAGTCTGTTTTCCATAGTCCATGTCCTGATTTTCTGTTGGAAGGAAAACTTTCTAATAACAAACTTTATAAAAATGAGATTACACATTTTGCCATGTTCACTTGATGGAGCTTTTCTAACTATATTGAAACTTTCTTTCATTTCTTTTCTTTCCTTTCAAAAAGATCTTTTTCAGTAGATTTGCATTTGTGCTGGATGGCCTGATAAGATTGGGCAAGACATCTTGAAAAGCAGGGTGCTTACGATCTACTTGATACAAATTAAACGCTCACTTGAAGATAGATTGCCTCCTAAGTTCACTTTACCTATTTGGGCACTAAGTACAAAAAATAAATAATAAACAACATTACAAGTCCTTTTCCGACTGCCCATATACCAACGACTTGACTTTTAATTCAAAGAGGCGAGAGAGGATTGTTTTCTCAAATTCTTTTTTCCTTTCAAAAGGAACCAAAAATGCTAATGGAAAGAATCTGATTTATATCCTTACCCTTCATAAAACACATGCAATTTCTGAATCTATTATTATGCATAGAAGGCCACTTCTCCATAAAAAACTTCCATAGAGCTTTAAGCCCATTCACAATGTGAACTAAATGGTTTCATAGGTTCAGTGACAACTTGACACTGAAGTACCTATTGATCATGACCTCTCATCTCCATTGTAAATTATCGTCAATTAGAATCCTTTGCCAAGCTATCTCCCATTGGAGAAAATAAGACAAGATGGAGCTTTAAACTTCTCACTTCAGACTTGGGAGCAGGTGGAAGGGAAAGGATGGAGAGTATTTAGGAGAGGAGCGAGGTGTGGAAGGGAGAGAGGGGGAGTGAGTCTTTATACACCCAGTCGAAGCTTTCCCTATAAAATCACAACACAAGTTATGTTACATATCTTAAGCTTTTTAAGCAGAATAATGGGTGCAAGGTAATGTGGTAGTGCTTTCTGGAACCAGCCAAAACCGTGCTTTTTTTGACAATCATAAAATCTTTGTGCTTCAATAGCCTTATTGTTCTTTCATAGCTCAGAAACTGGAAATTCTTCTAATTCTGGACACTAAAAGATAAAAAAGAAAAGTATTGTTTTTGGTCTTAATTTTTGCTGATAAGAATTTACTTATTTTACACATGCATCCATGCATGTATGAAAGGAATTTTGGGTACAAGGAGGGAAATGGAAATCATCATGAGTTACTGTCTTTCTGATGAAAAATATCCATATTGTTGTGAAATACAATATCCCAGTTTCTAGCATCTTCCCAATTTATTTTCAGATCTGCCTAAGCTGCTTCATCTGAGCTGTGTGAAGACATAAATTAATGAGTTTGTTTTTCTCACCATGGTTTCTATTTTGGAATAAAGCCTAATGAGCGTGTGAAGACATAAATTAATGAGCTTGTTTCTCACCATGGTTTCTATTTTGGAATAAAGCCTAATGATATGGGGAATAATATGGTCTGCCAGTCTGTTTGAAGCAAATGTTTCTATTCTTTTTCTTGGATAAGTAAAATCAAATGTTTTAATGTTTTATTTTTTTATTATTGAAAATTTCTCACAGTTGTTGTGTTTAGTTGAAGGCTTTCCTTACAACTCTAACTTGTCTTGTACAGGGTGGGAAAGGTCTCCATTCGACTCTTAGTTTTCACTCCAAGAAGTTTGTTGGAATTCTTAACGGAATTGATACTGATGCATGGAATCCTGCTACTGATACTTCTCTCAAAGTCCAGTACAATGTTAATGATCTTCAAGGGAAAACTGAAAACAAAATAGCTTTAAGAAAATTTCTTGGGCTCTCTAATGCAGATGTCAGGCAACCAATGGTAATCTTACTGTAGAAGCATTGTATCGCCGTTCCTTTTCTTTTGAAAGTATTTGATTTCAATCCACCTATTCCTATCAGATTTCAACACTTTTCCATTGATATTACCTCAATTTATGACCAGGTTATATGGATCGCCTCCCTTGTTGGTACTGTTAGTGTACTGTGTATCACCTAGGGTACATGGAACATGGGCTATATGTTTGAGAGTAAATTTTGACAACCACAAACTTCCTCTAAAGATGTTCTATCCCAAGGTTATTTTTTTAGTGGGTTAGCAACTATGAAAAATCAGATTATCTCTGGTGAAAGATGACCAGGATGGCTAATTAAACCCCTTTGGGTTGGAAGATTTCATTATTTTTCCTTTTTGAGAAACATCTTAGTTTCTTTATTATATTCTTCACTTAACACTATGCATGGAACTCCAGTTTTTTTTTCCCTCCCATTTATATTGTTTTATTTAGGGTAGTTGATCATACTATGATGAGCAGTGCCATCTTTAACTATAAACTTTAGGATTAGCCTGTAATTTTACCTCCTGGCATTTCATCTCAATGTATATTGGAAGTAAAATCAAGTTTGATCTTGTATCAAATGGGCTCCACATTCGTTATCTTGTGTGGAGTAGTCTGCATTGGAATACCATGAGCATTCTTTTATCTCCAGAGTACCCGAGATCATATGGGAGTAGATTTGGGAGGGATATTCTTAGTCTAGCATATTGAGGGAATGACATAGTTCATAATGCCATCATATTGCACGTGGGAACATTCTGAATACTTTTATCATTACTTTATAATGATGCAACTTACCTTGTTAAAATTCTTCCATTATTCTTTGAATAGGTAGGATGCATAACACGATTGGTGCCACAGAAAGGTGTGCATCTTATTAGACATGCAATATACCGAACACTGGAGCTGGGAGGACAATTTGTACTTCTTGGTTCAAGCCCAGTTGCACATATTCAGGCAATGCTCTGTTTTTCCTTTTTGCTATGAATTCACTGTTACCCTCCAAAATTTTGCACGTTATATTGGACACATCTGCAATGCATCCTCAAAACATAATGCTATAAAGATAAATGTCTTTATCTAGCTGGGCTTTTGAGAATTTTGGGATTACAATGCCCTTTATGGACACTGAAACATTAGTTTTGATCATTCTTTCTGTATCCTTTCTCTATTCTAAGTTCTCTTATTCTATTTACTGATTAACATTTTATTTCTCTCTTTTATTTTGTAGAGGGAATTTGAGGGTATTGCTAACCATTTTGAGAGTCATCATCACATTCGGCTGATATTGAAGTATGATGAATCTCTCTCCCATTCCATTTTTGCGGCATCTGACATTTTTATCATTCCATCGATTTTTGAGCCTTGTGGCCTCACACAGGTATGATCAACACCCTTTCCCTTAATTTTTTAGGGAAGGCGAAGAGCCAGAGTGCATTTGTTTACATTTTTAATTGAATGATACTTTATGAAAATATCGATATAACCTATAAAAAATGTCTCAAATCTGGCAAGCATGAGCTAATTTGTAAATTTTGTGCTTTGGACTGTGGACGGCTAATTATTAATTTGACAACAAAATGGCTTCACCTTTTCTTTCATAAATGTATATATGTATGTAAACCAAAATGTTGATATGTTTTTTTTTGGTTGAGTAGGCTTCTGGCTACATAACAGAGCCCTTTGGTCATATTACTATCATATCTAATTGCTGACACCTGAACTTTTTCTTCATGTCCTTTTTTTTTTCCTTTTGCAGATGATAGCAATGAGATATGGTTCCATACCAATTGTAAGAAAAACTGGTGGTCTAAATGACAGGTAGGGTACTTGATTTCTGACATAATTCCAGCGATCTGATGTTATTATGGTTGTTAGATCATCACTGCATTGATGTTTGGTTTTATTTCTGCAGTGTTTTTGATGTTGATGATGATACCGTGCCGCCTCAATTTCGGAATGGCTTTACATTCTCGACTCCTGATGAACATGTAAATAACTAGAGCTGCAGGTTTAGTTGTATATCATCCATGCTTTCCATGTGGCATCTGTGTGAGGCTTTGAGCTATCAATTCAATGCTCCCACCAGCTACCACATTGCTTCACCAGCCTCTACGAAACTAGAATTCATTATGAACCTTTTTATTTTCCATCCCCGCTCTGGATTTTTATCCAACTCTTAGTAAAAGCTTTCATTTAGGCTGTTTCTTATTATAATGCTTCCTAATGCATTTCATAATTTCTCAGGGAGTAAACAGTGCTTTAGATCGTGCATTTAACTACTATAGAAACAATACCGAGGTCTGGCAGCAGCTTGTTCAGAAGGACATGAACATGGATTTCAGTTGGGAATTGTCAACATCGCAATATGAAGAACTTTACTTGAAGTCAGTGGCCAGAGCAAGGGTGGCAGCAAATCGAGCTCAAGGATTGTAAGAACAGGCTGTCATAATTTACGAGTTCTGTGGAGATGCAATTCAGTCAAGTTTCATTCAGGGGTTTGGATTTATAGAGTTACAATTGAGGCAACCCAGCTAACAAGCACGTACATCTTGAGAGTTTCCGATGCTAACACAAGGTTTTTTTTTTTTTTTTAAAATATAGATTAGAACATTCATATGTTCTTAAAATAATCCTCTATTATAGTTAATACAAGTTGAGTTCTTGTATCAAATTGGCTTTCTAATATGCCCTCATTGTACTTTGTACTTCAATACCGTAGGAGATATGACAATACACATCAGAAAATTCACCGTTGCTCTGGTTTTATCTTTAAGAAAATTTGTAAATGTTGCTCTGGTTGTCTTTGGTTGTTGATTTTGCATAATTATCTCGTTAATCCCTGTGCCTTCCTCCTGCTTGATCCTAAAATGCAGCAAGTTTCATAGTAGAAAAGTGGTAGCCAAAACAATGAAGCAGAAAATTAGGAGGATAACGACTTCCTTTTTTGAAACGACCATGCAGATTATTATGCACTCTTGGCATCCAAGATTCAAATCATTGTCTCTTTACATTACAAGCCGACAATCCAAACACAAAAGCTCTCTTTGCTAGCTCGTTTTCGGGGGCCGAAGTTGTTGACGGGATCAGCAAGGTGGTAGGCCAAGTTCTTCAATGGTCTTTTTCCGGTAACCATGGCCACACGGGAAAGTATTAGATGACACATTGCTGCCCACAATGCTGATGTGGCCGACAACTTTGATGCACTTTCAGCTAAAAAGAGGGAGAAATGGTTTTTGGGTGTGCAGCTTACAAGACAACGAATACCCATGAATCAAATACTTTCATACCTGAATCCAAACATAAAATGAATACCTGAACCCAAACCTGACCTGGTTTTAATACTCAAATCTGTCCTGATCAGGTTTTGGATATTCATATCCTAATTTCAACTTTACTCGAATCTAAAACCGAACCTAAACTTAAATAATATAATTTTATAACTGATTAACAACGAGTTGGATTTTTATAATAATCTACATTGAACAATTGAACAGATGAAATGTTTTAAAAAAACATTTAACAATAAAATGAAAAACTAATGATTTCTCAATTTCACATTAAATTCTTCCAACAAAATATGCCAATAGAATATTTGTACAATTCTTCCAATAGACTTTTGTTAATAGAATTTTTTCCGGTTTTCTTAAAATCAACAATAATCCACTAGAACAAAGAAAGTGTATGTGGAATCAGAGAACATCACGTTAGTACAGTGAATAATAATCACAAATTATTTTATAATGAAAAAGCATAATTGCTCGAAACTAATTGAATTACTTATAAACTGACTAAATGAATTTACTCTGTACTCACAAATGATTAAAGAAATCACAAAATGAGCACATAACGGTAAAGAGAAAGAACAATTGAATTACCAATGATTAAAGAAATCACAAATAAACATAATGTTGGTTCTCCTGAAACACATACATATAGTAGAAACTATAAGTTTAATTTTTTTTCGGGAGTTTCAAGGAACCTATTAGACAAATTTAGAGTTGTTTAGAGTTTATGTGAAGATTACCTGAATATCAGATATTCTTTTTGGCTTTGAATATTTGCTTCTGGGTTGTCACAAATCACAAGTCATCCAAGTGTTCGACCTCTAACGGTAATCTATATGAACCACAAGTAAGAAATCTTTTAAACCTTTTTATAAGAGAGGGATTGATATACCTTACAGTGCTAAATTCTTTTCTTTTGTGTTTTAAATGTTTATATACTGTACTTTTCTCACATTCAGAAATAAAAGATATAACTTTCTATTTATAAGAAAACCTAAAACCCTATAAATGACAAAATATCAATTTTCTTAAATAATATCACATATATTATTGTAGGCTAATTTTA
>Ga0325404_1007043_pt1 | contig 11746 bp, 7 predicted proteins | sample PopdelMetagenome_18_FD_205664 | JGI IMG/M metagenome (GOLD analysis project Ga0325404, IMG submission 205664) | Populus deltoides microbial communities from Bellville, Georgia, United States - Xylem-Control-R1 | ecosystem: Host-associated > Plants > Phyllosphere > Stem > Wood/Secondary xylem... | reverse complement strand
TTTAAAGACAATTATATGCCTGAGGAGATGAGAAAATGTGGAGATATAACATTGGATCTTACAAAACAGTAGTTTGAACAGAAAAATGCATCCCACTTACACGATGATATGAAGGTATCTCATGGGGAAAAACAACTATCTACTGGCAAAAAAAAACCAAAGGGAAGCAAAAATGATTATAGCTCAACTGCTGGGACATCAAAAAATTAATGAACCGTAACCCTAAAAATTAAATTGGGGGTTTTGATAAATTTTCAATTACACATGCATAATTAAACATTTCATAAACCCCTATATTATCGAATTAATAGCCTAAAACAATTATTCAAAGTATTGAAAAAAAAAAAGTTACCTGTGTTCTTGAGTTACAGGTGACCGAGATCGTTCTACAAGGACAGAAAGAAACCTGGATTGGGAAAGTTAGGTGAAAAATTTTTAGTGCAAGTTAAATTGCAACAAAGAAAAACAAAAACCCTTAATTACTTACCTGAATTATTGAAGAAAACCATGAAACACCCAACCCGTTTACAAGGAGATACCTTAAATTAGCATGTTCGATGGTGATAATGATGGGTCTGGTTCGATTTTGTTCAGATAAAGGAGAAGAAGATGAAGAAAAGAAATTAGGGTTGCTGAAGACGCGAAGAAGATGAAATGTTTGGGATAAAGGAAAATCAAATCGATGAAGAGAGGTTGATTTTTCTACAGTTATGGATCGATGTTGTTAGGGACGAAGGAGACTGGAAGAGTGGAAGATCATTAATTTTCATCTGTTGGTTTTGTTCATTTCGTCTCTGTAAACATGAATGGTGTGGGGGGAGAGCAGTACTGGTGTTAATTTACAAAGCCAGCAAAAAATAGACGGTTGAGATTTAATCCTTGTAAATGTAATCAACGGTGTTCGTAATTTTGGTTTTATATTAAAATTTAAATAATTATTTTTTTAATTAGCAACGGAAAATCCATTGCTAAATTCAACGTAAATTTTGAAACGGATAATTCGTTGTTAAATTCCGTTACTGATATTAAAAAAATAATATATGTATAATCCGTTGCAAATCCGTTACTGAATTTAGCAACGGAATTATCCGTTGCTAAATTCAGATGCTAATACCCCCTTATTTTAGTAGTGATGCTTCTTCGCCTTGTTGTTGCTTTGTGTTAGGTTGGGAACCTTGAAATTTTTGGTTCCTCTCATAACCATTGTCCGTTTGTCACTGTTTTTATTTTTCAGTGGTTGTTGTTCTTGGTCTCTAAGGGAACCTGTTTCCTTTCTGATCATCCTGTTTCTGTTCTTGCTGGCTCACCAGCACTGTATATTTTTGATCTTTTAATATACTTACATTTTTGATCAAAAAAAAAAAGAGCTCTCAGTTAGTTGCAGCTAGAGAGAGAATCTACAGAGAGATGCTCTCTCTCATTCCACTTAGAACGGCGTTCTGCAGCTCCTGAATTTTGGTCTCTTTCTCCTTTGGCCTTGTGTATGGCCATTGAGAATCCCCTTTTTTGGTATCTCTTCTCTCGGTTCATAATCCAAGAGAAGTTTCGGATTATTATCTATCAGCTCTCGGTTTTGGACTGCGATGCGCTCTCTTCGCATCAAGCCTCCTTTGCCCTCTCTGCCTCCGATTCCCAGTATCCAACCCCCAAAACCCATAAAGCTGATGGGTCTTTTGCTGAGGTTGCCTTCGTTGGATCTAGGGCTGAGCGTGTCAACCCCTCTCTGGATTCTTTTCTAGCAGAGGATGTTCAGGGCGATTTTGTTGATCTTTCTTTCTTTCTGGATGATCCAGCCAGCGGCTTATCCCTCTCTGGCATGGAATTGATTTCCGCTTCCATCAATTGGATTGCTTCCCCATCTAGTGTGCGATTTCAGCTTTCCCCGATTAGGGTTATCTTTTTTGTTCGTCCACTCACCCTCTCTGTGGGTGTCCTAGTAGACGATCTGAAATCTACTTATCCCAGAGTCGCGGTCCTTTGGCTTCTTGTTGACAGGGTACCTACACCCTGCTCCGGCATGGAACTGCTCTGGTTTCTCTCAGATGGGGTTTGTAGAATTTTTAGTTCTAAGGTTCGGCATGCCAATGCTAAAGCCACAGCAGGCCCTTCCTCAGGTACTCTCTTTGTCTTCTGGTCTTGGAGAAGCTGTTGGTGTTCTGTTTTTTGGCATGAACTTGTGAATTCTTCTTTTCGTGCTTGTGGAGGTTGTAGGATGTATCCTCTCCCTCCTTCTTGATGTCTCTATCTGCTAGGTTTTCAGAGGGCTTTGTTCCCTCTGCATCCACATGAGGCTTCCAACCTCATGGTGTTTGGTTTTTGTTGCTGCTTCTATGGAGTCGGTTTCTCTGTCTTGCACAATTAGTGTTTGTTGTTTGAGTTATCTGTATGCTGGAGCTCAATCTGCTTGCTTCAGTTTGAATGGGATTTTTCTGCTACGATATAGCACCATTTGTTGCTGCCATAAACAGCTTGGTTTGCAGTTTGTTAACCTTCCTGAAGCTGGTTGGATTTCTGTCCTTCGGCTGTTATCAGTGAGGATACCCTGCTATTGCTTGGGCTGTGGTTTGATTGTTCGAGTTGCGTGGCTTGATGCTGGACATGCATGACTTCCAGCTTGGCTTGCTATTTCGTTTTGTCCAGACCTGCAGGTTCTCTGCAGATTGATTGTGATGTTGCCCTCTTGGGGCTGGTATTGGATTCTAGGCTGTATGTCCTGGAACCGCTTGTTTTGCTGCTGCTTACTGCAGTGTTGGATGTAGTTGTGGTCTGCTGCTATAGGCCCTCTTGGGTGTTGCTTACAATGTTGTTTGTCATCCTTGGCTACTCTTGCTAGCTTATGCATGTGTCTATTGGAGTGTACCAGTGGCAGCCAATTCTCATGCAGGGTGTTCTGTTGGTGTGCTTCTGCTGTGTTGCTATATCTGCAATAGAGGAGCTTGATGGAGCATCTCGAGTGACATTTGTCATCTCTGCTGAGTGAATATGGTTTGCTAGACTGGTCATGTTCCACTAATACTGGCCTCTGAGCTGGACAGTGTTTTCTGCATGGGGTTGACAGCAGCTTGTGGCTTGATACGGTTGGCTGGTTTTCTCCTTTGCATGGTTGAGCTGTGTTTGCATGGATGAACAATTGGAATTGATTGTGGCTGTCTCCTATGTGTTGTCCTGCCTTGACTGGCTGGTAGCTTGGACGAGCATTTCTTGTCCCTGCATTGATTAGGCTGCTACCTGGGCAAGTGCTTTTGGGCAATGTCATCCTCGCCCCTGCATGGACAGGCTGGATGTTATCGGTGTAGGTGTGACTGGAGGACACATGGGGAGATGATTCTGGCTGTTATGGTGCTTTGTCTATGCATGGTTGAGTGGAGGATGTGTGGTCCCCCTGTCCCTGTGTGCAGGTGCAGCTGTTTTTGGCAATGATAGGTTGAAGCTGCTATAAAATGAGGGGATGCCGGCTTCTGGATCTACATGGCTCAGCTTGGCTTCTGGCTTCATGCTTTGGTGCTTTCATGATTGCACATGCTCTAAGTCTTCTCTGTATGGTTGATGCCCTCCTGGCTGAAAGGTGGGCGGGCCGTGCATGGTCCTGTGAGGGTGAGCAGCTGTAGCTTATCGGCTGTCATTGGGATGGTGTTATGTCTCTGCATGATTGGCTGGAGTTTTCTCTGCATGGCTGAGCTATGCATGCATGGCTTGTTCCTCTGTTTCTTTGCCCTGCCTGGCTGGGAGAGTTGTTGTGCCTTGTATATGCTCGGCTTTGTTTCTGACTATATGTCTTGGTTTCTTCATAGCATTGATGGGCTTTTCGTCTCTCCTGTCGTGTTGCAATCTTCTTAGCTGGATTTGTGGTCTATGGATTTTCTTGCTAGCTCAGTCTGGCTTTTGTTAGCCTTATGGCTTGTTTCCTTATTATATTTGCCCGGGAGCTTGTTCCCGGTTTTATTTTGGTTTTGGGTATCTGTTACCCTCTTATCTGTATATATTTTGTTTTGCTGCCTCCGTGGCAAGGTTGAAGCTTCTTTATCCGCCAGTAGGGATCAGTCAGGGTGAGGCTCTCTCCCCAATTGCTTGATCTTGTCTAGTTGATGGAAGCTGGAGCAGATGTGTAGGCCCTGCTACTGTCTGACTGTACTAGGGATCAATTCGGGTGAGGCTCTCTCCCCAATGCTTTGATCTCCTCGTTCCTGGATGCACAGTCCTAGCAGCATTGGAGTGCTGAAAGCCATGCCTCTATAGGGCATCGTTGTTGGCATACTGCCGCTTGATAGCTTAGGGCTGGCTTTTGCTGCTGTGCTAGAACAAGCTGCTGCTGGGGTCTGTTGTTGATGCTCTGCTCCTCGTCTCAGCTGCTGCTGTAACGTGCTATTTGCTGGGTTGGAAGGAGTTTCACTGCTTGTTTTTAGGTCTCCTAGTCGATGTTTTCATTGTATGCTAGTTTGTTTTGCCTTATGGCTTTGATGTTTGTTCAAGGGAGCCTGTTCCCTTTGATTCTAGGTTGATCCAAGGAGTCTGTTCCCTTTGATGATCCAGGGAGTCTGTTCCCTTAGCCTTTTTATTCAGCAAGCTTGTCTTGCTTATGGTTTGTACAAGGGAGTCTGTTCCCTTTGCTTTTTATTCAGCAAGCTTGTCTTGCTTTTGTTTTGGTCAAGGGACTTTGTTCCCTTTTCCCTGTATTGCTAGTCTCCAGCGCCTTTTTGATCTATAATATTCTTACATTTGATCAAAAAAAAAAGAAGCTCTCGGTTGTATTTCTGATTAGCTGGTTTTATCTGGCTAGTCTGACTTTTTTGATCTATATACTTCTAACATTTGATCAAAAAAAAAAAAGAGCTCTCAGTGTTTTTTTTCTCAAATGGCAAAAAGCAAACGGAAACCTGCAACCACTATCAAGCGCCCACAGGTCCCATTGCCTGCCCCTGTTCCATCTCACACAAACCAAGGGGGTTCGCTGGTTCTTGGACTCAAATCAGCTCTTGGGACTCTTGACGGTTCTCTTTCCCATTTACCAAGAGCAGATCTACCCCCTCTCCCCACTATCATCACTTCCAGCGGCGCAGGTACAAGCACTGCCAGAAAGATAGATGGGTCTCCGGTGGACATCTCAAATGCTTCTCTTAATGGGTTCCATGAGGATGGATGTTCTGTAGATGAAGTCCTTGAAGAAGAACAGCTTGATCTCTCCTGTTCTGACGAAGAATATGAAGCGTCTCCCCTACCATCTTCTCCAGCTCCGGTCAGTCTAGAAACACCATCCTCTCTGGCTCCAACTGCTACAGACCCACCAGCTTGTTCCAAAGGTGCCACCTTTACCCCGTCCAGCTCTGTTAAAGAAGGTAACCCTCCTGTTCCCTCATCTGCTAATGGTAAATGGAGAGACCTGTTCTCCTCTAACAGAAACACAACCATTTGCTCCAAACTCATGCATTTCTCTGGCTATAATGCTATTCCATCATGTCCATTCTTAGAGGAGGACTTAGATCATTCTAGCGATGATTGGAAACTCTGTGTTGTGGGGTATGTGTCTGGTAAATTTCCTGGGTACAGGGCACTTAATAGTATTATTGCGAACACATGGAAATGTCCACCCACACTCACCATGCATGAATCAGGTTGGCTAGTCTACAGATTTGAAAATGAAGAGGATAAACACTCTGTATTGTGTGGTGGTCCCTATCTTGTTTATGGCCATCCGTTAATCTTGCGCCAAATGACAGAATATTTTGATTATTCCTGCTCTGTAATGACTCATGTTCCCGTTTGGGTGAAATTTCCAAACTTGCCTCTGAAATGTTGGACACCAAGATGCTTATCCAACCTCGCCAGTGTTCTGGGGAAACCAATACAATGTGATAAACTGACATCCACAAAGGAGAGGCTGTCATATGCTCGTGTCTTGGTGAAAGTGGATTTACTTGCTGACCTACGGTCTTCCATTGATGTAGTGCTGCCTAATGGAAACCCTCTCTGTCAAAAGGTCATTTATGAGACGCTGCCCAAATTTTGCAAGCACTGTAAAGTGCTAGGCCACTCCACTGGGGCATGCTCTAAGGGTAAGGAAGAGGCCAAAACAGTTGAGAAGGCTGGCTCTGCTCAAGGTGCTTCCACAGGAAATGTCAAAGGCAAAGGAAGTGTCTTCACTCGCCTCAGCCCTGCTGTGAATACCCTGGTTGATGCCCCGTCTGTTACTGCTCCTCCAGTTGAGGTCTCTCAAGTTGCCCCTCCTCCAGTGAATGCCCCTGAACTTGATACTACCACTGTCCCTTCAGATTCTTGTGTAGCTCAGGATGCGCAGCCTTGTTCCCAGACCACAGCTTCAGGTACAGAAGAGTGGCAAACTGTTCGTAAAAGGAGACATAGCTCAGGGACCAAACGATAGACACCAACCCTTTTGCCTGCTGAATGTCACCTGCCAACTCAACAACAAGTTTCCTCCAAGGGGAAAGCTCCTGCTTGCTCAGTTACTACTGCTGGCAATAAGGCTCCCCGTTGTCCTGGTTCAGGTGTGCTCACCAGGAGCTCGGTTCAAAGGATTTCAAATAGATGTTCTGACAGTGGTAGGGCTCCTCCCACCCTCCCTCACTCATGTTAGTTCACTACTGGAATGTGAGAGGGCTCAACAGCCCTCTCAAACAACATGAGGTAGTAAGCCTCATGAGGAAGAATAAGGTGGATGTTTGTGGTCTTGTTGAAACAAAGCTGGCTTCCTCAGCAGTTTCTTTTATGCACAAATTCCGGTTAAGGAATTGGGAGTTTCTATCTAATGTTACAGCATCCAATAATGCACGCATCTTGGTCTTTTGGAATCCCTCCACTATCAAGGTGGAGCTTCTTGATCTTACTGCTCAAGGACTCCATATCAACATCAGTAGCTTAGTGAACCAATATTCTTTTGTTGCAACTTTTGTCTATGGCTATAATACAATTATTGCTCGCAGAGCTCTCTGGGATGACATGCAGAAATGAAGCTCAAATTCCCCCTGGATTATTCTCGGTGACTTTAACTCACTATTATCCCAAGAGGATAAACACAATGGAGAGCTTGTATCCTCATATGAAGTTTCTAATTTTAGAACTTGTTGTTCTCTGTTAGGCCTTTCTAACCTAAACTTTACAGGTTGTAAATTCACTTGGACAAATGGGAAGATATGAAGCAAAATTGACAGGATTTTGGTGAATCCTTACTGGTTGGTCGAGTCTTCAACGATCAGTGCATGTGCATTTCAACACCCCAGGCGCATTCTCAGATCATTCTCCCATAGCAGTCAGCATTGGCCCTCTACACTAGAGACATCGTGCTAGCTTCAAGTTTTTTAACATGTGGGTTGAGCATCAAGACTATAAGTCTCTCCTATTGCAGAAATGGCATGCAGCAGCGGTTCACGGCTCTCCAATGTATGTTTTATGCAGGCGGCTCAAGCTTCTGAAAGCTCCCCTGAAGCAGCTTAACAAGTTACACTTTAGACACATTTCGAAGAGAGTTCGCAGAGCTGAGGCTGACCTGGAGCAGCATCAAGCTCTTTTGCATAATGACAAGGACAATGAACATTTGTTGGCCCAGGACAAAAAGCATCGCTTGGACCTTGTCAACCTTAAATCAGTGGAGAAAATGTTTTACAGCCAGAAATTGAAATGCAACTTCTTCAAGGACTGTGATAGAGGGACCAGTTTTTTCCACGCCTTGATGAGTCACAGACACAAGAAGAATTTCATTCCTGCCATTCGCTGCAATAGTGGATCACTCACGACCTCCATGGCTGAGGTGGGGGATGTCTTTGTCAGCTATTACCAGTAGCTCCTGGGTTCTTCACGAGCCACCCTTCCTTTGGATGAGACTGTTGTCTGTTGTGGTCCTCGTCTTGATGCCGCTTCTTAAGCTTCTTTGTTAGCTGCTGTCTCATATGATGATATCAAAAAGGCCCTTTTCAGCATTGGTGATCATAAATCCCCGGGGCCTGACGAGTATTCATCTTTCTTTTTCAAGAACTCTTGGGATGTTGTTGGGCAGGATCTTTGTGTTGCAGTGGAAGATTTTTTCCAATCTGGGCAGCTTCTAAAATAGATTAACCATTCTATCATAACACTAGTGCTGAAATCTGCTCATGTTTCTACAGCCAGTGACTTCAGGCCCATTTCTTGCTGTAATGTTGTTTACAAAATCATTTCAAAAATCCTAGCTGACAGGTTGGGGCATGCTCTTGATGGCATTATCAGCCCCATGCAAAATGCTTTCCTGGGTGGTCGTCGAATGGCTGATAATATTAATCTCTTGCAGGAGCTTCTCAGGCAATATGAACGGAAAAGAGCCTCCCCTAGATGCCTTATAAAAATTGACTTCAGGAAAGCCTTTGACTCAGTCCAATAGGCATTCTTATGGCATCTACTTCTCCTCATTGGCTTCCCTGATAGATTTGTCCATCTGGTGATGACTTGCGTGGAAACTGCTTCATATTCAGTGGCTGTCAATGGGGAGCTGTTTGGGTTTTTCCCTAGAAAATACGGGGTGCGGCAAGGGGATCCCTTGTCGCCATATTTATTCATCACCTGCATGGAATATTTCACTAGGATGCTCAGCTTAGTATCCCAGAATCCTTCATTCCATTTTCACCCAAAATGCAAGCCACTTGGCATTACTCATCTTTCTTTTGCTGATGATGTTATGCTGCTATGCCGAGGGGATAGGTGCTCAGTTCAAATTCTCCTCCAGCAACTGGTGCTCTTTGGGCAAACATCTGGCTTGAATATTAATATTTCCAAATCATCAATTTATTTTGGTGGTGTTGCTGTAAGTCTAAAGCAAGCCATTTTGCTCGATACTGGTTTCTCTGAAGGCTCCTTTCTTTTCAGGTATCTTGGTGTGCCTCTCAGCCCACACAGGCTCCTTACAAGTTAGTTCTCACCGCTTCTCCACAAGTTAGAAGCAGCTATTCAAGCATGGGTGGGTAAACATCTTACATATGCTGGTAGGTTGGAGCTCATTAAGTCAGTTTTATATGGTCTGGTGCAATTCTGGGTTAGCATTTTTCCTATGCCATGTGCTGTCATCAGACAAATTACTTGTCTTTGTCGAAACTTCCTGTGGACAGGAGATATAAGTCGAAGTAAGTCTGCTCTTGTGGCATGGAAAACGGTTTGCCTGCCAAAGAATAAGGGAGGACTGGGTCTCCTTAATATTCAAATCAGTAACAACAGTTTCATTGCCAAACAGCTCTGGAACATTCATCAGAAGCAGGATTCCATCTAGATACGATGGATACACCATTACTATTTACATGACAACTCCATTTGGAATGTTCAGATTCATAAAGCTTCATCACCACTGTGGAAGTCTATCGTTCTTCTAAAGAACCAGCTTGTGCAGAGCTATGAGAGTCATCTAGTAGTTATTGACCTAATGGTCGACTGGGAGCAGAGAGAAGGTGGATTCACTTTTAATGCCTATGCTTCACTTAGGCCCCAAAGTCCAGCTGTTCCCTGGGCGAAGATAGTTTGGGAGCAATGGTCTCTGCCCAGATGCAACCTCATATTATGGCTAGCTATGCTTGGGAAGCTCCGAACTAGAGATAGACTGAGGTTCATTCCCACTGACACTTTCTGCACTTTTTGTACACAGGAAGAGGAGAGCCATGGACATTTGTTTTTCGGTTGCACTTGGACATCTTCTCTTTGGAACAAGGTTAAAGCCTGGCTGAAATTACACAGACAGATGGCCACTCTCAAGAGTGCAGTGAGAGGTTTGACTTCAAGAAAGAAGAATTTAGAGGCAAGAATGCGCAGAGCCTCTTTCAGCATGATAGTATACTTGATATGGGAGGAGAGGAACAAAAGAATATTTGAGGGCAAGAGTACCTTACCTGACCTTGTCTTTTGAAAATTTCAAATTCTTTTCTTCATGGTTCTGCATTTCCACGAGAAAAATCACACACACATCAATGTTGCCTGGTGACCTCTCTTTTGGATGTGATAATAGTGTTGTGGCTAAAATGGCAGTAATCGTGGTCCTGCTGCTTTGGCTACCCTGATTCAGCCTGCTGTTTGTTGAGCATGAGTCTTCGTGGCTCTTTCAAATAGGGGGAAGTATGGGGGTGGATTGCAGTTTGTTTGGCAAACCTTCTTAATTTACCCGTTCTTTTGGTTCATTAGATACTGCATGGTGTTTGCATGGCATTCTACGTTGTATTTATTCTGGCTTGGGATGAACAACTCTGATTGGCTGGTTCTTCTCTTGGAAGCTTGTGATCTTGGCAGGCCTCGTGTATTTATTTATTTGTTTTGTCTTAGTTGTTTCCTGCTGTGCCTCTATCATCTCTGCATGGCTGGCTGAAAATATCCACATTCCACATCCCTACATGGATTCTACGATGCCGTTTTACTGAGCTGATGGGATGCCTCTGTCTCTTATGCTGTAACACGTAGTCTGGGCATGCATGGGTTTCCCTGTCTCTGCTGGCCACTGTTCAAGGCCGAGATGGTTGATGGCTTTGGTGTGGCTGTTATTATGGCGGGTGGCTGTCGCTGTTTGGCTGCGTTGGCTCTGCGTGGTCCCTTTGTTCTTGTGTGCATGAAATGTCGTCTGCTGTTTTTGGGCTGTTTTGGCTATGTTAGGCTGATGCTTCTTTAATCCCTGGTGGAAGATGGCTTGCAAGGCTGCACGGCTCAGCTTGATTTCGGCTTCTATGGTCAGGTCCTTCATGGCCTGCATGATTTCTGCATGTTTTATCTGCGTGATGTTGATTTCTCAGTGACTGTTGTTGGTCATGGAGTTGTTTCTCTTACTGTTGTTTTCTAGGGAGCTTGTTCCCGATTTTTGTTTAGGTTCTTATTACCCTCCTATCTGTATATAATTTGTTTTGCTACTTTTGTGGCATAGTTACTTTTGATCTTAATATATTCTTACATTTGATAAAAAAAAAAAAAAAAAGAGCTCTCAGTCTGTCAATCCTTACTATGGCTAGACCTGGTAAGTTTCCCCGTGTTGAGTCAAATTAAGCCGCAGGCTCCACTCCTGGCGGTGCCCTTCCGTCAATTCCTTTAAGTTTCAGTCTTGCGACCATACTCCCCCCAGAACCCAAAAACTTTGATTTCTCATAAGGTGCCCGCGGAGTCCTAAAAGCAACATCCGCCAATCCCTGGTCGGCATCGTTTATGGTTAAGACTAGGATGGTATCTGATCGTCTTCGAGCCCCCAACTTTCGTTCTTGATTAATGAAAACATCCTTGGCAAATGCTTTCGCAATTGTTCGTCTTTCATAAATCCAAGAATTTCACCTCTGACTATGAAATACGAATGCCCCCAACTGTCCCTGTTAATCATTACTCCGATCCCGAAGGCCAACACAATAGGATCGAAATCCTATGATGTTATCGCATGCTAATGTATCCAGAGCGTAAGCTTGCTTTGAGCACTCTAATTTCTTCAAAGTAACAGCACCGGAGGCACGACCCGGCCAGTTACGGCTAGGAGCGCATCGCCGGTAGAAGGGACGAGGCGACCGGTGCACACCTGAGCCGGACCGGCCGACCCAACCCATAGTCCAACTACGAGCTTTTTAACTCCAACAACTTAAATATACGCTATTGGAGCTGGAATTACCGCGGCTACTGGCACCAGACTTGCCCTCTAATGGATCCTCGTTAAGGGATTTAGATTGTACTCATTCCAATTACCAGACTCAAAGAGCCCGGTATTGTTATTTATTGTCACTACCTCCCCGTGTCAGGATTGGGTAATTTGCGCGCCTGCTGCCTT
>Ga0325404_1007042_pt1 | contig 11746 bp, 8 predicted proteins | sample PopdelMetagenome_18_FD_205664 | JGI IMG/M metagenome (GOLD analysis project Ga0325404, IMG submission 205664) | Populus deltoides microbial communities from Bellville, Georgia, United States - Xylem-Control-R1 | ecosystem: Host-associated > Plants > Phyllosphere > Stem > Wood/Secondary xylem... | reverse complement strand
AAAAAAGAAAAAAGAAAAAAGAAAAAGGTCTACTATACCCTAAAAACCTCTTATCGTTTTATTTTATTTTTTTAATTTTATGGATAGACAGCGAAGCAGATAAGCGAACAGAGCTTCACTCCCTAAAGAGAGGAAGACACAGAGAGCTTAAACAAAATCAACAATGGCAACGACAACAACATGTACTTCTACAACATCTTCCTTCATGCTAACGTACGCCACCTCCACAGTACACCCACAAGACCTGTCCCCTTCTCTCCTTTCTTTTAAGCCCCAAATTTTCTCTGTCTGCCCATTGATCTCAGACAGGAAATCAAGCAATAGGATCAAATTTTATAGCCAAACAGAGGCAAAGTCTAGACCTTGCAGAGTGGTTGTGGCTGCTGCTTTGGCTGCAGAGGCGGAGGTGGGTGAGGAGGTGGAAGAGACAGAGGGAGAAGGAGGTGGTGTGGCAACTGCTACAGTTACTCCTACTAAGCCTAAGAAAGGGAAGGCTGCGTTGCCTTTAAAGAGAGACAGAGTATGTGTGTTCTTGTTTGCATGTTTTGTCAATGAGTTTTGGCTTTTTAGGGTGATTTTATTTGTGGGTTTGGAGGGTTTGCGCTTTGGTTTAAGAATTTAGCAGGTTACGTGCTTAAAAGTTATTGCTTTGGAAGAGAGACTGAGAATTTTTATTTTTGATTTATTGATTTAAGTTTTAGTTACTATTTTGAATATTTTTTTTAGTAGAAGTAATTCACTATGAAGAAAGTGAGACTACTGGTTTTTACTGGATTTAGCTTCTACTGAACTCTAGTCTAACAAATTGTTGAATAGATTATAGAGTTGGCATGGTCCGATTATTCACTTGGTTTGAGTTTGAATTGCACACTTTTTGTCATTTTTCAAGATTATTATGTTGCTAGAATTCAGCTTTCTGTCCTTTTATTGGAAATGCCAGACAAGGTCTAAGAGATTCTTGGAAATTCAAAAATTGAGGGAAACAAAAAAGGAGTACGACCTGGGGACAGCAATATCTATGCTAAAGAAAACAGCAAACACAAAGTTTGTTGAAAGTGTTGAAGCTCATTTTCGTCTCAACATCGATCCCAAATATAATGACCAACAGCTGAGAGCAACAGTGAGTTATAACTTTCATGGATTATAAAAAGTTATACACATGGCATAATCAACTGTTTGCATAATCAACCGTTTTGCATAGGTAAATTTGCCCAAGGGAACAGGACAAACTGTTAAAGTTGCAGTGCTCACCCAAGGTAATTGCTCTATTCAATTTTCAGACTTGACCAAATATGAGTTTGTGTATTTAGAAAGCAAGCTGTTATTGTTAATCAGTTTCAGTTCTTTATCTTCTAATTTGTGGAAAACATGAACATTGAGGAGAGACTATGTGCAACAAAAAAATTAAAAAAAAAAATCAGTTTGTGGATTGGTTGTATCTTACAGAAGACAATCTGGATCAATAACTCTAGGGATGATAGACACAGACAGACATAAATGAGGTTCAACCTTGCAACAACATTTTTGTTGTATTATTTTATTATCCCATTTGAGTTCATTGTAGGCTGAAAGTTGTTCCAATTATTTATTGGTCATTGGTTGAAAGAGCCATAACAATTTTAATGCATGCCTGGACTAAAGAGTTTAAATACAAAGCCTGTGGATTGTGATGCACAACTGGACTGTTGTTATATGAAAATTGGTAGCTGTATCTATAGGATTCAAATATATGCCAGTGTTCGAAGAAAGTATGCTGTCCCTAAACATGTTTGATATTTGAGTTTTAGTTATTCCTTCCAGGTGCAAACTTGAAGATAAGCATGGGTGTTAGGTCTGATTAGGAAAATGATTGAATGGTTGTGCTGGGTTCCTGTTCTGTTTTCTTTCTTTCTTCTTTTCAAGGTAATTGGGTGATGGATGTGGTTGTGCTGCTATAGTGCCAATTTATGTGAAATATCGAAGTCAAGTGCAATTTTATGTGAAATATGAAGTCAATTATCTTTTGGGAAGTTTTTCTTGTTGTGTAATCTTCCGTATAAAAATTTGGGAAGCTTTGGGTTTAGGTGTTTATTGACATGAGCATATAGTTGTTGGGAAAAGGTGGTTTCTGGAGGTTCCAGTGGAGCTTTTGCTGCACTGGGAATTTTGTTGAATGGTTTGCGCGGTAGTTGGTGTTTGGAGAGGTTGTTCCCTTTTCTAGAATTTTTTCTTTCATACTTGATGGTTTCATGATCTGAAGAAGGAAGAAACGCTCATCTGGCAAGAAGTCTTCCCCAGGGACGCTGTCGTGATAATAAATGTTTCTTCACTTATCTGGTGGTTTTGTTTGGTATTGATTGTAGACTTTCCTACTCTAAGTTGCGGTGGTTCTTAACTAGTAAATATGCCACATGCCATTAAAACTTGAATCCTGCCTATTCAGTAGATTTCCATAGCAGGCAAGATTGTTTCTCTCAGGTCTATTTAACTTAGATTTTTCAAACTCCTGTTGAAGAGGATGTTTTTACTTTTGTTACTTGAGTCCATGGAAGAAAGAGATTTGAGGAGTGACTGCTGGGGGTGTGGTCTTTGAAGAGAGGAGAGAAAGTTCGAGCTTTTACAATATCTTCCATGCAGTGAAAGTTTTGAGCATCCTGAATTTCTGGAAATTGTAATATGGAGTTTCAGATGTCCAACTATTGTGCTGACTGTTAATTATTCCAGGGTTCTGCTTTTAGTTGATTGTTATACCATCTGTCCCTTGAACATGCCATGTCTCCCTCTCTCTCTCCCCTCTGGAAAACAGAGTTAATTTTGTTCTTTCACATCACACCAAAAACTAGCTCTTTTTTCTGTCTTGTATGTTCATCCAGAGTAAGTCCAGATGATTATCAATTTTATATTGTTTTTTACTGTGAAATTAATATTTTTAGATCTTTTGTACCAGTAATAACCCCCCTCCCCCACCCCTTGAAATCATCATAATGTGAGGCAAAGATTTGCAGGTGAAAAGTTCGATGAAGCAAAAAATGCAGGAGCAGATTTGGTTGGTGGTGAGGACCTGATACAACAAATAAAGGGAGGATTTATGCAGTTTGATAAATTAATTGCTTCTCCGGATATGATGCCTAAGGTGTTGCTTTGTTATCTTTTCATTGTTTAATATTTTAATGGCATCCATGCATGTGCACTGAATTCCTAATATTTGTAAGATACAATTCCTCAATCCCGTGTAAATATGTTTGAGGGACCGGTAAATTTGAAACTTTAACCATTTTATTTTCTTCCTATATTCAAATCTTTGTTTTGAGAAGCTTTCCTAACTATAGTACTTTTAATATTACTATTTGATGTACAATCCACAACATGCAAGCGTTTTCTTCCCCCCCCCCCCCCCCAATGACAAAAAAATAGAAAGGGAAGTATTTGTTTGTCACTTGGGTCGTCAAATGATATTAAGTTATATTATGCAGCCTTTTAATGTATGGTTTTGGGGTACAATGTGTTGTTTAATGAAGGATGCAACAATTTTCTCTCTACAAAATTTTTGGATGCACTTATAGCATCACTAACAACCTGCTAGCAAGTGGAAGTCATGCCGGTCAGTTGTCATTGACAGCTTTGAATTTACAGTTGGATTTGATTTTATTATCATACCTGTTTATCAACAATTGATTCTGCTATATTCAAGAAACATGTCTTTTTTGGTTGTATGGACTATATTTAGATTGGATATTTTACTTAGTTTGGGGATTTAAGCTTAGAAAATGCATCGTGGTTGTTGCTCCTAAGTTATGTAAAAGGCACTCCCGCTTGGAACTGTTTCAATTTGTGATGTGATTATGGTATTGTGCTGTACACTTTGACTGATCAGACAAATAGTATTGTCTTATGCATCTGTTTTGAGAATGTGGAATGAAAATTTATCATTTTGGATAGTTTTTTTCTTTCATTGACATTTACTTGTATCTCTTTGTTCCTTGCATCAGGTTGCCAGCTTAGGTAAGATTCTAGGACCACGAGGACTCATGCCAAATCCAAAAGCTGGCACTGTTACAACTGACATACCTCAGGTAATGGCCTCGTCCCCTACCCCACCCTCTGAGTTGGATATATCATTTTCTCAACCTTCAAGTTGGAAACAAAGCAGAAATGATACAGTGGAGTTTACTCAATCATTCTACATTTAGCCTGTAATTGGACATATACAAGCTTGCCAAATAGTGCAAAAATATAAAAAGTAGTTGCACTCTTATCACCATTGTGAGTGTTAAGCATGTACCACCAGACAAGAGTAGAACTTAATGCATTGAGTGAATCTATTTCATTATACAGATTCTTAGTAGCACTTATGATGTGGCCGCTACTGATTATTATCTTGCTTAATGAAATGGATTGATCAAATGCATTTCAGGCAATAGCTGAATTCAAAAGGGGGAAAGTTGAGTACAGAGCAGATAAAACTGGGATTGTTCACATACCTTTCGGGAAAGCTGATTTCTCAGAGGAAGACCTCCTTGTAAACTTGCTAGCTGCGGTAGTATGTTCCAAAATTGACCCTCCTTTCACCTTATATATGTGCATTTCCTTATTGTTTTGGGCTACGTGGATGCCAAGATGGTTTTCATATCAATAATCACATGCCATCTTAATGTGCAGAAATCAGCAGAAGCAAACAAGCCATCAGGTGCAAAGGGAGTGTACTGGAAAAGCGCACATATATGCTCATCAATGGGACCTTCCATTCGGTTAAATACAAGGGAGATGCTCGAATACAAGCTTCCGTCGAATGTTTGAATGTAACTAACTCCTGTAAATGATGTCAAGTATCTCTTTCCGAGCTTGCCAGTGTCCAGTAAAGATGTTAGGTGAGGTATGATGAAGAGGTGACCTTGATTGTTGCTTATGGATGAAATTGCATACATGTTGCATGGTCTTCCTCTGCAGACTCGGGAAATCTTTTATGACAATGATGGTCAATATCTTTGTATTTAATTATCATCAGCTTTTGGCTCTCGCTAGACATTTCAAATTGCTAGTTCTTATCGAGGCACAATGGTTAAGCATTTATGCCACTGTTTTCCTGTTTTCTGTGGCAGGATTTCTTGAATGCTGTAGCTGTACCGATGAGAATGCTAATTTGCAATCGCTTTTTATTTCAATCATGAGCGTTTAATTTGTTTCTTTGTATGTTCGATTAGCAACTGCATATAGGCTGTTGAAGGGAAGATCAGGGATTATATTCATTTCAGTCGAATTTTAATTGACCCCAAGAACGAAATATATCAACATTAACATTTGAACATCGATTTTATCTCGGACAACGTAGAATGCAAAGATATTAGACAGGAACCCACTTTCCTTAATTTAATATATTAACAAATCTGGGGAAGAAGTTTCTGATTAATGAGATGAGAATATGAAATATATTAAAATAATATTTTTTATTTTTAAAAAATTATTTTTAACATTAGTACCTCAAAATAATTTAAAAACATTAAAAATATATTAATTTAAAATAAATAAAAAACTTTTAAATTTTTTTAAAAACGCTTTTGAAATTCAGAAAATTATTTTTTAAATAATAATATATATGTTTAAAGTGATTACAAATACTTTAGAGTTGTAAAACCTGAGCCGTAAAACCTGATGCAAGAAAACAAGATCAAGAGAGCCCATGTTAATTTTCTTTAAATTTTTTTTTAAAGTAACATGATTTTAATAATTTTTTTTAATAAAAAAAATCACTAATTCAATCAGGTTTTAACCGAAATAATAACTAGATCAATAACTCAACTTAAATTTTTGAACGAGATAACTAGGGTTTTTTTTTTTTTTTTTCTTTTCAATTCAAACCAGTTCAGTTCTCAAACAGGCGGGTTCATGGTGGACTTGCTGGATCGGTAAGAATTTTACAAATATACTATATTATTGATAACTAAAAAGTAATAATACTAATGCATGTTATATATGAGTGGAGATGGTGGATTCTTTAATAATAAATATCTCTAAATAAAATATATATATTTTATTAAAATATTAAATCAGAATCCGTGACAATGTAAACTTAAGTGATATTATAGTATTGATCATTGGAAATAATCACGAAAACAACTGACTGTATCAAAATTTTAATTTAATGCAGCCTGAAACTTTTCATATCAATAAAAAATCCAAAATGACTCTGGAAAGCTGTAACAGATCTGTTGCAACTAGTTTACCGTGGAAAACAAGAGAAAAATCTTCAAATTTTCTAAAGAAAAGAAAAGGAGTGAAGTATATTGTCTTTTATAAGAAGACAAGCATGGTTGAAAGATATCAAGGAACAAATATCTACGAGAAGTTGTCAGCCCCCACATTCTTGGCTTAGAACCTCTATCTTCCACTCCTACTTTAAGTTATCAAGAAACAAATGATTTGTCACACGCACACACCCCCTTTTTTTCCATGGCTATCATCACCACCGTATGCTCATCATCCACAACCATTTTCTCAGCTATCCCATCTCTCAAACATCCTCTCTCTCATCAATCACCACCACCAACCTCTTCTCCTCCCTCCTTTAAGCTTGGTGTATCTTCAATCTCCAATGAAGCAGAACTCGACATTGGAAATGCAACCGAGGCCGTGGCATTGAGTTCTTGGACTGGAGGGGAGGTTTTGTTTGATGGAGAAAGCGATAATGGTGGTCTAAAAGCGAGGAGGAAGAGGAGGAGGAAAAGAAGAAAAGGGCTTGCTCAGTCTTTGGTTGTAGATGATGGGGAGAGGGATGTTGGTCATGAATACAAGAGAGTGATTCTTGAGTCTGCGAAGAGAGGGTACTTGAGCCCAAAAGAGGAAGCAGAGTTTTCTCTGTGTCTCAAGGTATGTTTAAAGTGATTTCTTTGTTCTTTGTATTTGGACAATTGAATGCTCGGTTCAGTGGGTTTTATTGTTTAGCTGTATTCCTTAGAATTATATGTCAACAATGAAGGCCAAAAGCAATCGCGAAGTATTCAAAAGGTAATTTGGCAGAGTATGAATGGCTACTCTCTTCAGTTCATGGTTAAGTTCAACTTGCTATAGGGACTTGAACCATCCATTCAAGAATTGAATTAAAATCTGATTATTATCACATTATCAAAGAGAAATTTTCTGCTGTAGTCGAGCAACCAAAGAAATGCCATCAAACTCTCCGTACTCGTCCAATTTCATCAAATTATGAACCCTGTCTATCTGATTCTACCATATGCTACCGATGGGCCTTGGAGCCTGATGGCCGGTTTGTTTATTTGGTATTGAAATTATGATGGAGACCACGTGAGACTGCTGATAACAAATTAGCAAGTGTACTGTTGTCACTATGAACCATGGAAACTATGAAGCAATGGACTAAAAACATCAGGCTATTTTAATATGTTTATGCACTTTCATCGAATCAGTTCACCTTAAAACTAGTCTTGACTGCCAAATTCTACTGCATAATCTTCTCGGTTAATGGCTGCCTGCTTCTACTTTACCTGAATATGTGTATACCATAGTTCATTTGGCCGGTTCTTCTTCCAAGTAATATCAAGGACCTTCCATAGTTTATCGGTTTGATTGAAATTTTAGATACCTAAAGCTGAGATGTCTAATGCTGAAAATTTTATTCTCAGTTCTCCGTTTGTTATCAGCTTTCCTTGCTCATTTCAAATTTATCATCTCAAATATCCAATTTCTTGAAATTAACAGCATGAAGCAAGAATAGAAGCAGCAAGAAGAAGAATTGGAGAAGTTCAAGAGCTCGATCCAACCTCAAAGCAGTTGGCCAAGGCCCTACGGATGGAAAAGAATAGTGTAGATAACGTATTGTGTAAGGGAAGAGAATCACGAGAAAAGATAATTCGCAGCTACCGCAGGCTTGTTGTCTCCATTGCCACAAGTTATCAAGACAAAGGATTGAGCCTACAAGACCTTATTCAGGTTCGTAATACCAGTAGGTCCACTTTAATTTCCTTCCAATGGCGTGCTAATAAACAAGATTTCTATGTAGCAGGAAGGGAGCATTGGCCTTCTTCGAGGGGCAGAGAGATTTGATCCACAGAGAGGATATAAGCTATCAACATATGTTTACTGGTGGATTAAAGAAGCCATCCTTACAGCGATATCAAACAACACTAGAATGGTTAGATTACCGGTGAGGACCAACATTAGTAATTTCTTGCTCCTTCACCAGTGATTCCTCATTTGTATTCAAGGAAATCTCCAAGCACTCCATTCAGTTGGAGATGATCTAAATTCTAACCATCGAGAAGTTTTCTTTGAGAGTCTCTAGAGACAGATTAGGATATTGTACTCTTGAAGTGGCATAAACTTGCCACTTGCAAGGTTAATATGCCTGCATAAATATATGGATATAAAAATAGATGAATGAAGAAGAGGGTGGAATTTCTTTCCAGTCTCATAAATCTGATTTCACAGTGTCATACTGCCATTTAAAAGCAACTGTTTCATTTTTGCTATGATTTTAGAGAAGAGTTGGATCTAGAATACCTAGTCTCACTTCCTGCCTGAATTGCACTCTAATAGGACATCCTTTTTTTCTTATTGCACTCTAATAGGACATCCTTTTTTTCTTTCTGTTTTTCTAATTAGTAATGTAAATTGGTGCTTCAAGTCTTCATGGTTTAAGATCTTACAAGCATGATGATCCATTGTCCTTGCAACTTCAGGTGTATTATAATGTGACACCTTTTCCCCTTGCTCATCCTTTCTTACAGGCTTACGAGTATTTGTCCAGTAGGTTAGAAGATTGGCTGTGACATACATGTTCATTGTTCATGCAGATTGATATGGCATCTTGCTCACAGAGTGTTCTAATTAGTTTGAGATCCTATGATGAACTTTCATCTTTCAAAAATATCAATTTGTTTCCTATCGCTTTACTTTAGAGTAGAATGATTTTCAGGAGATAAGCTGGTAATTAGTATGTATGATTAGCTTGATATGTGTAGAGAAGATGGTGGATGCTGGTGGCAAAAATTGCAGGAGCTAACAATGATTTGAGTAACAAATTAAGGCGGTCACCATCCTATGATGAGATTGCTGAAGTGCTCAACATGAAAGTTTCCACGGTGAGGCTTGGTTTTGAGAGGGGTAGATCCCCAATTTCATTGGATCAAGCAGTATTGGGTCAAAATAGCTTGACACTCCAGGTATGAATACTCTTTGGTTTTTAAATTTCAATATCAATGAAAACTTGACACTGGCTTCTTAAATTTGTAAATTGAAGTTCTCTTTAGTGGTCGATTGATCAAGGGTGATCATGTTAGTTGAAGTGTGGTCATTAATCTTCTGATGTAAGTCAGAATCATGGGTTGTTTTAGCTCCAAGGCCAAAGTTCACAAGTCTGTCCAAATCACAACTTTTACGAGTTTTCTTGAATTAATAGGCAGATAAGCAGTTGGATTTTGTACTGAAATCGGAGGGAACACTTCCCCTTTTGAAGGCTATCTGCAAAAATGAAAAGGGACATGACAGATTTTATGAGGCTCTTGAATTTACGAGACCGATCCTTTTGTGAAGTCAGGGCAAGTGTTGGCTTCAAACAAATCTTGAACATGGCTCAACCCATAAACGATATTACTACTGAAAAAGGTCAAATGCATTCCATGTAGAGCATGCTTGATTTGAGATGATTCCTTATTCTAGGAAACATGCCAAGAATCCTGATAGGTTTGCTAAAAACTCACCTCAGTCTGGGATCTGCAGTCACAGGATCTTGAGACAATAAGAATCTGTTGTATACAATAAACTAATCTCAAATTCAATTGACTTATGTGGCAGGAGATCATAACAGGGCCGGATGAAACAATACCAGAAAACATGGTTAAAAGAGAGTTGTTGAAGCAAGAGCTGGAGAAACTATTCCAGACAGTTCTTACAGAAAGAGAAGCACATATATTGAGATTACACTTCGGGCTAAATGGACAGACGCCGCAGTCCTGTGAGGAAATAGGAAGACTAGTGAAGCTGTCAAGGGAGAGGGTTCGACAGATTATTTGCACTGCACTATCAAAATTAAGACATAAAGAAATAGTGGAACCTTTGAAGGCATACGCTGTATAGAAGACTCCATTTTTCAAAAGTACAACCTCTGAAGATAAATTTGAAAGAGCAAAGGCAGAAAGATTTGTGCATTTTTTTTCCATGTATTAAATATTTAAGCAAATATCTGCTAGGAACGAGACATATGACTGCTCATATTCTTTCAATGATATGATCATTTACCATTAGAGATGAAATGCAACTGTGTATCACGTCGACTGTCTCATATATGGGAGATTAAGCTGGATTTCCTCCTTTCCACTCTTTTTTTGGGTGGTCAAAAAGTTTGTTGTGCTGCAACCGTTAGCAACTATACAGTAGCTCAATTATTTGAGAGCAGCCTGATTGAAGACGCAAGCTAGACAGATTTGTCGACAGAGCCAGCTTCCAAGCACGTTTACCAGCCCCTGCTCCAGCATTTCATGATTCGCATTTGTGATATGCTACATGTTGGTCCTCTATATGCTGTGGGCAGGCAGGTTTGTTGCGTTAGATTAATAATATTATTCCTCAGCAAGCAACAAGCGTTTGTAGTCCAACGGTTAGGATAATTGCCTTCCAAGCAATAGACCCGGGTTCGACTCCCGGCAGACGCAATGCCCTTCCTTTTGTTTTTTTTTTTTTGCAAATAACCAATCATCTTACCTCCTGTCCTGAAACAATTTCCCATTTCAAAATGTTGAAAAAGCTAGCAGCAACGGAACTAAATTTTGGCCCTGGAACAGCTGCACACAATTGCAATCAGCCTATGGAAGTAAGTGGAGTGGTTAGAAAAGCACATAAAATCAAGCCAACAGGGTTAATTCCAGGGCCCATTTGGACTTTGTAAGGTAAAAGGGATTCCTCTTTTTCTGATAAGGCAGGGAAATAAGGATTTGAAAGAGGAAAAGAAAGAAGAAGAAATTGGAAAGGTTTCCTTTCAAGACCACGAATCCGGGCTATGTTTGTTTTCTGAAATTCACTTTTCAGGAAATCACTTTTCAAACTTTTCTGTATTTGTTTGCCATTAGAAAAGTTGGTCAACGGAGAACACTTTCCGGTCAACGGAGAACACTTTCCAGTCAAAGAAAAATTTGGTTTAGTTTCCAGGAAAATGTTTTTCCTTTGGCTGTGTTTGTTTTCCGGAAAGTGGTTTCCGGGAAACCACTTTCCAAACTTTCCTGTGTTTGTTTGCCATTAGAAAAGTTGGTCAACGGAAAACACTTTCCAGTCAAAGGAAAATTTGGCTTGGTTTTTAGGAAAGTGTTTTCCTGGAAAATTTGGGCGGAAAACACTTTCCGGAAGTTGTAAAAAATTTAAAAATGTTATTATTTGCTGATTATATTAAATTTGATCCTCAAACTTTTGATTGTTATATATAATTTGTTTTGTATATTTATTTTTCAATTCCATCTCTTAAAATTTAATTTTTATATTAATTTTGGTCCTTATTTTTATAATTGCTATTTGCTTTTTCCTTATCATTTTTTTATTGAAATTTTTTATCTATCAAATTTGGTCCTTATTCTTTTGATTGTTACTTATTTTATTTGAAATAATTTATGAAATGTTAATTATTATTATTTTAATTTATTCACCTTTTATTTTTTTTTTAATTTTTTAGATTTGATCTCTATTATTTTGATTATTATTTATTTTATTTGAGATAATTTATGAAATTATATTTTTTTTTCAATTTCATTCTCATTCAACTTTTTAA
>Ga0325404_1007041_pt1 | contig 11747 bp, 10 predicted proteins | sample PopdelMetagenome_18_FD_205664 | JGI IMG/M metagenome (GOLD analysis project Ga0325404, IMG submission 205664) | Populus deltoides microbial communities from Bellville, Georgia, United States - Xylem-Control-R1 | ecosystem: Host-associated > Plants > Phyllosphere > Stem > Wood/Secondary xylem... | reverse complement strand
CTCTTTGATTCTTCCCATTGAGTGATTCTCCCTTCACCTTCTTGTTTAGAAATCTAGCATTCAGCAAGACAAAGACTGAGCTTGGGCACGTCTCGAAGGAGAACAGAAGAAGGGATACTTTTCATTCTTATGTGGTAACGAAATCCATACCAACGAGTCCATTATTCCATATTGGTTAGGAAACAAGGGCCTTGGTTGCTTAAATGGCACCAAGGGCATCTTTTTCATTGTGAGGTATCTTTTAAGGGACAAAATTAACTGGAAGTCATGTGGGATAATACCTCGTGGCAGGCCTATCATGTTGCTGATATGGACACACCCCATCAGTTGGCACCGTCTGTGGAAACGAGTCATGTGCTCTACCCAAGCCCCTCGTCTAGGGAGCTCTAATGAGGACCATTATACCACATCAGTTAGGAGACGAGGACCTTGGTTGCTTATATGACATCAAGGACATCTCTTTCATTACGGGACTTTTTTAAGGGATAAAATCCACTAGAAGCCATGTGGGACAATACCTCATGGTGGACCTACCATGCTGCGGATATGGACACACCTCATCACATATCAACGTTAACTACTAACATTGTGAAACATTGAGTCTAACATGTGGCTGAAAAATGAAGTAATTACTTATTAAATAAATAAACATATGTGTCGCATGTGTGCGGCGTAGTTGGCGAAAATATTCACCCTCAAAATCTATCTTATGTGGCAAATGTGGGGAGACAAGGAATTCTTATCTTTTATTAGTGGAAAAATGGAATGGGAGTCGCCACCTAGTATGTTGGTCACTAGGAACCCTAACTGGTCTCAGAGATTAGGTCAAGGACTGGTTGCGTAAAGGGAAGGTATGAGCACCCCAAATACACCCTACCTAAGATAAGCTGCATTGCTTTATTGTCTGATAAAATCTAAGGTCTTGTCATGTTTTCTAGTTGTTGATCCGTCTATGGTTTAAGAAAAGTCCTCCTAGGTAAGGAGATCCTTATCTTATCGGGTAATTCTGACGTCGACAAAACAATTTAATATTCGGAATACGTCTTACATATAAGGTCGTAACCCTAGATATTATAAGAAAACAAAATGATTTTTTTTGGAATTTTTTGAAATATTGGCCTAGTTCTCGTGACTTTAATAAACTGGTTATTAAAGCCAAAATGCATGCTAATACATATTTTTGAAATTTTCTTTGTTATATAAAAATACAATATGATTTTTTTTTATTTTTGAGAGACTTGGTCGTATGCATGAAAATAAATTTTTTAAAAATGTTTTGACTAAAACTAGGTATTTTAATACCGGATTTGTATCTTTACAGTATAAAAATACAAACCAATATTGATCAAAATGAAGTAAAAAATTTGCGGAAAATCACATATCTATTTTTGAAATAATTTTTGAAGAAAATATTTTTTCGGGCTGGGACCAGCCCGACCCATGTGGCCGGGCTAGACCCAGCAGGCCTAACCGGGTCGCTGGCCCAAACTAGTGACCCGGCTGGACAAGAAATCACTCATGCAATCCCCTTTTTACTGTTCAAGTGAATTATAATTCACTTGAACAGTAAACAACAACAACAAAAACAAAACTGTATGTTGTAATCAAAATGCAAAGTAAGAGAAGCTTACCTGGTAACTGAGACCAACGAAACTGACGGTGCTAAAACTTTGGCTCACGATCAGTAGTAACTAGTTCTGATGAAGACAATGACAGCATTGGTTTGGTCTCTACGATTTTCTATGCTTACATTCTTTCCTTCTGCTCATTTCTGTCACCCTCTCGTGCTGCTTCCCCTCTCCCTCTGTTTTTTCCTTTTCTCTTCTCCACCCACGTTCACTCTCTCTGTTTCTCTCTTTTCTTTCTCTTCTTCCCCTTTTTTCCTACTGTCTCGTTGCTTTCCTCCTCTGTTTCTTTGGTGCAGCTGGAGGCGAAGTTGTTTCTTGGAGACAAAGACGATGGTGAAGCTGATAAGTCGAAGCTCTCTTTTCTTCACTTCTTCCTCTATTCTTCCCTCTCTCTGTTTTTTGCTTTATGTGTATTTTTAAATCTTTTTCCCTCCCTCTGTTTTCCTTATGCTTTCTCCATTTCTCCACCCCCCCGAGTCCCCTCTGCTCGGTCTCTCCTCTGGCTTTTATAGCCAGAGGATGCATGCGTTATTGCATGAAAATAGTAACGGCCGACGTGCATTAGCTGTGAAACGCTCCCCATAACTGAAGCAATCTGCGGCTTTTGTTGCTGAATCAATTCCTCTGTCTGTTGAAACGGCTCCTGAAGAAGAGAATGAATAGTGCCTCTGAAACGACACCGTTTTCTTATTCAAAATGTATATTTTCGATTTGGTTATTGGAGTTTTGTATTTTTTGTAATCAAGCTCCCCAGATAAATTATAATTAAACCCCTTGATTTTAGCGCCTTTTCTGATTTAGTCCTTGGTTTTGGATTGTTTCAATTAAGTCCTTAATTGGTGATCAAACTTCAATAATTATGCAATTAAGCCCCTGATTTGACCAAACCAACTCTTCAAAATTATAATTGGACCCATAACTTTAATTTCTTCCAATAAAAGCCTAAATTAACTTAAGAAATCAATTTTCTTGCAATCAAACCCTCCATAAATTCAATTAAACATTGGATAAAATTTATTTGAGTCCATAAACATCTGATTTTGAACTTTTCTTCCTCAAATTGAATTTTCCTTATCAACAGGGTTCTTACTGTCAAATTTCAATTCTTGTATTTCTGAACCTCCTCAACTAATTCCTAGCTATTTTATGGTAGTTCCAGCATCCTTTTCTCACTCCTATTTATTTTTTATTCCTTCCAAATATATTTTTTTGATGTGTATTTTTTTTGTATTTTTTTCATTTTTTGTGGGGAACCCAAAAATGGGTAACAATAGATATCCTCTCTTTACAATGCTTACGAAGTAAAAAACATCATCAATGTCTTGCATAGTAAGCTTGTAAAGAAAAAGAAAAATAAAATGATCTTATTATCTTGGACGACCTACCTCTTTTGAAGAAAATTGGTCTACTTTCACGGGCGACCTACCCACACACTCACTAGTCTATTTTCACGGGCGACTTGCCCACACATTCACATTGGTCTATTTTCAGCGGCGACCGACACACACTCACACGGTCTATTTTCACGGGCGACTTGCCCACACATTCACATTGGTCTATTTTCAGCGGCGACCGACACACACTCACACGGTCTATTTTCATGGGCGACCTGCCCTCACACTCACAGTGGTCTATTTTCACGGGCGACCTACCCATACATTTTCATCCTGGTCTATTTTCAGGGGTGATCGACCCACACACTCACACGGTCTATTTTCATGGGTGACCTGCCCTCACATTCATAATGGTCTATTTTCACGGGCGACCTACCCACAAATATTCGTCCTGGTCTATTTTCAGGGGCGACCGACTCACATGTTCACACGGTCTATTTTCATGGACGACCTGCCCTCTCACTCACATTAGTTTATTTTCACGGGCGACCTACCCACACATGTTCATCATGGTCTATTTTCAGGGGCGACCAGCCCATACACTCACACGGTCTATTTTAATGGGCGACCTGCCATCACATTCACATTGGTCTGTTTTCACGGGCGACCTACCCACACATGTTCATCCTGGTTTATTTTCAAGGGCGACCGACCCACATGTTCACACGGTCTGTTTTCATGGGCGACCTGCCCTTTCACTCACACTGGTCTATTTTCACAGGCGACCTACCCACACATGTTCATCATGGTCTATTTTTAGGGGCGACCGACCCACACACTCACACGGTCTATTTTCATGGGCGACCTGCCCTCACATTTACATTGGTCTATTTTCACGGGCGACCTACTCACACATGTTTATCCTGGTCTATTTTTAGGGGCAACCGGCCTACACACTCACACGGTCTATTTTCATGGGCGACCTACCCTCACACTCACATTGCTCTATTTTCACGGGCGACCTACCCACACATGTTTATCATGGTCTATTTTCAGGGGTGACCGGCCCACACACTCACACGGTCTATTTTCATGGGCAACCTGAGATCCCATTTGGCAATCTAGAACTAAAATCTGTGTGGTTAGGCTAAACTGAGATCCTTTTTGGCGATCTCCTTTAACCTGAACCAAAATCTATGTTCTTCCTATTGGCAAGGTTTGAACTTGCTTCTTTCTTCTTCTTGTTTTTTTTTTCTTGAAAATTTCCTAATGGTAGGGTTCTTCTCATTTTTCTTCCCGTTCCAGGTTCATAAAAATGATTCTCTTTTATTATCAACTTAATGATTCTTTTTTTTCTTTCAATTTTGCTGGACTTTTTTTTGAGGATTTTCCTGTAACAAATAAAAATATGTGTGCAATACTTTGAGGTTAGATGACATGCATGCATCCTTACCAGATTTGAAATATCGGTCCCCCCTCTTTGATGTTCCATCGTCATAAGGTGCCTTTGTTTGCTAACCAAAGCCTTCTTTGCTCTTTCCTTGTACTGGCCCGTTCATGTGCTAGTCATCCACTCCACTGTGAATGCAGCGCCTATCCTAGGTTATCTTTAATGATTACTGGTTTCACTGTTTATCAAGTTTGACAATGCCCCCCAAGTGTGGTGTTGCTTAATTCATCATGAAGGAGCTTAACAAATCATTCATCTCCTGGATTCTCTCGAGAATCGTTCTTTGATTAGCTGTGTGAATCCTACCAGCACTCATCAAGAGGTTTTCTAGTGTCGCCTTCATCTTAAATTGCTAATCAGCCATTCACTTGCCTTTAGTGCTCGTTCATCTGATTATCTTTATTTGAACACTATTGTCCTCAGTTTCACTGATTCATTATTTAATCATTTTTTTTGCCCCTAGCTGATCTGAATACTACTTGTTTTCCTTCTCAGGTCCATTGTGTTGCCCCCAGCTGCTCAACTTTTCAAGAAGTGTCAAGAAGTATTGATGTCACTTCTGTCAAGATTTTGCAAACTTGATTGGTGCTCTTTTTGTTTGACAATCTTTCTTGTTCGGGAATCAACTCTTATTTTTCAAAGATCATGTCTATTTCAAAGTCTAATTGTTGAAATGAAATCAGAGAGATGTCAGTATTTGTTTTTTTGAAATTCAAGCTTCTATGGTCAAATACCCAACACTCGCCATTCAATAGATGAAGTCCTTTGAGTATCTTGTATTTTGAAAACAAAAATTGACCCGTTGAAAGATTAAAATGGCTTTTTTCCTTGGTTCTTTGTGTTAATTATAATCTCTGTTCTTGAGTATATCTTTTGATAGTCTGTGATGAGGTGACATTTTTGTGAATTTCAAAAACAAGATGCTAAAGTCAGAACTCAAGCTTTATCAAGAAAGGTTGTTTCTTTTTTCTTAGCACTTATTTTATCAGCATGCATAATAACAAGTAGCTTAATCCATGAAGCCATGACTCCTATAAAAAAAAAAAACTCTTCAAGCTTTGAAAGCGCCATTTATCGGTTCAAATTGCTTACTTGATTGAAAATGGCTTTTAAAAGTAAGTAATGTAGGCTATGATTTATGGCTATGAAAGAAAGGAATTTACATGCTCAAAAGGTGTTTGAGGATTTCAAAAACCTAGGATCAACATCAATTATTCATCATTACTCTTTCTCTTGTTGTCTTTGTAGAGAAAGTGACATATAACCTTATTAAGCTCAAATATCATAATTCTCTTAACACAAGTCATAATGCAAATCCAACTTTTTCTTTGATGAAATATCAATCTCAATCATCTGATAATATCAGGAGCTTTATCCTGGATGCCAAAAGTCATGTTTGTAGCTTAGTTTTTTTTTTATTTATTATTATTATGGTATCGACTTTTGACATTTGTTGTGTCTTTCCTTGATTGAAACTTCTTTTGTCTTTCCTAGACTTAATAGGCATTCTCCTTCCTTCATCTTTGCCTATAGGTAATTTTATTTTTATTTTTATATATATATGGCTTTCACATAGCCTTTCTTACAGTTTTCTAACATGGCCCCAGTCTAGGTCTTCTTTCTTTTAACTCTCTCTCAAATGTTGGACTTTTGTTCTAAGCTTTCCCTTTCACTTTTGTCTTCTCTTATTTTTCCCAGTGTGAGGTGTGATCCTGGTTAGGGTTTCTTTTGAAAAGAATATTCTATCAGGCTCAAAATGGGATTGCAAATGATATATTTCCAGTATTGTGAAAGGATAAAACAAAGATGGCCTTTTCTCATTTCAAGCAAGGTTGGTGTGAACTGATAAATTTTGACCTCGTCCTGTGTAATGATTTGGACTTGCAAGAACCTTGATTCGTGAGTCCATAACTACTGAATCCATTACATGTCATTATACATGCTACTAAAACTTAGCTACATGGTGGGTGATTCAGTTTCATGTGTGAGCTTAAAATTTTTTTGGGCATCCTATATCATTTTAACTAGCATCGAGTCATTTTTGAAATCAAAATACTTTTAATCTTTCAAGATTGATTAGCCTTAATTGCATGTTGGAGTTCGATCAAAATATTTTGTCAAAAATGAAATGATAAACATCTCCTAACTTCAAAACAACAAAGAGACCAAGAAAAGACATGTTTTGTTAAAGAATGAGATGTGATCCCAAAACAAAATACAAAATGACAAAATTCCATAACAATATAATTAACAATTCATCGCCATTCTTGGACCAGCTTTCTTAGCAAGCATTTTCAATCACTTGTCATTCTGAAGATGTTTGGGGGACAATATAGCCAATGACATCACCTTTCACAAACTCAACTTGCCTCTTGCTCATCCACCTCCAGAGTCATCTCTCATCATTGTTTTGGAATCCATGACAAAATCTTTAATCTTTCCCCTCTTTATAGCCTTTTCAATTCTTTCAGCAATCCTCATAACTTCATGGAAATGTTGAGCCGAGCTTCCTATTAAATGCGCATAATAAGGGGATTGAAAGGTGTTGGCAAACAACATCACCATTTCTGTATCTATCAGTGGAGGTTGAACATATGTTGCCTTATCTCGCCATCTTTGCGCGTATGAGCTCACAGACTCTTGGTTTTCCTTCTCCATAGATATTAGGATGGTTCTGTCAAGAGCAATTTCAAGATTGAACTTGCACTGCTTAAGAAAAGCCTTCACCAAATCTTTTCATTTCTTAACTTTAGCATTGTCCAGCCTCATATACCAGCTTAAGGCAGATCCCGTTAGACTATCTTGCAAAAAATAGATCAACAGCTTATCATCATAAATCACCTCAGCCATTTTATTGCAATAAGATTGAAGATGAGTGTTTGGACATTCCAATCCAGTGTATTTGATGAAATCTAGTATCCTAAAATTCTTTGGTACTATGATGTTTGGTACCAAACACACTTCAGTTACTCGCATGGGATCAAACCAATCATTACCCTCAACTACTCTTAATCTTTCTTCCAAAGCAGACAACTTGTCATAGTTCACAAAATCAGTGGATCTATTCCCAGGGGGTCCATCTGCTATTAAATCCATGGTGATGGGAGCTTGACTTGACGGGATAGGGGCGATAGACACAAAATGTTGTTCTGCTGTTGAATCTGCCCCCAAGTTTTGAGATGTCCCTGGGACGTGGATTGATGGTGTTTTCACAGGAGGTTGTACAAAAATCCCCTTTTCATTTTTGGGGCTCAGCACTTGTTTAAGCAGATCTGTAAGTCTAGCTACTTCACCTTTGATGCTCTCAATTTCATTTTGATAATGGGCCTCTAATTGAGCTCTTTCTTTATTATCCATCTTTCAGGTGTAGCAAATCTTGGATGGGGGGACCTATGTTTCAACCTGACGGTATGTATGATAAATGTATGAGTATGTTTCTTATATGATGAGCTAACCTTTCCAAAGTTAACACATGGTTGTAACCCTAAGAATTTTGATTTTTGCGCCACAATGGAAATTTTCTAAGTAACAGCCATTGTGTCAACAACAAGTCTTGAGTTCAAGATGCTTCATGAAGGGTTTACTTTGATGCAAAACAAAAACAAAAACACACAACCTAAGAACAAGTTATATTCATTAAGTGAGACAAAGGTTGGTTGACTATCTAGTCTCAAAAGGGTCTCATATCTGCCCAGTGACGATCTTTGTAAAGATAGTGTGGGGGCGTTGCAAGGAACAATTAAGGAACATATGCCCACTATTACCAAGTAGGCACTCAGATATGAGTTGGGTGTTTCACGTATCTGAACCGTGACCAATAGTCATAGGGCAGATCGTTAATTCCCCACCTAACTTAGAAGCTTGTGTGTGCTTTCCAAAAATTAAAGTATGTGATGCATGAGGCATTTCTATACAATGCATGATCATATATGTACATAAATTAAAGTGTGGAAAAATAAATAAATAAAATAAGCTTATTAACATAAAACACGCAAACCAAACAAAACACAATTATCAGACAAAAACAAAGATTAGTCCACAAAGTCCCCAGTGGAGTCGCCATTATGTCGCACGTGTGCGGTATAGTTGGCGAAAACATCCACCCTCAAAATCTATCTTATGTAATAAATGTGGGGAGACAAGGAATTCTTGTCTTTTATTAGTGGAAAAATGGAATGGGAGTCGCCACCTAGTATTTTGATCACTAGGAACCCTAACTGGTTTCAGAGATCGGGTACGGAGACTGGTTGCGTAAAGGGAAGATATGAGCACCCCAAATACGCCCTGTCGCACGTCACCAGCGCGGCATTGGCTTGGTGATTTTTCATTTCGTTGCTTGATTGATTCGTTGAAGTCGCCACCTATGATGAAACAAGAATCATGATTCTTGCCCAAACTCTACAATGAAAATTTTCTGAGTGACAGTCATTATGTCACCCACAAGTCTTGAGTTCAAGATGCTTCAAGAAGAGTTTACCCTGATGCAAATAACGATGGCACATACAACCTAAGGACAAGTTATATTCATTATGTGAACATGGGTAGGTTTTCTATCTGGTCTCAAAAGGGTCTCATATCTGTTCAGTGACGATCTTTGTAAAGACAGTATAGGGGCGTTGCAAGAAATGGTTAAGGTATATATACCCATCATTACCAAGCAGACACTCAGATATGAGTTGGGTTTTTTACGCATCTGAACCCTGACCAATAGTCATAGGGCATATCGCTAATTCACCACCTAACTTAGGAGCTTGTGTGCTTTCAAAAATAAATACAAGTGATGCATAAAACAATTCTAAAAATGCATGGACAAAACAAAAATAAAACAAGATAAAAGTACAAAAACTTAAACACATAAAATACACAAAGCTTAGTCCAATATTGTTAGAAACAGTACCTTCCCCAGTGGGGTCGCCATTCTGTCGCACGTCACCTGCGCGGCATCTGCTTGGCGATTTTTCATTTTCGTTGCTTGATTGATTCGTTGGAGTTGCCACCTATTATTTCATTGAAGGGTTACTAGGAAACCTGAATGTACTGGTCTTGTCAGAGATTCACGGGTAAGGGACTGATTGTGGTTAGGAAGGTATTAGCACCCTTAACGCTCCTTACCTGAGGTAAGTTGCTTCATGGCTTTGATGTGTTAAAGAAGTTTTAAAAATTTTATCTTTTCATCGGATATTAGAAATACAACTTATGTATAAGTTAATAATTCTAGACCGTGAGCAAATCAAAATATTAAATTCTTCTTTAATCTATGCAATAAAAAAAATCCATAAAAAGCATACAAACAGACACATACACTTTTACTATATATATATATATATATATATATATATATATATATATATAATTTTTTTTTTCTTTTTACATCCACATTTCAAAATACAAATTCAAAACAACTAAACAAAAATTACATTACACAATTTCAAATTTACAAAATAGCCCCTAAAAAATCCAGGAATTGCAGAGGAACACTTCTGAAACTGCAGGGCCCGTGGCGGCGTGTCTGTTCAACGAGCCGCCGCAGAAAACCCCAAACAACTGGTGGATCGGGGATAAAGACTAAGCTTGGGCATGTCTCGAAGGTGAAGCTGTTGCTTGGGGACCAAGACAATGGTGAAGCTGATAGATCGAAGCTCTCTTTTCTTCACTTCTTCCTCTATTCTTCCCTCTCTCTGTTTTTTGCTTTTTGTGTATTTTTAAATCCTTTTCCCTCCCTCTATTTTCCTTATGCTTTCTCCATTTCTCAACCCCCTGGGTCCCCTCTGCTCGGTCTCTCCTCTGGCTTTTATAGCCGGAGGATGCATGCATTATTGCATGAAAATAGTAACGGCCGGCGTGCATTAGCTGTGAAACGCTCCCCATAACTGAAGCAATCTGCGGCTTTTGTTGCTGAATCAATTCCTCTGTCTGTTGAAACGGCTCCTGAAGAAGAGAATGAATAGTGCCTCTGAAACGGCACCGTTTTCTTATTCAAAATGTATATTTTCGATTTGGTTATTGGAGTTTTGTATTTTTTGTAATCAAGCCCCCCGGATGAGTTATAATTAGACCCCTTGATTTTAGTATCTTTTCTGATTTAGTCCTTGGTTTTGGATTGTTTCAATTAAGTCCTTAATTGACCATCAAACTTCAATAATTATGCAATTAAACCCTTGATTTGACCAAACCAACTCTTCAAAATTATAATTGGACCCCAGAACTTTAATTTCTTCCAATAAAAGCCTAAATTGACTTTAAAAATCATTTTTCTTGCAATTAAACCCTTCATAAATTCAATTAAACCTTGGATAAAATTTAATTGAGTCCATAAACATTTGATTTTGGACTTTTCTTCCTCAAATTGAATTTTCCTTACTGTTAAATTTCAATTCTTGTATTTCTGAACCTCCTCAACCAATTCCTAGTCATTTTATGGTAGTTCCAACATTCTTTTCTCACTCCTACTTTTTTTTATTCCTTCCAAATATATTTTTTTGATGTGTATTTTTTTTATTTTTTGTGGGGAACCCAAAAATGGGTAACAACAATATGAAAAAAGAAAAGTTAAAAAATAATTTTAAAATATTTTTGTTCTCATAATTTGAATAACTAAACTAACTATACTAGAAAATCATTTGCTGAAAACACAAAAATCATATCTCCCCACCTTCGCTGCAAATTTCATCTCTTTTGATTTTTATTTATTTATAAAATATACATTATGACTAGGAGTCTAGCAGAGACTACAAAACATATCCTCTTATCTCAACCCACTTGTATCAATATTTATTAAATAGATAAAAAAAGGGAAATAAAAATATTTTTGTTTTAATGATTTTAATAACTAAACTAGAAAATTATTTGCCCAAAACACTCAAATCTTCTCTCCCCATCTTCCCTCCAAGTCCCATTTATTTTTTTGTTTATAAAAAAAACATATTATAACTAGGAGTTAAGGAGTAATATATGATTAGTACTTAAAAGTGCATTTTTATCAAGGTTTTATATCATCATTTTGCACTTGAAGTATCAATAACTCCTTAACTAGAGTATGTTTTATAATAATAGATCTGATAATATAAGATAGCTTTAATTTATGGTAAATGTTCATTTTAAATGCAGACATATCTCACAATTCAAAGGATTGATTGATGTGATTAACTATTGAAAGTGAAAGGACAAAGAAACGGCTAAGATTAGAAAGGAGATACCGATTCAATTCAATTATTATTATTATTATTATTATTATTCTTGTTATCTTTTATGTACTTTAAGTATGCTCTGTGTTTGATCAAGGATCCTGACATTGTTGGTCTTGCCTTGTTCATTCGCATCAGAAATCTGTTTATA
>Ga0325404_1007040_pt1 | contig 11747 bp, 6 predicted proteins | sample PopdelMetagenome_18_FD_205664 | JGI IMG/M metagenome (GOLD analysis project Ga0325404, IMG submission 205664) | Populus deltoides microbial communities from Bellville, Georgia, United States - Xylem-Control-R1 | ecosystem: Host-associated > Plants > Phyllosphere > Stem > Wood/Secondary xylem... | reverse complement strand
TACATACTACTTGCTCTACACTAAATCTAAGTACTAAAATCCATCCAGGGAAAATGGAGTCGTGGTATTCATAAGAAGGTTTCTGCCATAATGTAGTGAAAACAACTTTACTTTATTCATGTTCAAACATTAATGTGAGAGCAAGAAGTGAGTGCCAAAGTCACGAAAGTTTGAAGACGTCATGATTCTCTTTTGTCAGAAATATGCGCGGGGAGATTTCATGTCTGGCAAAGAAAGAAAATTATTTTCCATTCTTGATTAGACAATTCCAGCAGACAATTCTGTTCCGCTTATCAAGTACAACAAAATATCAGTAAATTAACTTTAATAATCGGAGAAAAAGGCAACTAAGACACACTGCACAAGACATAATATTTTGGATTAAACTGGTTTGCTGTTGTTATCCATAGATGCAGGGTTAATTGATGGCTCTTCACCATTCTGATCGTCCTTGACGGCAAGCATGACTAGGATTGCAAGCAATGGGTAACTCACTGTGGTGAGTGACCAATTCACAATCAACTGGCTAAGTAATGGAACTTTGTGTGCATCCACTTGCCAGGCAACTGCGGCTCCTGCACTCTGCACTCCCTTGTAAAATCCGACATATCTGCAATTACATGCAAATAACATAGTTTAGCATATGATCGATAAGACACACAGACCCTTCAATTACTTTTCACCTATTTCTATTTCCCACATAACACGAATTACCTGCTAAGAATCTCAGAGTCATCAGCCAAGGCCCCAATCACCCAGTAGACCATGCTTTGGAACATGGCATCTAGCAGCCCGTAACTGAAGTACAAAACGAAAGGCCCTGCGAAATCGGAACCGGAGTCCTTGAAATCCAACTTGGGTGGTAGATCATTGTGTTTATATCCTACCTGCTTCGCAAGTCCACCTGCCCAGATAGCAGTCCCGAGCGCAGCAACAATTCCAATCCCAACAAATCCCCTCTTCCTCCTACTCTGGAAGCTGAAATCCAATATGTATCCAATCCCAACAGAACCCACCATCTGGGCCCCCCAATAGAACACATTGTTCAATCCCCTTGTCCTCAAATTAAAGAGTGCCCCATTCACATTATTGAACTGGTAACTGTAAAAAAAGTTGCTGGCCCAAGCAGCAGGAGCAATTAAAAGCATCTTCCAATTGAAGAACAATTTACCAATCTCCACAGCCTCAGTAGAAACCTTAGAGTACTTGATGTTTGTGCACCGTGTGCCATCATCGCGAACCACTTTGCTCGGCGGCAAGATGGCCAAGGAAAGCAGAGTCCCCGCCGTCATAAAACACATGAATCCAATGTAAGTCCCATCATTAACAGAAGCAGCCTCACTCCGATTGTAGTTAAGAATGAAAGGAATCAGCCCACCAATAACACCTCCCATGTTGAAAATGCTCCAAAACAGAGAAATATAAGTCCCCTTACGATGTGGGGGAGGATAAGAGGTCATGATCGCCCCTTCTCCAGCCCATAAGAAACCAGCACCGATGCCAAGAATGGCACCAGCAACAATAGCAAAAGATTGATGCTGTTTGTGATTGTAATAAAGAAAAGAGCCCGCATACAACACGTAAGTGCTGCAGCCAGCAGCTAAGGTCAAGCGAGGACCAAGAATGTTGTAAATACCACCACCAAGAACGCCAAAGATGGCGAAGGTGGTGTAAAGGGCGGTGTTAGCATTGTTGGCGGCAGTGGGATTCACCTGGCCACCACCTCCCATACCAGAGAGAGCATTGAACATACCAGGACAACAGAAGCAGACGAGTCCTATGAGGGTGATCTGGACCAATGGTGAGTTGTACCTGAATCTTGATTTGGTTGACACTTGGTTGGCGGCTGATTCCTCATCTCCTTCGAAACCCATGTCGGGTCAGGATTGTGTTGATTGTTTGTTTCCTGGTTTTGGAAAGAGAGAGGGGTTCTGGAGTTGTTGATCTGGAGTGTAGATGAGGATGAAGAAAGATGGGTTGAATTTATGGACACTTGGGCTTTAGCCGTCCAGTTCTTCGGCTAGCGAGACAAGGAGAATGACGATATCAGATTCGTTACAGAATCTGCAGGCCTCCATTTAGGATTGGCATTCTCACCCATCCATCCTAGATATTTATTTTACAAAAATGAATTTATTTATGTATTGAGATTTATGGTGCAGTACTTACTTCATGTAACTGAATAATATTTAAGGAGTGCATGAGAGTAAGAGTGTTGCAATGATTATGGTTAAAAATATTTTTTTATTTAAAAATAATATTTTTTTTTTATTTTTAAAAAATTATTTTTAATATTATCATATTAAAAACTGTTTAAATAAAAAAAAATTAAACTTTTTAAAAAATATAATTTCAACTGTGTTTCTAAAAACATTGTTACATCTTATAATATTATCATTTGAATTTAGCATTTTGGGCACAAATGTCACAGATTGGTGGAATAGACTTAATAAGAATATCTAATCGGAAAATCGAAAGGTCGGTTCTCTTTACATTTATCCCAGGGAGCGTGGGGTGATATCGATTGGGACATATAACTTATTTGAGTGTAACTCCTCACTAAGAAAAGATATAATTCAAATGAAAAAAAAAACAAATATTAAAATTACCTGGAAATTGACAGGAATTCAATATCTACATTTAATGTGTGTAATTGAAATAAGAAAATAAAAATAAAAGGGAAATAGATTTGTAGCACCACTTCCACATAGTTAGGCGACATGGTATGACTTTAAGATGGTAGATTGCTTCGATGTGTTCTTTCTTACCTTGAAGGAGGGTGGCTGGCTGAGAGTACAGGAGACAGAGAGAAGGTGGATACCAGAATCAGCTGTCTAACACACTGTAAATTGTTGTCGAGGATCCAAAAGAATCCAGACACAAGATCTAACCGGATAATTTTGTTCTTTAGTATTTGGAATCTGCAGCCACAGTCAACTCCCTCATATGCAAATGAATAAACGATACCCTCTTTTTTTTTTTTCTTTTTTCTTTTTATTATTATTGCTGATATCCTTTTTAATTATTATTATTATTATTGCTGAGAGAAAATTGGTGCCGTAGAAAGCGACACGAGGGGAATGCCCCTTCGCCAAGCTTTATTTTGAACAACTGGCAAGCAAGAGAGAGCCACGACTGATGTCATCTGCTCTCACGTGAAAATCGCAGTCTACAAAGTCAGCCGGCGGGGCCGGCGACTCCTTCGGAACTATTCGCTATCCCATTTGATGCCAAGAGGAAGAGTTGGAGCTAGCATTTTTGCAAGGTTCACGCCAGATGGCATCGTCGTTCTCTGCTTCTTCTTTTTTTGTTGGTATTTCATTAAAATTAACCTAGTAATCATAAAATAAACTCTAAATCTTTATAAATCTCTCAACTGTTGAGTTAGTTTTATGAAAAAATATATTAACCCAGTTTTAACTCGAGATCAAAATGAGAAACAACACTTACGAAAGGAGAGCAAAAAACCACAACACATACAGTTTGAAATCACAGTAATACCAATTAGTGAATCTTGTTTACAAGCATGCATGTTGATAAGTTCGAGTCAAGTAAAAGCATCCCAAATATCACGTCGCTCACTGTGAGGGATCGACCACCTGTTTAATTATTTCATCACAAATTAACCGTCGACGATCTCTGGCCCCGACACGTCGTCTTAATTAAACCGGGCATAATAATTAAATACACTTCATCATGAAGAAGTGAATCCAAACACAACCAATCAACAACAAATTATACATGCATGATAAATGCATGCAAAGAGGAGGAGTGAAAACACACCTATTGCAAGCTAGCTGCTTTCCCAGCGTACTGTGCCATTGGTTTGCACATGAGAGATTTTAAGAAAACATCCGGTTTGAGTTTCGAAATCTTCCTAAATTTCAGACAGATTATGACAACATGGGACAAGAGTTTTCTACCTTATTCATCTTCTCTCATTTTTTTCTTTCTATTTTCCGGCTTTCATTTGTTTCTTCTTTAATTCCATCTCTACTCTTGCACTCTACCTTTTCTTTTACTTGCACTCCTCCTTTCTTTTTTTTTCTCTCTCGCTCTTCTCTTTTGTTCTTGATTCTTAACTACAAGCTCGAAATCAAAATAAAATATGTCAAGATTTTAAAAATATAAAAAGCTTCGTAAATGGCTAAATTATTTTTAAAAAAGGATAAATCTTACAGAAAAAATTTATATCTTTGAGAATTCTTATATTTTTTTTTTTGGAGATTTTTTTTAAAATCAGGGATAAAAAAGAGTTATTATATAATCAATGTTCGAAAATGCTAAAACCATTTCTTTGTGCCTACCATGCTTTCCAATAATTTTTTTTTAAAAATAAAGGTTACGGAAGAAAAGTGAGTGAAAATATATAATAATTATATTTAAATGGATACTTAAATTGAGACTGAGAAAAAAAAGAGAGAGAGAATAGAAGGTTTAGTGCCTTTTAACAATATATAATAATTGAAAAACCTTTTGAAGTTTGATACCTTCTTCTTTTAATTTTTTTTTCATTTTAAAAATTTTAAATTAATGTTTTTTATAATAATTTTAATACAATGACATCAAAAATAAAAGAAATAAAAAAAATATATTTTATTAAATTTAAATCGAAAACTCTGGACCTCGTATGAATAGGAAAGATCGATTAGCAACGTCATCTTTGATTAGTCTGCTGAGTTTTTAGCCAAATGATTTAGATAGGCCCCCATGTCCTTGAAGAATTATTGGCTGCTCCATCCCTCCGCTCTCATTTATAAAATAAATTGTGGTTTTTTTTTTTTTAAAGATACTGGGTGTATTTTATAAAAAGTTAAATTTTTTATTATTTATTGTTTTAATATATTGATATTAAAAATAAAATTTAAAAATAAAATAAATTATTTTAATATATTTATAAGTAAAAATATTATTATTTTTTTATTCTTTGGTTCGCTAGCTATCACTACTACCATCTAAGTTGTCAATCACAGAAGGACCAGTGGTGGAGAATATCGCAGCAATGCAGAGAGGGAAGAAATTGTATCTTGAATTCTTACTCGTGACACTCACAGAGTAGCGCGTTCGTCAAGAGAATGCTCTCCGCCACTGCCACTGCCACTGCCACCGCTGGTGTGGTATTTGGAAGCAATTGGATAACATTACTTACCACTCCTACTAGACTATTATATTTTTGTCATAGCGCTGCTGCTGCTGCTGTTTCTGATTTCCCACTAACTATCAATATCACTCGTAGACCTCGTCATAGATTGCGCAAAAATTCTTGCTCCTTCTATTCCACCTCCTCCCCGTTCCCGTCAATTTTAACAGAACCAGACGACGGAAATCAGAAGAAATCTGTTAATGACGCTCGATATTCAAGTCTAAGAATATTGGAATGGGATAAGCTCTGCGACTTGGTTTCGTCCTTCGCCACTACTTCCTTAGGCCGTGAAGCCTGCAAGGAGCAATTATGGTCCCTCAATCACACCTACCAACACAGCTTGATCCTCTTGAAAGAAACCAACGCCGCTGTCCAAATGCACAACCATGGCGCTTGCCGCTTAGACTTCTCCTCCATTAATCTTCTCTTAGTTACTCTCCTCTTCTGCTTCTTTTCGTGTTTTTGAATCTTGAATTGCTCACCAAGTGTTTGATTGTTTTTGTTTCTTTGTCTGGAAAATATAAAGGTAAAATCTGGTCTTCGAAATGCTAGACGGGGGGGGTTACCCATCAATGCTAATGAAGCGATGGCTGTTGCTGCTATCCTGGAGTCTGCCTATTTCTTGCAGCTCAATCTCAAAGCTGCAATCAAGGAAGATGCTGATTGGTACAATCGCTTTATGCCTCTTTCACAACTGGTTGGTACTTAGTATACACATTAATTTATTCGAAAAAAGCTCTAAATTTTCTTTGTCTAATTGCATGGAGATATTATTTCTGTTTTCTTTTTATTCTCTCGTAGATAATGGAAATGGTTATCAATGTATCATTAGTCAGGGTGATAAAACAAGTTATAGATGAAGATGGCTCTGTCAAAGACTCTGCTGTATGTTTATTCCTTCATTTACTTACATGGTTTACTTTCACTTTCTCTTCTTGTTTTATATCTGATTTTAATTTTGGCTTTCCGTTTTGTCTCAGAGTTCTGCTTTAAAACGAGCGCGTGATCAGGTTCAGCTGCTTGAGAAAAAGGTGGAAAAAAAAAACACACTATACCTATGCCTTTTCTTTTCTCATAATTGAATTCATTTAATAGAAATTTCTAGCTACGCCTCCTATCTGTGATTTAAGAATAACTAGCGAAGCCCATCTTGCTTACTAAATACTTTTTGCTGCTACTGTTACATTTCTTTTGGATTTCTTGTAAGAAGCGAAGATGAGGTGTAGTTATGTTATGTAACATGAAATAGTGGATGAAGCTATGTTTAGTTACTAACAATACCCTCCCTTTTAAGTTAAAAGTCAGGCCTTCAAACGGGCTTCCTTTGTTTCGCCTGTGAAATTTACTGGAGGATAGGGATGTTCTCCTTTTATTGAGCATATCAACCTTTTCCTGGGAAAAAAAGATCTAGTACAGGGTTGGGTGACCTTTGGTTAGGGTGTTGATTTCTGGATGCCATTTACTATATGATGGTGCATACTCTCTTCTGCATGCTACCGAAGCTTTTTATTATTATTATTATTTGAATAACGGTTGATTACATTTAATCTGATAAATGTGCACTACTAAATAACTTGGGTAGTTAAGTATCCCCTCTCGATGGATCTTGAGGTCTTCTTGATGGATCTTGGGGTATCATAGTAGTAGCTATATATAATTTCCTCGTATACACTCCTATTCAAAACTCATTTTAATGATTTTCATCCTTGGTGCTTCATTTTGAACCCTTCTATCGCTTTCTTTTTCAGCTGTCTCAGTTAATGGACAGCCTGATCAGGAATGAAATGAAAGAGACATCTTTTCTGGTAAGATGAGTGATAATTTTGTGTTGACTGTCTTTTTTTTTCCTATTCTAGTTGTGGTAACTGTTCTTTGTTTAGGAAGTGAGTAACATTGATGGCAGATGGTGTATAAACTCAGGGACTGGTCAGCTGACAAGTTTTAATGGCCTTTTGCTGTCCAGGTGAGTGTGATTAGTTTCTTGGCATTTGGTTTTCAATTTACATATAAAGTACATGTTGCTTAATGCTGAACAAATTCATGTATTCTCGCTGTCTCTCTTTCTCACACACACATGCACTCTGCACGCACAAAGGAAAACAATTCTTACTCCCCACAGAAATTTTAACTCATTTATCACCATGATTGAAGTTGCATTGTTATCTAGTCACAACACGGTGGATCAAAATCCTGTCTAATAAAACCTAACACAACTATGAAGAGCTAACCTTTCTGCTCTCAATGCTAATATAAGCCATCAATCATGCAGAAAACACTCATCAGGAACTCCTTTTCTCACTTTTTACATTGAAAAAATTGTATCATGCCAGTCTGAGCCCATTGGTTGTGGAAACTTTGCATGTTGATTCTTGATCAGTTATATGGTGGCATAAAAAATTTAGATGACTAATCTACAGTGATATATCTGTTAAAGTTCTTAGAGAATCTATAGAACAACTTCTGCTCAATAAAATATACATAACAAAATAAATTTGGTAAATGCTAGCTTCAAAACCCTGTTGCTGAAATATTGTTCCCAAACTATTCCTTTGTATCAATCAGATTTTCATTTACAAGAGCTTAGCTCTTTATATGTTATTCCTGAAGGGTAATTTACTGCTGTAGTGATTCAGGAACCGGAAGAATTATAGAGCCACTCTCAGCAGTTCCTTTAAATGATGAGCTGCAACAAGCAAGAGCATCAGTTGCAAAGGCAGAGGCAGATGTGCTTTTGATGTTAACAGAAAAGGTGTTTTATCTGGTGATGTTTTTATCCATTATCCATATCATTCCTTCAATTATCGTGTTTTAATTTGCAACCTATGCAGATGAAAAAGGATCTTGATGACATTGAAAAAGTATCAGACAGTGTAATTCAACTGGACGTGGTGGGTGCCCAACCAATATGTCTCTCTCTCTCTCTCTCTCTCTCTCTCTCTCTCTCTCTCACACACACACACACACACACACAGAGTCCATTAATGTTTTTTAGTAGATTGACTCCTGCGTATTTACTTGTCCCTCTTCCAAATGATGCATTCATTATGGAACCTTAGTAGTAAGAGATAGAGTTGGTGATAATTATCAGAAAGCTGAGTTTGTGTAGTTGCAACGTTGTATAGTTTCTATGATTTGATTGCTTTAATATCACTTAGAGAGCTTGGAGGTGCTAAAGGAATTGAGCAGGAATATTCTCTATGAATTGTATTATGGTCACAATTATGGTTGCAAATAGTATAAAATGAGGATTATAAGCAAGAATTCTAACTTCTGTTACCTTTGGAGAACAAGTGCTGGAAGAACATAGTTGCGCATGCAAGTCTGAAAGCTGTCCCGGCCTTTAAATATATTGATACTGCAATTTTATTTGTGGTTTTCAAATTTCAATTCCCTTTTACATGTTAAATTAAACACTTATTGTTGGTAAATTATTATACATTTATATCTGATGTGGTTCTTAACATGTAGATCAATGCCCGGGCAACTTATAGTCTTTTTTTCAGAGGAGCATCTCCCAGTTTGTATCTTTCAGAAGAACTGGATGGGTCTTTTTCCACTGAAACTTATTTATCAGAAAATGAAACCTTGATGGCATCATTTCCCAAAGAGAGAGAGTGGCTATTGTACATACCTAAAGCCTATCATCCTTTGATGCTCCAGCAACATAGACAAAATGTGCAGAAAGCAAAAAAGGAAGGCAGTAATGCTCCTGATGTAAGTTATACTGGGCTAATGAGCAACATTCATTTTCTTTTAGTTGAGAATGTTCTATCTCTCTTTTCCCCCCTGGAATGGACATCTGCCACATAAGTACATGAATATATATAGGGTTAATTATTGAATCATTCTAAAGGCTTGCATTTTTTCTGTTTCAAGAGAAAACTGGAAGGAGATAATGGATGGGTGTGGAAAGTAGAGCCATATTTAGATCTTCGATCTTTAGAATGGATGTAACCGCATAATTTCATTGATTGATTGTTAAAATCATCAGTTGGCTGTACTTTCATTTTCTAATGAAAATCAAAAGTGTTTAAATGTATTTCTTAATGAACAATTACAGTTTCTGTTTTTAAGGCAAATTTACTATTGATTATCAGGTTTCTGCATTGGAACAAGCTCACCCAGTTCCAGTTGATTTTTTTATCTCCCATAAAACAAGAGTCCTGACTATAACTGGTCCTAATACCGGGGGCAAAACCATTTGCCTAAAGACAGTTGGATTGGCTGCTATGATGGCAAAATCAGGTTGACTGTAAATCATCTCTTTTTTTTTTTCATCTGACATTGAATCCTTTCCTCCAATGTGATTTGTATACTGCAAACTTCTTATTTATTTCACTATTCGATTTAGGTTCTTAAAGATCTCGCTTTATACAATTCAAAATGTATCGCGCATAAGGATGAAGAGCATAAGTAATCCCTCCGGGCATAATATATGGGAAGTAGAAGAGTCACTCAATGAAAATTTTAGCCACATACCAGTTTCTGGATGTATGCTAATAATCAGAGTGGAAATTTCATGCATTCTATGTCACATGGCTCATGCTGAAATTAAAAAAAAAAAGCTTAGTCTTGGAAGAATTTGACATTGCATCAGATGATTTACTCATGACCATTTATTTCTCTTACATAACCTTCTTGTTTGAAACTGCAGGTCTTCATGTTTTGTCATCTGAATCTGTAGAAATTCCTTGGTTTGATTCTGTTTTTGCTGATATTGGTGATGAACAGTCCTTGTCTCAATCTCTATCTACCTTCTCTGGCCACTTGAAACAGATAAGTGTAAGGATGATATGCTTTCCAGATTTCTTTTTTGTTTGTTTCTGTTGATTTTTTTTTAATCATGGATATGCAGGCTAGAGCACTATAAATTGCTTACAATGTTTCTAACTTTGAATAGACACCTCTTTCTTAATTCGATTTCCAGTATCTTGCATATTATCAGTCATCCAGAGGCTTTTCAAATTGATTGCATATTGTTAATGAGATTGTGCGTTGAATGATAAACCTTGGAGTTTCTACTAACAGACACTCTTCAATTTGATATCTTCTCTTTACCAATGAGAGTCGCAGCTCTTCCAATTCAAGGATTATGAGTTGTTAAAGAGATCTCTGCTATATATTTTTAGACCATGCCCAATATCTTCTTTTCAAATCATTTTCCATCTTCCAGATAAGAGAATTTCCATGGAATTTAACAGATTCACCATGCAGGACATTCGATCTCAATCCACGAGTCAGTCACTGGTGCTGCTAGATGAAGTGAGTCTATGATTATTTTTACTTCATTGATATTTAACTAGTAGTTACTGAGACTTGTCAAATAAATCTATACCAGGTAACATATAATGCATATCTATTGCATATATAGGTTGGTGCAGGTACCAATCCTCTTGAAGGAGCTGCATTGGGGATGTCATTGCTGGAATCTTTTGCTGATAGTGGTGCCTTACTGACAATAGCTACAACACATCATGGTGAACTTAAGTCCCTGAAGTACAGGTATTTAGCAAATCAAGTAAAGATGCGATGATTGCATGAAGAATGCTGCATATCTGCAGATCATATTTCCTTATCAATGAGAAATTCATCATAATTAATCAATATCCATTCTGGTTCATGTTTAGTTGAACCCACGTCTTGCATTGTTAACTGGCTCTTGCATTGCATGGTGTACTGTCACAAGCACTCTGTTGCCAGCTCCATGTTCTCAGTTTCATGTGTTAATGTTTCTTCTTTGCCAGTAATGATGCCTTTGAAAATGCTTGTATGGAGTTTGATGAAGTGAACTTAAAGCCGACTTACAAGATTCTCTGGGGAGTACCAGGTTTTCCTCTTGGGTGCATAACTAATTAAATTTTTATTGGATGTGAGGATTGCTTGTAATTTGATTTATAGTGTTTGAAAACTTTATCTCTCCCTTTGTTATTTATTCTGTCGCTTTTGGATATCAAGGACATGGTATTTAAAAAAAGTATCAGATAGGGAAATCAAAATTTTTTAAACTTTTTTGCCACTTTCCTAAGCAAAGGTTTTTAACAAACAGGGAAGTGACTTTTCATCTCAAACTAGGAGAATAGCACAGGGTAACGCCCTTTCTCCATTTCAAAAACATCTCTCTTCATTCAGTGCTAGACTATGGAGCTTTCATTTGAAATGAGGTGTAGTTGTGAATTTTAGACCTATGGGCTTTGATAAGAAATTTATACATTTGAGAAGTAGGGGCTTTTAAAAATTTGCTTGGTTTCCAAAGCTTTTTGGTTTGAACATGCACTTCCCTTGTGCTTAAAAATGGGTTAGGATGCTCTTTTCTGCTTGTCATGATTGTTCTTTGTATCAGTAACTATACTTCATAACATAACAGCTGCGGTTTTTCCTATAGGTCGTTCAAATGCAATTAATATATCTGAAAAATTGGGACTCCCCAGTGTAGTTGTTTCTAATGCCCGAGAACTTCATGGTGCTGCTAGTGCAGAGATTAATGAGGTAGCATGGACTTATCCCGTGCAAGGTTTATTCTTGGTTATACTTTGAAATCATGAACATCTTGTCATCTGTATGATTTTCAACTGCTCTTGGTAACAATTACCGTTGTTTATTCACT
>Ga0325404_1007038_pt1 | contig 11748 bp, 8 predicted proteins | sample PopdelMetagenome_18_FD_205664 | JGI IMG/M metagenome (GOLD analysis project Ga0325404, IMG submission 205664) | Populus deltoides microbial communities from Bellville, Georgia, United States - Xylem-Control-R1 | ecosystem: Host-associated > Plants > Phyllosphere > Stem > Wood/Secondary xylem... | reverse complement strand
CCTTATCGTTTAAATTGCTAGGAAATCACACCCTTTTTCATCCTTTTCCTATGCATGTGAATTGAAATTATATCTCACGGGAAGTACTCTAGGAACCAAAAAAAATCAGAAAATTAAACTCGTCAATCGGTTTCGTTAGTTAATAGTAAACTATGAACATTTTGAAAACTACAGGGATAACATCTATGTTTTTTAAACTAGAGGTATAAAATTGAAACATCTATGAATCTACAGAGATAAAAACATAGTTTACCTGAAAAGAGTGGAAACATTAGAAATACACTGAAGTCGAAGGACTTTATTCCAAACTAAAATTATCCAATCTCTCACTCCTATCATTCCGTCCTGTCCAAACTCCATATAAAAACACTTGCCGAATCCAAACGACTCCGAATCCTCCCGTCTCTTCCTGCTCCACCGTCCCGTTCCAACCCCGATTAGCCGACAAAAGTCACAGAACCACAGTCTCCGATTAAAAAAATAAATATTATTCTATCTCTTAAAAAATTATAAATAAATAAATAAATAAATAAAACACTCTCAAAAGACTAAAAAAACTCTACTCTAAAAAGCTATTCTCCACTCCTCTCACTCACTAACGCCACTCCTCCTCCTCCTCCTCCTCCTCCTCTCTCTAACTTTGCCTACTCTCAGTAGGGTTTCACTTTCTATAATGTAGAAAAAGTGAAACCCTAATTCATTCTTTCTATCACAAGATCTAAAAAAAGTCACTATAAATGGGGAATTGTTGCAGATCTCCGGCCGCCGTAGCTAGAGAAGATGTGAAATCGAGCTTCTCCGGTCACGATCACGGAAAGAAAGACAACACAGCTAAAAAAACACCGCAAATAATCACAGTCCTCACTGGCTTCCCCAAGGAGAACATCGAAGAGCGCTATTTAGTAGATCGTGAGCTAGGTCGGGGAGAATTTGGCGTAACGTATCTGTGTATAGAGCGAGACTCGAGAGAGTTACTTGCCTGTAAGAGTATTTCGAAGAGGAAGTTGAGGACTGCTGTGGATATTGAAGATGTCAGACGAGAAGTAGCGATAATGAAGCATTTGCCGAAGAGTTCGAGTATTGTGAGCTTGAAAGAAGCTTGTGAGGATGATAATGCGGTGCATTTGGTTATGGAGTTGTGTGAAGGAGGGGAATTGTTTGATAGAATTGTTGCTAGAGGTCATTATACTGAAAGAGCCGCCGCCGCAGTGACTAGAACGATTGTGGAGGTTGTGCAGTTGTGTCATAAGCATGGTGTGATTCATAGGGATTTGAAGCCGGAGAATTTTTTGTTCGCGAGTAAGAAAGAGAATTCGCCTTTGAAAGCTATTGATTTTGGCTTGTCTATTTTCTTTAAGCCAGGTGAGAAATAACTTTATTATTAACTGATGATGGGAAAATGGAATGATAAGGGTTTATCTTAGATAGATAAGTGATTTTTTTTTCCCTTTCCTTTTCTTGCGTGCGTGTGTGTAAGTAATGCATTGATGTAAGTATGTGGTTTGGTGCTACTTGCCAGGGTAATGTAGTATTAGTGAAAATGCTGGAATCTCTAGTTACTAGAGTGATAAGACTATTGGAGTATCATGCTTTGAAATGTTAGGAAATTCCTTTTAATATTCTGTTTAATAGTCTACATTTAGCATCTTAAGTTCTATGTGCGTAATTTTTTTATGATGCCCTTTCTGAAGAACCTTTGTGGTTGCTCTAATAAGAGGATTGGGATGCTATCTTGTTCGAGCACAGTTTTATTTTAGAGTTCATGTGTAGGATGCTTACCATGTTTAGTCACGGTTAGGTTTTAGATATGAACTTGATGTTTTCTTCCTCATAATTGTCATAGATATTTTAGGTGCTTCTGGGAAGACAACTTCTATTTCAAAAAATTGTCACATGCTGGCCATATGGTGAAAATCATTGAAATTTTTATTGTTTTTGATTATTTTTATATCTAGTTACTATATTATGCTAATGTTCACTACTGCCTAATTTTTAATAGGTGAGAGGTTCTCTGAAATTGTTGGAAGTCCTTATTACATGGCTCCAGAGGTGCTCAAGCGGAACTATGGACCGGAAATTGATATATGGAGTGCAGGGGTCATTCTCTATATCTTGTTGTGCGGTGTTCCGCCATTTTGGGCTGGTAATTATACTTTGGTTCCCACCTCTCTCTTGCATTTAGTATGTTTGCTTGTGTGTGTTTGTGTGTTGTGGTGAGGGAGACTGCAGCATGAGTGCTTGCACCATATTCTAAGAATCTCCTTTCCATCATTGTATGATGGCTTCAGTGTATGTGCACAGCTATTCTTTCTTCGTTTTGTTCTGTACTCCTGCTTTTTTTTTTATTTTTTTTTTGAGCTTTTCTTGAAAGGAGGGTTATTATTATTATTATTATTATTATTATTATTATTATTATTATTTATGAATACAGAGTCCGAGCAAGGAGTTGCTCAGGCCATTCTTCGTGGGATTATAGATTTCAAACGGGATCCATGGCCAAATATTTCGGAAAATGCTAAGAGTTTAGTGAGGCAAATGCTGGAGCCAGACCCAAAGCTTCGATTAACTGCAAAACAAGTGTTAGGTATATTATATACATGATTTTATTTGCACAGAACCTCATCATATGAGCATGTTTTTTAGTTTTACCATCTGGGAACACTGTTTCTTTGTTCTTTTGGGTTGGTGTGTGTGGGAGCATGGGGCTGCAAATTCCATCTGATTTTGGTATGATTTTACTGTTTTGGTAGATTGTTTCTTTAATTGAGATTCTACCTGGTTGTTAAGATGCATTACATCACTGAACACTCCTAGAATAGTGGAGTTAAAGATAAGAGGCAAAAGAACCTAAGGTATTAAAGAATTACAGTTCTGACCCTGTCTACAGCCCCCACAATTTATTAGATATCTTAGTTTGTTGGCAAAAATTCTGAAATTTGCAGTTCTGACCTGTTTAGGAAACTATCTTAACTCACAATTTATCTTGTTATGTGGACAAAAATGTGGGACTTGATAAATGAATCTGTAACAAGTGCTATGTTGCTTTACAGATGTGATAATGCATCATAGTTTGAAGAACTACTACAATATGCAAGATATAACTGGGAATGCTACAGTTTCATCTAGCTTACCAGCCTTAAAAAATCTTGCTTGATAACTTCATCATTATCTCTCTTGCTGTATACATGGTGTACATTATTGCTGCTTTTAAGCCTAAAAGTTTTAGCATCTCCCTAGTTAATATTTTGCTTCAGCAAGCTGTTCATTCTGTCCTGGAAAAAGCTATGATTATCCAGTTTATCTAATGGCATTCTTCATGTATCATGATTTCAATACTTGTCACATTTGAACAAGCATGATTAATATTTATTATCTTTCACCTAATGTTTATGTTTCTACTTATAGAGCATCCTTGGCTCCTAAATGCTAAGAAAGCTCCAAATGTTCCTCTTGGAGATGTTGTCAAGTCAAGACTTAAGCAGTTTTCAATGATGAACAGATTCAAAAGAAAAGCTCTCAGGGTTAGATTTTTATTCCTTTATAATTTTCTTATTGTTCATCTGATATTATTTTCTCCCATCCAGAAATAAATGGTTTGGTACTTTTAACTAGGTTATTGCTGATTTCTTATCCATTGAAGAAGTTGAAGATATCAAAGAAATGTTCAAGAAGATGGACACCGATAATGATGGTATTGTTTCAATTGAAGAATTGAAAACTGGACTTCGAAGTTTTGGTTCCCAGCTTGGGGAGTCTGAAGTTCAAATGCTTATTGAAGCTGTGAGTACACTTTATGCATCTCAGTTTCAAGTTTCATCAAACAGTATCTGTACTTGGCTAAAATAATCAAACAGTATCTATAGTATACCTGCTATATGTTTTCCCCTTCAACAACAGTACTGGTAGTGTGATTGCAATGGATACATCTCAGAGTTCTCTTTTCTCTTATCCGCAATGATTTTCGTATCAAGTGAGGGATGCACCTTCGACATTGGAGAAAGTATTATGCAAGTGTAGGTACGAGGCTTTGGCATTTACACATCATGAGAATACATCAAGCATAGTTATCTGACCAGTTACTTAATTTGCCACACTTTAGCATAATCAGTTGTTCTGGAAGCAATTTTAGTTCTAATCTTTTGTTTAGGTGGTCTATCCCTGAACTTTCCAGTTGTCTTTCCCGAAACAAATAATTTTCATCTTTGAGGAAATCTGAAAGTAGGATTATAGATTATATTTCTACAGTGATAACATGGACAAAATGTTATTTAAATTTATAAACTGGATTCCAGCTTGATTTGGAAGATGAAGGTTTAGGTTCTAGCATGAAGGTTGACGGCTCCCAAAAAGGAAAAAAAACAAGGGAAGCTGGTGGCTACTAGACCAAAATTACATTTGTATAAGAGATTGACTTTAAGCTTCTGAATAGAATGCTCACTCTTGGAACTTAAGGGTGTAAAAATTATGGTGTTTGAACATTTCATTGCTGCTAGAAAATAGCTGGCTTAACTACAGGGATAGCCCACAGTTTAGAGCAGATTTCATCTCCACCTCGCTCTAGAACTTAACCTCTTATTCTCTCATGTTTTTTGATGCGTGACCTTTTTCAATCCTCTGCTATAAGTGCCCATGGAAATTATACTAATTTCCTTTCCTTTTTTCTCCATAAAACAAGCCAATCTTTGAAAATTTATCCGAGAAAAGCTAGGGAAAAATCTGAATTCTTTGCTGTTATCCCTCTTTAAACTGTGTGTACGCGCAACATCTGAGTCTTATCAAGCTAGAATTAGATACAGCCATCCTTTATCCTTTGATTCCACTAACATGCTCTCTTCCACGGTTTCATAACACTGAATATTTGATCTCAACCTATGTTTACATCCTCTCAATAATTCCACATTTGAACTCATTTCTTCTTCACTCCCTTGGTTTTTCTTAACCCCATCTCCATCATCCCTTTCCCTATGTGATGTACTATTTCAAAGTCAGTTATGGTAGCTGGCTTCAGTTTCTTATTTATCTTTTCATCAGACCGTGTTGTGGGGAATGGGTTTGAAGAGATTCTTGGGCTGGATTGGATCTGTAGGAGTTGAGAGATTGGTGAAAGTGACTGGAGCCTTGTTCTATCTTGATTTCAGACTTCTGATGGGGTTTGCCGGGGATAAAGGTGGACTATCAATTACCTTTACAAGTAGGTATATATATGTTCTGGAGGGGTTGGGAAGGCAGTTTATGGATTTTTTTTTTCTCATTTTTTCTTTTTAGCATTTCATTTGGAAAGTTGATGTATTCCATGTGAAGAAAAAGAAGACAAAAGAAAATTAACAAGCCACCATCTCATGCTTTCTGTTAGTCAAATATGAGAAAGAACTAACAAGGGAGACATCAAAACAGATGGGAAAGCTTCTGAGGTTTTATAACCACATTTTAAAGGTGAAGGTTGAAATTGAAGTCTACCTGGTTAATGAAGAATTTGAGTTTACATGTGATTTGATGAAGAATTCAGGAGTTTTCACATGCTGCAAGTACATGCATGAATTTGTTTGTTCCTTCTTCAAAGTGTTCAATCTTTATCATTTAGGCAATTGTCAGAACAAAGTAACATTGAAAATGGTTGGGAGGATAGAAAATAGTGTAAGAATTGGGTAGATGAAGAAGAGAAAGGATGAAAGCAGTTTCTCTTTCTCGGTTCGTACTTTGTTTGGTGGACAAGATAAAAAAAATTTAGATGACAGGTACCATAGAACAATGCTCATCTAATTCTTGTTTTTCTCCCTATCCTTCGAATTTGGATGAGTTGAATTATGTTGGAATCAATGTGAGGATTGGATTCATGTATTCTTTACTCGTTATGGATCCACCTAAAAATGCGTTGAGCATTGCTTCTGTCTCTAGCCTATTCTTTCTTCCTTGTCCGTCCATCCTCATTCCTTTTGTTAAGCAAACATAATGTTAAGGAATGTTTTATATCCAGTTGGTTCTGAATGGATTACTTGTTTGCCAACAGGTAGATGCTAATGGGAAGGGTAAACTAGACTATGAGGAGTTTGTCGCTGTTTCTCTTCCTCTCCAAAGGATGGACAATGATGAGCATCTTCGCAAGGCATTCTCCTACTTCGACAAGGATGGCAATGGTTACATTGAGCCAGATGAGCTCCGAGATGCCCTGATGGAGGATGGAGCGGATGATTGTACAGATGTGGCAAATGACATCTTCCAAGAAGTAGACACTGACAAGGTGAATTGGCAATACTAATTTAACATTATATGCTAATCTTGGCTCAGGAGATTTCAGTCTGACATCAATGTCCTATGAATGCAGGATGGAAGAATCAGCTATGATGAATTCTTTGCTATGATGAAAACTGGAACAGATTGGAGGAAAGCTTCCCGTCATTACTCTAGAGGGAGATTCAACAGTCTAAGCATGAAGCTCATGAAGGATGGTTCACTAAACCTGGGGAGTGAGTAAGCATATCCACAGGGCCTATGTTTAATTTATCCTTGCAAAGAAAGTAGTGGGTCATCACCATACATCTTAGATTTGCCTTCTTTTATGTGGGGCCGTTTTGCTTGTGGGCATACAAGGATCATGGAGGCTGAGGGCATCTTATCTGTCTTCAAAATGTTAGTTGTGTAAAAATGATGACTGGTTCCACGGTACAGGATGTATGATTCTTTCCCCTTTCTTCTCACCACTTTTAACCTTCGGTAATTGTTTCTTGTAGACAATTCGAACATTGGTGGGGTGAACTCTGTAGGGCTGTAGTATATTCTAAAAGGAAATGCGTTGTGCTCTGGGGCTCCCAACTTTTGACACCATTTTCTTTTGCTCAAAAAACACGAGTAATTAGTGAAGTTATCTGCGAAAACTACATGTAATGCTATGAGTAGGAATAAACTTTTAGATGGGTGCATATATTTTTATTAAATTTTGTTCTCCAAAGTTATACATTAGAGCATGCCTAGCCAGCAATTGCCAGTTAGTAAAAATTTGTAGTAGCTATATTTGAAGATGCAACTTCGTCCGTGTGCTTCATTCTCAACTTCATGGGTGCATGCTACGGTTCTGAATGATCTGAGAGAAGAAACGAACGATACGGTCACGGTAGCCTATGTTCATCTTATAACCAAATCAGTCCAAACAATAGCCAGCCCCAGAGCACAACCATTAAGGGTCTCAATTCCCATGGCATATTACCCAAAAAAAAAAAAAAAAAAGGACGAGAGGGCAAAAGAACGACTAAGTTTCAAATTCAAAAAGAAGATTTGAAAAAAAATAGTAAGAGTTAGTTAAACCATATTTTAAAATTAATTACCATGTGCAAAAGGAAAGAAAGTGAAATATTCAACAGAACAAAATAGACCTTTGGAATGTAAGAAACTGTTTTAGCAAGCCCACTTTGCTGCTTGTATTATATTAAAATGGTTCTCGTGAGTCATGAGTATTGACACACCGCGCTTCCCATGCCCAATATGACATGACATGTTAAACACATCTGGTGTTCTTACTTTTATTTCAAGGCACAGGGTTAAAAATCGATGTCCTGGGTAGTTGAAAAAATAAATAATTATCAACATGCAATTTCATGATGATTATGATGATATAAAATTAAATAAAAAAAAAACTATAGACCAGTCTACATGTACAACCCAAATAGATTGCTCTCCAGCTTGATTTGGCCCTTATTCAAACCGATGCACAATCTGGTTGGGCCAACCAACTGGTCTATACTCCAGCTTAAGGGATTGTTCTCCAGTCCAAGCACTCGTTGCAAAACTAGGTTTTTCTCTTGGTATTGAGTCCTCCAATTTAAATTTTCAAAATTTCATCGGCTAGTACACATCATGAGTTATAACTTTTAAGAAAATCAGTATGACATCATATTCTTCTATGCTTACCCATAAATTATCAGTACAATATTTATTTTTTTCACCAATAATTATCTCTCAACAACATGTCTTTTTAGAGAGAGCGTAGCTTTCTCACAAATGACTATCTCCCACTAACTTAACTCTTTAGAGGACATCAACATTTATCTTCAATCACCCGCAAGTGCCAACCATTCCCACCAATAGAACGAGACATAACAACTAACATCTTTTTTTTTTCCACGTTACCTATAAGGAAAAGTAATTGTTCTCCATCATTACACCACGAGGTAAGCTCACATTACTTAAGCATAACAATATCTCGATTCACAAGAAAAACAAACAAGTTAATTTAAAAACATCACACAAAACACAAGTTCATACAAGAACATGCTTTTCGCTCTCTTTCTCTTTATTGTATATTATTTCCATCACAAACTTTACTAAATGATGTTAGTGAAAGTGCTAAATGATGTTGTTATATATATATATATATAATAACAGCTTCAAACTTTTTCACTTTCTTAACAAGTGAGTGCATATAAGAGTTAACTAATTCCTTAAAGAAAAAATAGAATGACATACATATAAGTAAGCATGAGAACACTCATACTCCAACTCTATTAAGGATCTATTCCTATTAGGAAGAGTATTTCAAAACTAGACATTCTAGACATGAACTCTAATATAAAAAAATACAACTTCATTAAGTTCTATCCATAAGAATGGATATTGTCATCGATCTCCCTCCAACTTTCGCTTGCATACTCATTATAGAAAAACACCCTAATATGAGACAAGATCAATAATTGTACATGTTTTTGAAAATAAACACCATCAAATGAAAGATTCTTTAGTTTGTCATCAAATACTACACACTCGTCTCTTCAAGGATTGTTATATACAAATACTGACTTAGACATCTATGATGGTTTTATAAAATCAAGAGAGCACTTATAGAACGTACAAAGTGCTTTGGAGTTTGCAATACAAGACAATAACGCTTTGTAAAAAAAATAAAATCCTTCCAACAACATTCTATGGATCTGTTTGGGTGTTGTATCGCATCCTCAAGTTTGGATCCATTATTGACTTTGGTGATCTTTATGCCAAAACCATCTCTCTTTTCATCACTAGCATACCGACTAAAAAAAATATAATTAAGCTCTTTGTCATCACACAACGAGAAAATAATAGAATTTAAGCATATCTTCAAAGGTTTAATGAGGAAATTATCAATGTGAAAAGTCTACTAAAACTCACTGCCACCAAAGTCCTAAATAATGAAGCCTATAATTATTCTTTATGGGAATGACTGTACACTTTTGATGACTAATTTTTCCTTGGCTAAAACATATATTGAAAAATCATAATCGAGTAGAAGAAGCGAATGTGACCAGAAAAGAACACTCTCAATTCTAGCAATAGAGAACATAATCTTCTTAGTGCCATCAATCTCTTACTAGCCATAAGATATCAAAAAGAAAACAAGGAAATTTATTTGCGATTAACAAATGTTTCTTAAGCTCATAAACACACATCAGACCACTACGTCTATTAAGTATTAGATGTCATCAAGGGAAAATATTTATTCAATATCTACCTTCTTGAAGAGTAGCATGAACACAAGGAGCCCTAACATATTTTGTTTCTTTCACTATAATAATGAGCACAATATTAAAGACTTTTAAGCTCTAAAAATAAAGATAGAAAGATTGATTGCCAACGATCACCTTTAATAGTTTTGTAATGAAAGAAATGCAACCTAAACAGAAAAAAAGAGAGATTAACACATCCCATGATGCACTGCATGAGATAAGATAATCTCTAGAATTTGTCTTCTTAGAGAGCACCTAACTTTCTTATTAATGTTTATCTCTTGCTAATCTATCTTCTTAGATAGAACTAACATTTCTCATCAATCATTTGTGAACGCCAACCTTTCCCACCAATGACACAACAAGATACAATAACAGACAACTTTTTTATTACTACCTAAAAGGAAAAGTAATCGTTATCCATCATGACTCCACATGGTAAGCTCATGTGACCATATTGTATAAATACCTTGGGTTACAAGGTAAATAAACAAGTCTATTGAGGAACATCACATAGAACACTAGTTCATACAATAACAATCATACACTCTCCTATATTCTTTGCTCTCCTTTTCTTTTATGTATACTATTTCTTTCATTAATTTTACTAACTTAAACAGCAAATGGTCCTTCATTATGATAAGAAACTTATTTTGGTAATAGAGCTTGGAACGGACAAGTCCAATCACCCAATTATCTCATTAAGTGATGTCCAAGTCTAGTCGCCCCATCGACTCACTAACTAGTGGCCGGTCTAGTCATCTTGTCAATTCATCTAGTACTACACTTTGAAGTTTTTAAAATTTCTCATATGATAAGAAAGAAAAGAAAAGAAAAATCAATGCATGTATGTAGCACGATTTTGTTGAGTGATCAAATCAAACATGAAGTTTGAGATATATATATATATATATTCGGAGGATAAGTACTGTACCAAAGGTTTGAATTAGAGAAGGAAACTACAGAAATACGATATTATTTTGTTGTTGTTTCTACACCGACGGTCCTAAAATTAATGCTTTCCTATTCCTTGCATTTTAATCACGTTTTTGTTTCCTTATACCGTAGCCTCTAAGATTTCTACAAGATGGACCTAAATCTGAGTGACCAGAATAGTCTTTAAGATACTAACACGTGGATCAGTATTGATCTTCGTAGCTCCGCCTAGCTAGGTTATAGCCTTACAAATATTGGAGGCCGTCCCCCACTGATAGCGTGCATCAGTTCTACTATTCTTCCACAAGATTATTTATTATTATACTAATAGTTGTTTTTTAATTATTTTTTTAAAATTATTTAAAATAAAAAATTAATTTTTTTCAAAATAATATTTTAAAAAACAAGCTGTCTCTCTTTCTTAATGGAAATTAAAAATCGTCAACATTAGCTACAGCTGATCTCTTCGATCTCTGACTTGCCCACATCTACTGCGGAAGTACAATGCCGAAATTCTACTTTTGCTGGCTCCAATGGGATAATTAACAATTTGAAAAACGAGCAATTAATTTGTTCGGAAAGTGGCCGAGATACTGACCTAAACCAGAGTTTTTTGTCTTCATGAGCTAACGGTCTTGTTAGGCACAGCTTAAACTTTGTTCTAGTTGTCAATCATAGGAATTCGCCCAAGAAATTAGAAAAAAAAACCCACTTATTTGTTTCTTTCATGACAATTGACACAACCTTTTGTCCCAACGTGCCTAAACTTGCTCTTTAATTAATATATTTAGATGGCATGGTATATGCTGTGAATTGGGTTAGTTTTTTTTTTTTTTTTTTTTTTTTTTAACGTGGTGTCCGGGTTAGCTTGCGCGCACTTCGATTAATCCTACTGGTCCTGAAGTTAACGACCATGTAAGCTTCCAGTGACTATCATATGAGCAACCACAGAGCTCGAACATGTGAATTGAGTTAAGTCTTTATCAATATAAAAATATATATATAAAAAATGATAATGTGATAGGAATGTTTAAAATGAATAAAAATAAATCTAACAACATGATAAATGAAAGAGGTCAAATGTAAAAGCATTAATTAAAAAAGTAAATAAAACAATATATTATCATGAAGCGAGGATCTTATGCTTGTACCCACATGATTAATTTATTTTAATTATAAAATAAAATTCCTTTCTAAAAACTAGATTTTACAAAAACCGAAAATAAAAATCCAAGTTAACCCCTATCACTTTCAAAACAACAGAAAAATCTCATAAAAATGAATAAAAAGAAATTAACAAGATATTGATGGATGAAACCATGAATAAAAGCGTTTAAAAAGG
>Ga0325404_1007037_pt1 | contig 11749 bp, 4 predicted proteins | sample PopdelMetagenome_18_FD_205664 | JGI IMG/M metagenome (GOLD analysis project Ga0325404, IMG submission 205664) | Populus deltoides microbial communities from Bellville, Georgia, United States - Xylem-Control-R1 | ecosystem: Host-associated > Plants > Phyllosphere > Stem > Wood/Secondary xylem... | reverse complement strand
AGTATATAAATAGAGAAGTAGGTGTTTTGGTGGGAAGCTGCTAACAGTGACTGAATAATTATTTAATATTATGCTGTTTTCATCAGCAACAAATAAAATAAAATAAAAATTATGCTGTTTTTTTAGTGGAAGATGCAGTGAATCTTCACAGCTTTATACCTTACAGCCCAATACCAATGGCGATCACCAGGCCTTCATAAATCTGGCCAAGTAAGTGCCCAGTAAGATAAACCCAGCTGCACCATTAGGTCAATAACCCTAGGGGTCCATAATGTTGTTCTCACAGCCCTTCAAGTCTTCTGATATCATTTTCATTTGAAGATGAATGGCCCAGAAGAAGAAAAGGCTGATTAAACGATGCCCTGCGTAGAATTTGAAAGGTGCAATCTGCCAAGAAAAACCCAATTATTAATCCAATCCTCTAATTTGTGAACTGAACTAAGCATCTGTGCATGAATAAGCTGTTTCTTTTTTCCAACTAATAATGTTTTGTGCTGGTCAGCTGGGTTTATGCGTAGATAAATTCATCATGGATATAATTCTCTATTAGCTAGCTAGGTCATGTGGATATTTCTATGAATGCACAGAAATATTAATGCCAATGATACATTATTTCTATCCCAGGCGTCCGTGTTTATAATTATTTTTTAAAGTACTTTTCATTTTAAAATATATTAAAATAATTTTTTTTATTTTTTAAAAATTATTTTTAATACCAATACATTAAAATGATCTGAAAACATAAAAAATATATTAATTTAAAAAAAATTAATTTTTTTAAAAATAATTTCAAAACACAATGCGAAACCTTACATAAGAATTATACCGTACCGTACGATCATATCATTGTATAGATAGGCAGGACCATTAAAATGGGTATGGATAATGATCACGATGGTGTGATTAATTTTAACCTTTTTCCCTTCAAGAGCCAGGGACCAGAATATCATTAATTAGCCCTCACAACGACGGCATGAGGGGAAAGTTGCAGAGGAAGAAGATGAAGAAAGTTTATTTATCCCGCCGCCGGGTTAGACGTGAATTTACTCATTTCGTCAAACTCACAATTTAAATTATAAACTAGATAAAATTAATTTATTTTATTTTATTATATAATAAAAATTATAAAAATTAATTTATTATCAAACCAATAATAAATAAAAACAACAAGACACGTGGATCTTAAAAACGCGTGTGTGCTTGGCTTGGTAATGTTTTTATACATAAAGAACAAATGACTTCAAAAAAAAAAGAGGATGAATAACAAGTCGTTTTTGTTTGTTCCTCATGATTTAGGCTAACCTTAAACTCGCCTCACGTCCTTTAATCAAATGAATTATGACATGAATTTGTTATAAAATATTTAAAATAATATATTAACCTAGTTTATTGATTATATATATATATATATATATATATATATATATATATGAAGAACAGATCAACCAACTGTTTTAGCTGTTTTAGTAAATAACAAGACAACACAAAAGCTTTCAAAGCTTCTTTCCGAAAGAAATTATTATCAATGATTTCATAACGATGGCTCCAGGAGAAAATTGGTGGGAAGAGCGTCTAAAATTTGCTTAACATCCGAACATAAATCTAATGCATATGAAAGGAATAAAGAAATCTGATGAAGGGCATGCTTCTTGTTCAGTATAGTGGGACGATTCCCCGAAGATCGACGCTGCTTCGACATATCCTAGACAGAGATAGAGGCATACAGCTCATTTTATACAAAATTTCCCACTTTGACAGCTACAGCTATTGTACCGGCCGATGGTGATCGACAAAGAAGAAGCTGGTGAGGCCCACGACCAATAAAGAGAAATCGGGAATTTGAATCTGAGTTTCCATGTCACTATATACGCAACCTGGTTGTGCGGCGGCAGCACCGGCTGCAGATCTTCCATTCCCAGCAGTTCGCCGTCCACTTTATCAGAATACATCAGTGGAAGGGCATTGTCGGTTCTCATGTTATCTCATTTGTCAAGCACTGTGTTTGGGTTAGAGGTAGAGATTAAGGTTTAGGTGTGGGACCACTAAAAAGCTATGAAAAACAAGAAATATTTGCTTTTATGATTGAGTTTTGTGCATAATTGGATACCCAACCACAACCTCAACCTCAACCACAAAAGCTAAACCAAACACACCCTAATGCCCTCCGGATAAAGGTTAAGATACCATCATCGATCAATATTTTCATTATAATTTAGGTTTTTTTTATTAAAAAATATTAAATTAATGTTTTAAATGATTCTACACAAGGACATCAAAATCATAAAAAAGAGTGTTTTTTAGATGTTTTCTGTCTGATTTTAATATCCTTGTTTTGATATAAAAATATTATAACATTATTTAAAAAATAATAATTCAATGTTTTTTAGATAAAAATATTTCTGATATATTTACACTAAATCCGCAATTGAAGAATGTAAATTTTTCTACTCTCATCAAACATAATAAGTTTAAAAGCTAAATTCTTCACCAACATTTTATCAAATAATTAATTTGTCTTTCTGCATTTGACAATAGCTAGCAACCCAGTAAAATATTCTTTGTATAAAATGCTTGTATCCTTATAATTAGCAATGGAAAGAGTGAAAATCTTTACCACATGGACATAAATATATTCTAATCACTACGAGAAAACAAGCTAGGCAAGGAGATCTGAGGCAAGATCATGAGCAACCCTAATCTGAATTCAAAGCATTTGTTAAATCCTTGAGTTTGTTCTTGCAATAAATAAATAAAATAGTTAAGAGGCTATGCATGTTTCTTTTCTATTCTCCTCAGTGTATGGTAATTGAAATCTCTCATCTTAAAACCTATCGCCTCTTCTCTTTACCTTACTAATTCTGAATGTGATGGACTGGCGTTGTCATGGAGTTGACGGAGTCGTGGTTTTACAGGCCATGCATGCATGAGGCATTGTATTCATTTGAATAGAGTCACTAATATGTGATTCCTAACTCTTTTGGTTCCGTATCCAAATGTATAAATAGATAATCAGTTTTTTTTTTTTTGATATCTCGAGGTGTTCGGCCAGTTTAATTATATATATCATGACTAATTTCTGAACCCACTAAATACCCTACAAGTCTAGTGAATAGATAGAATATCACGAGAATAACAAACCTATATAAAAAGAATCGAACCCGAACCCGATTGCTAGAAAAGGAACAATGACTGTGATCGATAATCACAGTATTAAATTGAAACACCGCCTCCAACAAGCAATGAGGGCTTTCCAAGTAATCAGCAATGCAGAGGTGTTAGCTTTTATCAAATGGCAGGGATCAACACTTTCATATATATATATATATATATGAAAAGATAGTCCTTATAATTAATTAATCTTTATTTGATGGTGGATCTTTTGTAGAACTTATTGAAAACTTATTTGACAATCGCTAGGGGTGAGTAAAAAAACTAAAAAATCGAGAAAACCGGAAAAAAATAACCGAAAAAACCGAATCGTAAAAAAAAAACCAATTAAACCGATTAAAATTTTGAAAAAACCAGTCGGTTCGGTTTTGATTTTATAAGCCTGAAACCGAAAAAACCAAACCCAAACAGAAAAAAACTGAAAAAAACCGAGCTAAACCGGTTTGAATTGGTTTTTATCCTAAAAAACTGAACCGAAACCAGTCGGTTTGAACCGGTTTCGGTTCGGTTCTTTTTTTAAAAAATTTTGTTTTGGTTATTTTTTTTATAAGAATCGAACCGAAAATAATTACCCCTAACAATTACTATGTTTGAATTGAAGGTATGGAGATCTTAACTATGAATAAATTTGTTTGACATAAACCATAATTATAGTAATATATATATTTTTTTTCTTTTAATGAATCCCATGATTCAACTTTGTGTCCATGAAGAAGTCAATATCATTGAATCATGTTCTTAGCTTTTAGATGAATAAATATATTTTCAAAGACAAACGAAAGAGTCATTGATCATACGAAGTTTCTCTTTCGTTTTAACGAAACCATTTGAAATGAAATTTAATGGCAATGACCTCTCTCCTTAACATGAGATGGGAATCCCTTGCCCAATTGCCTAGCTCGGACGACGTAGTTTTACCTAGAAAAGAAAAATCACTTATGATCATTTTAAATTAATACAAGTTCACTGCGTTATAATTAGACCTTGCTAGAATCAATAGTAATATTTGCATTTATTTTTTTCCTAGTTGTCATAGAAAAAATATTTTTTAAGTAGCGTAATTTTATAGCATTTTCTTTGATTTTCTTTGAGTAATGGGCATCTTATCTTTAATTTTATATCCTCTTTCTTTGCTTATGGCTATGATATATATATGGGTTGTTTATGTATCAATATATTTAAATTTTAACCAATGAAATTTTGACATCTACTAAAAAATAAACATACATACTTGGCCCATGCCATGTATACAAATAAATATAGAAAAATTAAAATATTAATACCAAGTTGAAAAAAAATGAAAATACAAGGAAATATTTTCAATTAAATATTTCAACTCATAGTTTCTTGATATAAGTTTATTGTAAGTTCATTTTTTTATTAAATCAATACAAAGCTCATATTTTAAGCTTTAGTTTAAGATGCATATTTAAATTATAATAATATAATTACATCATTAAACAATTAATTATTTAAAAATAATTTTTTCAATACGGGTACATGACTCATTTACAATCAATCAGTAACATACATATAATTCTAAGAAAGAAAAAAAAATATTTTCATATTTATTATTGGGGTAACAATGTTAAAATGATATGAAAATATAAAAATATAATTTAAAATAAAAAAATAAAATCATTAATTTTTTTAAATAATTTAAAAATACAAAAATAAACTTGCTATGAATAAGACTCGTAACTGTAGCCAATATGCTTTTATTTCCAAGTGTAAAAAACATGCCAAGGTAATATTTAAAATGTTGTTGGCATAGTTTTAAAACCCGGCTCATCCCAGGATTCGGGTGACCCGGATCTGTAACCGGGCCAGGTTGAAGAAAAAACTAGTTGGGGATTTGGCCCGGCAAAACCCGGACGGCCCGGGTAAACCCAACTCCAGCTATTATATATATATATATATATATATATATATATATATATATATATATATAAAACAACTTCGTTTTTTATTGAATGCCATTCTCTCTCTCCTATTGAATGCCATTATTTTTTTCTATCTCCGATCCAAAATCTCTGTAGATCTCAATCCTTGATAGTTGCTTAAACTCTTTCTCTCTCAAAAGCTCACAAAAAAAATGCATATGACAATAATATTTGGTCAAAAAAAGAAAATACATTTTTATCTTTGCTCTTGCTATCTTTCTCATTTCTGCCACTATCAGGGAAAATAAAAATAATGAGACGTTGAATGGAAGACGAGTGGAGTAACAATGGCCCTTTTAACAGCCACCAAATTGCTTTTTTATGATGTTTTATTGTTTTATCTCGTTCGAGAGGAGAGGGAGTCCGGTATTGGAAAAAAGAAGATAGTTATTATGGCCATTAATGGCATGTGATGTTTTGTTGATTTAATCAACATGATTATTACAGGTGGAATAATAATGGTCGTTTCAGCCGTTATTGTTTTTTTTTAAATTAATTCAAGTTAATTTATCTAAGTTAATTTATCTAACTTGTAACCCAATTATTATAAAAGATTAAAATTATGGTTGTTGGACAGTATTACGAACTATGAAAGCAGTAGAATTCGTACTATTCATTCACTGTACGCAATTTAGGTACACAGAGGTCCCCTCCTTCTCTCCCCCCTCTCTGTTATTAATTGCTTCTTTGAAGGTGCAGTTGCGATGCTTTCAGTGGAGCAGCTGCAGTGGCTGAGTACTAGCTAGCCTTCATTTTAAGCCGCCTGTTCTCATCTCTCCTCATGAAAATAGTTCTTTCATTTTTTTGTTCCACCGCGATTGGATTGGTTACTTTTTTAACATGCAAGAAAAACATTTTGGTATTGGTAATATTTTCCGTAGTAATTTTTTTTAATTGTGTGGAGATTAACTCGGTATAATTTAAATAATTTTATAATTTAAAAATAATTTTAATAATTAATAAAAACATAGTTTGATTCATAAAGATTCAAAATAATATCTTTTTCTGAAAAATAATATTGAAACGATAACATATTGAAGCAATCCAAGCCAACCTTGAGTTAACCAGTCAAATCTTTGACCTGGATCATGAGTAATGATAATTTCATATAAAATAAATCAAAACAAATTATAAATCTCAATTTTTAATTAATCAAATATTAAATAATAAAATTAAAAAATAACAAAAATATTTGACCTGAGTTAACATGTCAAACTATGATAACTTTATAGAAAATAAATCCAAACAAATTATGAAGCATAATTTTCAATAAACTCATTGTTGAAGGTTAAAAAAATCAATCTAAAAATAGGACATAATAAAACGATTTGAGTCTATCTAAATTAACCTGCAAAATATTTGACTTGAGTCATAAGACCGAAATAATCTTATAGAAAACAAACCAAAATAAATCATGAAATTTAATTTATAATCAACTCCATCCTGAATGATGAAATTGAAAAAATATCAATAAAAAAAACTCAAGTCAATCGGGTTAACCCGTCAAATCCATGACCTGGATCATGAGATTAAAATAACCTCATAAAAAAACTAAAATAAATCATGAAGTTTAATTCTCAATCAACTTAATGTTAAAGGATAAAATTAAAAAAAATATCAATTAAAAAAACATAAAAAAACATGAGTTTATTGAGCTAACCTACCATATACCCGTAATATAGGTTATAAAACCTAGTCAACTATAATAAATTATGAAACTCGATACCTAATAAACTAAATGTTAAGGTATGAAATTAGGGAAATAAATATAGATTTAGAAGGAAAAAAAAAACTATTAAAATGAATAGTATTGTGTGAGGTGGTGCACAGTAAAAGCACCACCTCTTTTAGTTTATACTATAATATTTATTAATTGTATTTGGTAATATAGTGCAAAATGCTTTTTAAAAGTATTTCTCATTTGAAAATACATCAAAATAATTTTTTTTAGTTTTTTTTAACATCAATATATCAAAATCAAGAAAACATTAAAAAATAATATCAACTTGATCTTTTTTAAAAGAAACATATTTGAAAACACAATACCAAACAAATACTTATAAGTTATATTGTGTATTCCATTTAATCAGCCTTTAATTTAATTTGATTTTTTTATATGAAGTTGACATCTTTATATCAAAATAATTTTTAAAAAATATTCAACATTATCATATGGTCAGCTGGTCAAGGTGCTTGGTTTGATTATTTTTTACAACCAAGGAAAGTCAAGGCACGTGAGAGATCGAGCAGAAATGCCCCAGCTTGCATTTCTATTGCGTGTGAGATCCTACACTAAACAAAACCCTATAATATTGTCGACCAAATTTATTTATATATATATATTTTTTGACAAAACTAGCATCATCTCTTTACAAATCCTGGCTCTAAATTGCTAGTTTTGTATAAATTCCAACAAGGGATACACACACGCATGGTCCATTAATATTTTTCAAAACAAAAGAATTCCTTGTGTAATGAAATTAAATATTGTTAATTTGACCATGGTCATAGATGATTATTGAATTGAATTCAATTGATGATTTTTTTTTCTAGTTATATATATATATATATATATATAAAACTGGTCATATCTATTTATTTTTATGTTTTAAAAGTGTTTTTTAAAAAATTAAATTGTTGTTGTTAATTTTTTTAAAAAAATATATTTTGAAAAGTAATTACAACTATACAAACAACAAGAATGATCATTGAATGATCATTGAAGATAACAATTTCAAAGAAGATAACAATTTCGTGGAAAGTTAATGATCATTGAATGGCAAGGGAGAAAGCAGAGAGTTAGGATCATGGCAAAGACAAGACTCATACGCATTTAGCCAAGTAATTTATGGTATAAGTTCTACGATAAGATAATGCTTTCTTTGAATGGATTGGGGGGGCGAAACAAAATTCCATGGAGGCTGTCAAAATCAAGTGCATTATTATGACTTTTGGGAGTGAGTTGAGTTTTCGTTCCAGCACTGCAGATGATTTTGCTACAACATATTCAGATTTATGTCATACAACAACCCTTTCTTTTTCTTGACTTGAAATATTTGTTTTTTGTCGGTTGTAATACATTGCGACAAAATATATATATATATATATATATATATATATATATATATATATATATATATATATAACAAGTCCAACTTGGAATTAAATTTCATCAGACAACTTGTGAAATGCTCTTTATTCGTGATTTTTTTGGTATTTATTGTCTTATTATAGATATGGCAAAGCCTTTCCCAACAAATTTAAATTAACAAGAATTTTAAGAAATTTCTTATTGTTAACAAGATAATATTAATGGAAAAACCTATTTTCTAGAAATTAACATATATATTTTTTTTTATAATATTAATTAAGTGTGTTAATCAAAAGATACTAGCCATTTAGAACTAGTTTGGCAGTGTGGTTGTGGTTGCTTTTCAAATAACTTTTCGTGCCGAAATGCATGCTAATAATTTTTTTTATTTTTTAAAAATTATTTTTGATATCAGCACATCAAAACGATTCAAAACATATTAAATTTTAGCAAAAAAATTAAATTTTTTAGAAATGCGATTTGCACCGCGTTCCCAAACGATTTCTTAATAGATGATTCCTGAAAAGTTGAATGGTTGTTTATATGAAAATAAAATCATTCTATTATAAATGAGATAAAAAATAAAATAAAAATATAATAGAAAAAAATTAGTGATAAAAATTAACAATTTCATTCATACATATTTTTTCTCGAGATGTAACATTTCATATAATATTGAGTATATATTAGTACTGATACTATATATATATATATATATATATATATATATATATATATATATAATCATGGATAATTCCGAATTATTTAACAATCTACTTGATGTTCCTTTGAAAATGATAAAAAGAAAAAAGAAAAAAGAAAAAAGAGAGAGGTTAATCTCCTATTTTATCATATGTTATATGCACTACCAGAAAATTGATAAATACAAATGGAAATACCGATGGAATATTTTCGTCGGTAAATTTTGGAGGGATTTTACCGACAGAAATATTCCCTCGGTATATACCGACGGAATTAAATTTTTTTTTTTAAAAAAGATAACATGTCATTTTTACCAATGGAATTACCGACAGAAATACCGATGAAAAATTCCATCAGTAAAATCCCTCGATAATTTCGTCGGTAAACTGTGAACACTATTCATCATGTCAAATACAAAGGGAATCACCGATGGAATTTTCCGTCGCTATTTTCCAGAGAGTGTTATTTGGCGGTTTTATGAAAAAATTCAATTAATTTAAATTTTTCATTTAAATATTACAGACGGAATCACCGACGGATTGAAAAACCCTCGGTAATTGTTGGCAGTTTCTGAAAAAATTTTACGAAATTGAAATTTAAATTAAATATTACCGATGGAATTACCGACGGAATAATTAAAAAATATTAATATTCAATTATCTGTCGGTAAATCCGTCGATAACGCGCGCCAATAAAAAGCTTCAATCCCCTTATTTCACAAGAGACAGACTCATTTCTTCTCCTTATTATTCTTCTTCTTCTTGTTCTTCTACTTCTTCTTCTTCTTCACTATATGTAAAAAACATCAATATATATTTCTTTCTCTTCTTTTCTCTCCTCATCTCTTTCTCTTTTTCTCCATGCTTGGGTATGTCTTCTTCTTCTTCTTTCTTCTTTTATCCTCTTAGTTTTTTTTTAATTAATATGCTTAACGAAATTTTTTTTTCCTCCTTAACTTCACTTGCAACTACATTAAGGTAAGATTTTTCTTTTTTCTTTTTTTTCATGATTTTTTCACTATATTTGTTTTTTATTTTATTTTTAATTGTTTTTGTTCTTAATAATTGTATAAATGTTGTTGTGAGATTTTTTTTTCATATGAGATAAATTTTTAGTTGATTTATTTATAGGATTTTTAAATTTTTAGCAATTGCAACTTTATTTTTTTCATATGAATTTTTTTAGTTGAATTTATTTTTTTGTTTTATTTATTTGTTGCAAATTTGTTTGAGTTGATTTTCTTATTCTTTTTTCCAAGCATTTTTTAGTATATATTATACAGTGTTAATTTATGTTAATTTAATTATTTTATAATTTTATAAAATGAATTTTTTTAAAATGTTTTTAAATAATTACCAACGGAAATTCCATCGAATTCCGTCGGTAAATCCGTCGGTAATAAAAAATATTATTATCAAGGGATATACCGATGAAATGGAGCAGATAAATTTATTTTTTATTACCAACGGATTTACCGATGGAAAAAAAATTACCGACGAAAGATTCACCGACGAAGCATTTCCGTCGGTAAATTAATTACCGACAGAATATGTGTCTTATACCAACGAAAAAATTTTATCAGTAAAACTGTTAAATCTTATAGTGATGAACGGAAGCTAATATTACAATGCCACGATTTCTTAATTGACAAAATTAGCAAAATTTACTAACTTAATTAATTAGTTAATTACAAGTTTGAAGAAGAAACTTACATTGTTGAAAAATAAATTTATAAGCATTTAATTAGGAATAAGCAGCTCATTTTTCTGCTCACGCTTTCTTAAAAACAATTATGATGAAGAGCTTTTTTAAAAATGCTGACATAAATTTAAAGGATAATTTTGTATGTGTATTTTTATATGTCTTTTTGAAGGAAAAAAAATGATTGTTTAAAATGTAATTGCTGAAAATCAATATTATATTTTTGTTTGATTGAAAATAAAAGACTTTAGTGAAATATGTATTTATTAATTATGTTTGGTTTATGTATGGGATTCATGAGAAATTCCAAGACGTTTACTATTACACCCTGATGACTTAAATTCTACAAGATCAAATAATAAACTTAAACTTATTAAAAAAAAGAGTAAAATATTGAATAAAATAATAAAAAATAAGAGAGATTAAGTATAAAAACAATGCTAGATTTCCCTTAAAAAAACCGCATTCTCTAGTTTTGAGATATATGATATTCAAAAAAACATTAAATTACTCGAAAATTTAATATTTTATAGCGAAACAAAAATAAATAATTCTCACATTCAAAATATTTTCAGTAAGGAAATTTGAGATTCCTTGATACTAAATAACCCTTTCGATGCCAAATGGGAAACACAAGAAACTTAAAACTAGAGGTTCTATGACCTCTGGTGGTGATGACCAGCGCTGGATTATTCATGCAGCCGAGCCCAATCAAGCCGGCTATTGAGCTCCTTGATTTACTACCTTGCCGCCATGATGTCATCACAGGAGGATGAGATGACGTCATACACATCTAACCAGCCTTCTGGTGAACGCCACGTGGTGGAATTATCGGCATACAGATAACTCCAAGCTCCCGCTAGCCCATCGCTTTCACGTGAACCTCTGGCGCGTGTGAGCACATCTATCGCTGTCTTCCTAATCTAATCACATAATTGACTCGAGTGTAAGAGTAATGATACTTGATTGATCTATAATTAGGAGCAAAAATCAAGGGAAAACTAGATCCATCAAGCAAGATGAATGTTTGAATACACTCCCAACATTATCATTTGAGTTTCTCTAAACAATATTATAAATAATAATTTTTTATATTAATTTGATTTAAAAGATAAAAGTCTTTAATTTACAACGTGTGTGTATA
>Ga0325404_1007036_pt1 | contig 11751 bp, 9 predicted proteins | sample PopdelMetagenome_18_FD_205664 | JGI IMG/M metagenome (GOLD analysis project Ga0325404, IMG submission 205664) | Populus deltoides microbial communities from Bellville, Georgia, United States - Xylem-Control-R1 | ecosystem: Host-associated > Plants > Phyllosphere > Stem > Wood/Secondary xylem... | reverse complement strand
AAATTCATTAAAATTTAGAAACATATATATTTTGGTACCCTAATCTTAGAATATATCACAATGTGATGTGATTTTTCTAGCTATTGAATATGTCTCTGGCACATGCTATTTTTGTTACCACATATTCATTTCTTGTAATGGTCCCTAGGTTTCCTATTTATAAAGAAAACAAATAGTAAATAGTCTTTTATGATAAAGAAAATTGATTTGTCAGAAAAGGACCAAAGTGCTATATGGACATAAACAAAATCAAAAGTGTATGATCCATCAATCGGGAGATGATAATACATCAATTATAGGTGGAAAGCAGTTAGGATTCACTAAGGAAGAAATGACAGAGCTTGAGATTGTTTTCAAGTTCAATAAAATGACCACATAAGGGGAATGGATTTGTTAGAATCAGATTGAAAATTCAAAATCCCTATCTTTTAGATTTTCTTTGGGTTATTTAAGTAGATTGTTTGTTAGGTATGCATAAATGTTATAAATGGATTTTAGTCCTTTGAGGATCGAGTCACCTCGAATGATTCACTAAAAATTGTTTCTTTTAATCTAGTTCTTATTTTCTTGTAATCACTTCCATTTTTATTCAATAAAATTATCTAGTTTTGTCCTTAATAATATAAGGTTGTTACAATTTGATATTAAAGCTTGACAAACCATGTCCGATGGAACAAGGATGTCATAATTATTGAAAACAATCTTTAGCATGAAACAATAATAAGAAGAACAATAACAAAACTGACATACACAACAAAAGGTTTTGAAAGTTCTTCAACAATTACAACATATAACCATAAGGTTGACCAAATAGAGAAGGTAAAAAAAAAGGATGGTAGACTTCCCTCCTCACACTCCAATAACTTCAGTTAATGGGCATCACTAGGCTAGAGTAGATCATGCAGGAGACCAACAAATTCATTTGTGAGCAATGAAGTTAGATTTTCCGTAGTCAATAAGGATGACCTAGTTAATGGGTGTACTAAGCAAATCAATTCTTTATCTATCATAGTACTCCTTCTCAAAATAGGTTATTTATGACAAGTTTTCACATGGAATGAAGGGTCGTCATATGGTTTTAAGAGATGGAAGAAGATGGAGAAATCACCACTTAAGAATATTTTGTATAAGCTTTGTAGAATTAGTTTGGGCAATCCATATATAATAGTCATATGAAAGCTTTAATAAATCTATAATATGTTTCTATAATAGAGAGTTATAAGAATCAATTTAAGTAAATCTCAAATAGAGTCAGAGACTTTTTAGATGCATATTGTTTAAGCTGTTTCTTAAGGGGGCTGAATGAGTAAATCAAGATTGAGGTTAAAATTTTAAACCTTTAGAATTTGGTTATAGTTTAGAGGTTATCAAGGATGTAGGAAGAAAATATCACAATAACTCACCGAAATTGGAAGCTCGATACTAGTGAAATCCTAATGAAGGGTTTTTCATCCGCCCAACACAAGGTTGATTCAAAATCTAATCTACCAATTCAGAAGTTGACACCGATCAAGATAAAGGAAAAAAAAAAAGAAAAAGTTTGTAATTCAAGTGTAATGGAAATTGGATTGAGCCACAAGTGTGGAAGCTCACAATTATTTCTATTTGAAGAAGAGGAAAGGGAAGCTCAACTAATATTGGAGACCTGATTTTTTTTTTTTAAAAACCTTATATTGTTATTGAAGAGGTTAAGATATCCCTAAATGTTATAGTTAGAAGTCCTAATCCTAGGACCACGAGGGTTAAGACATTATTAATAATCAATCCATTATAACACTGGTATACGTTAGCAACACTTATAATTTCATCTATTTGATGGTTGTTAAGAAAGTAGGAATTGATGCTAAAGAGCACAAGCCTATTGAGGTGAGGATAACATATGAGACTATAAAGCAGAGTGAAGGTAGTTGCTTAAGGTTCATATTTAGAATACAAGGGATCCATAGATATGCCTTGATGATCCATCTAAAAGGATGTGATATGGTTTTTGATGTATATTGGTTAAAAGGCTTAAGGCCCATCCTTTGAGATTTATCTAATTTAACTATGAAACTCTAATTGAATTGACAAAAAAATTAAACTTAAAGATGTAGGAGAGTTCACAAATTAGATATTGATTATGGGTTAGGATTTATGCATGAGTTAAAAAAAAAAGGCCAAAGGATTACTATTGTTATAAGGGACATCTTAACAAGCTTGATTTAAATTGATAAGGAAAATAGAAAACATGAGTCACCACCTAGTTTTATGGTAACTAAAAATGTTAACTAGTCTTCCTAGATTCTCGGTTAGGGTTGGTTATGTTAAAGTGTAGACAAAGATCATCATAAAACATCACATCTAAGGCAAGATGCACTAATGCTTGTTTTTAATGATAATGGTACCTATTGTACTATTGCTAAAGTTTTCCTATATGCATTTTTGTTATTAAAGAGAAAAAAACTACCAAAACCTAAGACACTGATTTGAAACCTGGGCTTGACAATAAAGCCTAATTCTCATTTTTAAATTATGTACGTTGAATCTAAGAGGATGGCGAATGACAAATTTGGGCTTTGACCCCTTTTCCTTGAATATGTCCAAAATGAGCTTGAATGCCACCAATCATACTCAATGGGATTTTATAGGGTTATACAGACCTAGTCTAGGTTTACTTGCAATGATAAGGTAATAGATTTTTCAAGGATTAAGGCAACTATAACACTTAAGAGGGGGTGAATTGGGTATATCACTAATATTGACAATAATGCAAATAACTTCAAATAAATTTAAAGTTATAAAGTAAAGAGATAAAAGAAAAGAATTTGCAAACTCGTTTTTAACGTGGTTTGACAAGTCTATACCCACACTTTAAGTGCCGATATATACTTGAGTATTGTATTCCTTCACTAGTCCAAGTTTAAACGTACAACAGTCACTTGATGAAATGACCTCACCAATACCAAGATTTTTACACCACTTGAAGATATTTCATTTTAAAGATTTTTTCTTGATGAAATTACCTCACAAATACCTAGAGTTTTTACCTAATTCTCAAAGATTTACAAGACTAATTTTGTTATCATAATTAACTCTCTCAATAGAGTGGATACTAAAATTGCAAAGTTCTAATATCTCGATATCTCACAAGATAGGACTTATAGGATTTGAAGGTATTTATGTGTAGTGAAAATGATATGAAATACTATTGTGCTAGATTATAAAGGTTTAATAGTATAAATTAGTTTATAATCAAGGATAAATGATTTTGTGGTGTTTTTACTTTTATAATAGCTTGTATATCATATATGTCTAAAATCCCTTTTTAGTTATAAATTTATATATAAAGCTAGACATTTATAGCCATTAAAATCCCACTAATGACTCAAATGGTCGATTGATTTAGATTGGTTAAGCCAATCGATTGACCGGTTCCTATAGAATTCTCATGTGTTTATCACTAATGAATAAATAGTTGATCGATTCATTTGGTTATACCAAACGGTCAACCAGTTAATGTAAAATTCTAGTTTTGACATATTAATCTATGTGAATTCTCATAACCATTTATCTTAGATTTTATCATATGATTTATCAATCCTTTAAATGTATGCATATTGTAATGTGTGATTTTATTTTAATTGTGCTATCAAGTAAGATATAAAAATTTACATTGAGCACTTAAAATCAATACTTAATCTAAGTCTTCACTTTGCTTCTTTCTTGGATTGCTTGATTGATTTTTTTTATGAAATCTGTCATGCTTATTGATGTGTTCTTTAAATAAACTTGTGTAAAATTCATTCTTAACAAGACATATTATTAGTCAATTTTCCGTTTTATTATTATCATAAAAATATAAAAAAACATGAATATTTGACCTAAAGGTCAACAATCTCCCTCTTTTTGATAATGAGAATGAATATATAACTTAGATATGAAAAAACATCTCCCTCTATTTTTTGTAATGCAATATATAAGAGATTTTAACAATCTAAGTAATGTCAAAATAATTGCATGTTCAATAATAACTTATGCATTTAGAAAAACATATCTCTCCCCCTAAATATAATAATTTATGCATTTAGAAAAATATATCCCCCCTAAATGTATGTATATGTTGTTGATCGCATTTCTTCATTTTTTGCAATGGAATTCATATCATATCTTTTCATTTGTTCTTTCCCTCTTTGTCATCAACAAAAACATATATAATAGAGAGGAATTTAACAAATATATTATGAAAATCATAAATAATAAATTCATTGCATAATCTCTAAAATACATTATCCATTATAATTAAAAAATAAATAACATAGAAACATGAAACACAATGTATATACTAGTACTAGATCTAAGGTTGTGGATAACGAGTGAGAAGATTATCCATCATGCTCTTTATCTTTGTCAAATCGCCGACCATATCATCTTGCTCACAAATACGATCGTGTCTCTCTAATATAACATAAATTCATCTCAAGCCGTGTTATGTGACTCTCAATCCTAAAAGTCCATGTACTAGTTGAAGACTCTTCAGGCTAGAAAGAAAGCGGTGTTGTTTCAAACATTGCTTTAATTTCCTCAATCCTCCCAACATTATGCTCTTTTTCCTCGTCATGCTCCTCCTTAGCATGTACTCTTATATGGTCATTAGAAACCCAAGCACCATCCTCATTCAACACATACTTCATCTTGGTGAGGATCCTATTATCTATTTTCATGAGCTTAGGATACAAGTTCCTATTTATACTCGTTAAAAGAATCCCAAAATACTCAAATATAGATGTCAAAACTTGACCATAAGAAAGAGATTTCTGCTTTTGATCATGTGTCATGATTATATTTCTAATCATTATATATGAAAGGTTAATAGGATAACCTCTAATCATACATTCAATCAAGCACATAAATAAAAATGACCTCATCATAATGTCATTTCTTTGGTAATATGTTATGTGTTATGATTCTGTGAAGCACCTTAGATTGTAAAAACAAGTCTTGGATTTTAATTTTAGCTCTTGGTGCAAAATCACACCTATTAGTATGCAAAACTATAACTTCATCATATAGAAATCCTTTAATGATGAGTATTACTTTCATTTAAAAAACTCCAAGCCATTCATTTCTAATACCCAAAATGTCTACAAGTATTTGACAATCAAATTCAATGTGTTTACCTTGTAAGTTACTGACATTCCTAAGTTCAACATTAATACTATATTGGTAATAATCAATTTAGGATAAGTAACTTTATTTAAATAGAATAATATGGTCCAACCTATATCCTCAAATATAGTATTTATCTCAAAGGCACATAAATCAACTCCCAAACCTCTTTCTATTGCTATAAACCTATTAGAAAAAGAGTTTAAAAACCTTTTAATATTGTCACATTGGTAGGAGGTTGGATTATTAGCCCTTTTTCTCTTTGATTTGACTTTTCTCGATGTTTTCTAGGTGCCATGTCTCTTTAATCTTTAAACATCACCTAGAAAATATGATTGATTTGGTGAGATTGAGTGAATTTTTAAGAGATTGTTTAGGTTAGGGTTTTAAATAAAGGGTTTTTTTTTCTTTTGTTATGAAAAATGACAGACACACAGACACACAGACACACACACACTATCAAACAACCGATTGATCAATTGTTATGAATTAAGTTCAATCGGTTGACCAATTAAAACCCAAGCTGATAATTTTTCAAAATTCTTTTTTGATCCTTTATTTGCACTGAAAATAAATAAAGCCTTTTCATGTAAAAATAAAGTTCAAAACACAAAGAAATCAAGGGCCAAAATCTCAATATTTAGGTAATAGCTTTATTACCAGTCTTCCAGCTCAATCAGTCGACTGGTTCATACAAAAACCATAATTTTTTAAACTTTTCTTCCAAATATATTTTATGGACAAAATATACGTCTTTGTACAACTTGTAGACTTAAAAACCTGATTCCAAATAAATTCTCAAAAAGTTACTTTTCATCTAGTAATTCTCCTTCTATTTTTTTGGCTTAACCGGTTGGCTGTTTGAACTAACCATAACAAACCGTCAATTGGTTTGTCTTAGACCTAGACATACAATAAAAATTGTAGAACAAATATAGTTTTCATGCTTAGAGGGTATTCATTTGATCACTAAAATATGTTTGACTAATATCCATTAATGTATACATAAATTGATAACCTCAAACATCTTTAGCTCGAATAAAGCCTAAATTCTTTTTTATTTTGCAAAAGCAATCCTTACTTAAAGGCTTATTATACTCAACTTGTTTATCAAGGTCTGCATCTAAATAGCTAATCAAACTCATCCAACTTCCTTTCGGATACCATAATCTTAAATATATAGTACCATACAAATATTAAAAAAAAAGTTTTATGGCACAAATATGCGATTTTATATGGTAAGCTTGAAAATATACACATAGACATATACAAAGCATGATATCATATCTATTAGTAATTTAATTATATAAGTGAACCGATCATATCTTGATATTTATATTCTTACCATTTTCATTCATATCAAGTTTCATTGATATTCCTCTATGTTTCATCCAAGTCTTTAGAAGATTTTTGATGTACTTGCTTTAGTTGATGAAGATATCATCTATTATTTGTTGAGAAAACACTATCTAAAAACTACTCTTCATACTTTCTTGGTTTCTACACACAAAGATCAAGATAAAGTTTTTGGTATCCATACCTTCTTGGGTTTTTTTTTTATTGTTAAGGGTGGTTTATTTTGGAACCCATGCTATATTATAAAATTTTTTCTTTTTAATAGGACAAGCATAAATTAAATGACCTATAGTTCCACAATAATTTCATTTATGGTTAGGGTCATAGGATTGTTTAACAAATATTTTTTCAAATATTTTTATTCTTTAACAAAATAATTTTTTCAAATATTTTTAGTTCTTCTTAGGTTGGTAACCTAAATCTCTTTTGTTAAAAGAACATTTTTGGCTTAAAAGCATAGTTTCTAGAATTTTAGAACCTTGTGTGAGTTTAGCTAAGGTTGTGCTCAACTTATCTACTTTTCTTTAAAGGATTGTTTTTATTCTCATGTTGATTCACATTATCATTATCATTAATAACAATGCAAGCTTTCTTTTCTAAAGTTTTTTTTTAATAAGTAAGCATGTATAATTCTTTTTTAATGTACTGTATTTTGAACCTAACTTCTTAAATTCATCATATAAGGATTCAAATGCATCATGCAATTCATCATAAGTAGGGTCAGATTCATCATCCAAAGATTGTAACTCATTCTCATTTTTTATTGCCATGAAGCACATGTTTGCCATGAACTCTTTTTCATCACTTGAACTTGGGTTTGAATCTTCACTCCATCTAGCTTTCATTGCTTTCTTATGATGACGATTCTTATTTTTATTTTGAAAAAATGAACAATCTACTTTTATGTGACCCATTTTATTATATTGTAGAACCTTAAAAGTTCCTTATAAACATGCTAGTTATGGATTCACTAGGGAGCATTTTAAACAATTCATATTGAAGAACTAACATGTCAATTTTTTATTCTTTGACTTGGTTAGTTCCTTTATGAGTTACTCTAATGCATGCCAAATGTCTCTAACGTTTTTACATGATGTAATTTTATTAAATTCATTTCTAATTAATGCATAATAGAGAGTGTTCATAGCTTTAGCATCCACAAAAAAGTTTTTTTTTTTTATCATTAATTGTATATTCACTTTTAGCTTCAGAAATCTTAATGTCATTTTCAACTTTAATATGTATATGAGATCCATTTTATATAAATAGCTATAAATCATAATAAATAGATTGAAGATAGATAATCATTCTAGCTTTGTAGCACATGATATAGAAGTTTGATGCCATAAATCACCACATCTAATGCACTAAAACTTATAACAAGATCTAGATCTAGAACCCTGACTAATGGTTTGTTTAGCTACTGACTCAAAATAAATATATGACTTTAACTTGTTGGTGCACCCTTATTATTCTGGTTAAATTGAAAGCCACCTTTGTTAATTATCCTAGTAACTTGTTGTTTCTCCACAATCAAAGCTCTCTAATATACTTCTAAAATTTTTCTTTAAAAACTACAAAACATCACGTCCTAGATTGACAAACATAATTTATTTAGATACTTGGCGAATAACTACTCTTATATTTATGATAGATCATTTTTAGTCATTAGTTGGTAGAAATTATTAGTCTATTCATCAACATTTTCCCACCCTATCTTAATGTACAAAGTCATTGGTACAAAGTCTAAGTGCACTCAAATAGAATAAAACATTCTTTCATCTTCTCCTAATCACTAATATTTTGTTTGTCTTATATTTCCCAAGACATCTTCAATTGCTCTCATTATGCAAAAGCTCACCCATTTAATTTGATGGTGATTAAATCCACCCTCATCTATTCTAAGACTTTCTTGAAAATACTCTCTAGTTTATTCAACTAGTCAATAAACTCATATGCGACAAAGTTTTGAAAAACTTAAAGAGTTTTTCTCTGAAACCTTAAATAACCACAATACTCATCCTAACTAAGAGGTTATCTCTTTTGCTCGTCTTTGAAATGAATTTTCAAAGTTGATCATTGGTTTGTGATCAGTCTCTTCATGAACTCTCAAGTTTCTCACTTTCATCAATTGATGGCCAGCTCTTTAATTTGTCACTGTATTTCTTATATCATCTGTTCCTTAATGTCTCTTTTTCGAAGGAGAACCTCATCACCCCTTTTTACCCGAGCACATCCTGTTTTATGATTTCTTGAAAAAAAACACTAAAAGAACTCGAAAAATAAGCTAGAAAAAATATAAAAGAATTTTAAAAAAATAAATAAAAAACTTTAAATTCCTAGATAATATTTGACAAAACCAAAGAGAAGAAAAGAAAAAAAAATTCTTGTTTATCCTAGAAAACATAGGAAATAATATACTGTGAAAATTCAAGATTTCAAAAATCCTAAAATAATTAAGATGAAAAAAAATTAAAAAACTTAAAAAACAATTGGTTTTGCTTAAAAACAACTGCTGGCGGTTGTAATTTATCTTTATATCTAGCATTATGCTTTATCTTTCATATATTTAATTTCTATAAGTTTAGTTCTTTCTTTACCACTTTTCTTACCTATTAGTATTTTTTTAAAAGTTTTGCTCTATTAAAAAATCTTTATAGTTTATTAGTTTTTTTTTATTTTAAATCTAGAAACCTTAACTAATCTCTAAGTAATCTATTTTGATCTAATAGTTTTTTTTTAAAGAATAAGTGATCTATTTGATTTTGGAAGCATAACCTTTTAAGTGATATTTTTAGATTCACTTTTTTTTAAATTTCTTTTCTTGATTATATGTTTATGAAATTTGTATTTATTAATTGTAAAATTATTGACCTCTTCTCATATTGATTAAGTCCTAAAAAAAAGACAATTTAATTGATTACATATACATGTTTTTATTTATGGAAAGGGTTGTGCATGAGAATCATTCATGCATTGAATGGTTAACTTAAACATTTAGTTGGTTTATTCATGGATAGTATTTCCGGTTCTTTTGTGCTTACCTTAACGAAGAGAACTTTGAATTTCAAAGTTAGATATTAAATTTGATGTTAATAATCTTAACTCCATACATTGTTTTTATAATCCTAAATTTATAGTTTTATACTTGTAACGATGTTTCTAAATTTTATGGTATTTTAATATACGTACATAAATAAAATTTAAACTTATAAAATAATCAAATAACTAGAATGTTTTACATGTGAAATATAACTTAACAACTCATAATAAAAAAACTTACATTCATCGAATAATTCTTTTATCGATTAAAAAACACATGGAAATTCATTATTTGCCTAAAATCACACAAGCTTATTCTTTTAGTTTATTATTTTTTGTTTGAGTTGACATTTCATTCATGTAAAATCTGAATTTTATCATGTTTGATCTGCAATCAAAGTTTGCCTTGTTTTTCTAATCTAGATTTTGTATTTTTTGTCAATTTTAATGTGTAATGGATAGCTAGAGGTGTCGCCTTGCATTGTCGTGTGCAGAAGAATGAAGATGGTCTGCAAGTTAACAGGAGAAGACTTTGAACAGCAAGTCAACACGAGAAACTAAAATTGTCATTGAGCGGAATTTGGGATTTGACGAACTTGTGAGCCCCCCACAGGCAAAGTCAACCTCAATTTCTTAAATGTCTCGTGTTTACATTTATACTACCTCCCATTGAGTTTTGTCATTAAATGATGATTGATAGAGAGTTTTAGGGTATTTTTTACTTTGTGTTTTAGAAGTGTTTTAAAAAAATTAAATTTTTAAATTTTTTTATTTGAAATTAATATTTTTTTTATGTTTTCATATGATTTTGATATGCTCATGCCAAAAATAATTTTTAAAAAATAAAAAAAATATTATTTTAATATGATTTAGAATGAAAATAACTTTAAAAAACAACCGCTAGCAATCACATTCCCAAACACACTTTTAGAATTTTGTTTCTTCATTTAATGACAGTTTTTTTGATACCATGTAAAAAAATAATATAGTTAAAAGGGTTTTTCTTTTTATTATTAAAAGAGTTGAAAATAAATTAATGCCAACTAAATTCAATTATTAATTGGAAAATTGAGAATTATCTAATCTGCAGGCCCTGGGTTACATTAGTGTTAGATAATTGCAAATTTAAAAAAAAAAAACTAATATTAAAACGTGTGGAATTTCATTCATCCTTGTCTTATTTTGCAAAGAGAGTCTGACTCCATCAACCAATGACCAAATGCTTCATTGCCGATTTTTCCTTCGCCAAGCCGGGTCTTGTCCATATTATACCTTATTTTTATTATTTTTATTATTATTCTAATTATTAAAACGTGTGGAATTTCATTTTAGATACCGGCTGGCAGAGCTGATTGTACATTAAAATTAATATAATAAGATATATTATTAAAAATTTATTTATATTTAAATATTAAATAAAAAAATTAAAATGTTTTGCAGGGTCGGAGCTCCTGGTTGCCTCCTCTCAATTCTGCCCCTGGATGTCGGCACTGTTCATACACACATATTATTATGGATAATCCTGTTTATTTTTTATTTTTTGACAATTTATTTTCTTAGCCAAGAATGGAAATGTGTATGGTAATTTCTCATTGCGGCTGTTATCAATCACGCATCAATAATGCACTTGTTAATAAGCATTGACTTGGAGAGTTCGGATTCAGTTAAATAATTCACACAAGCTAGGTCGGCTTAAAGTTAATCTCGATCAATAAATTCCAGTCTATGTACCTTTGCTATGCTATACGTAGAATCAAAATTTAATTTTGAATACACCGAGGTTTGCAGCTCAATAATCTTGGCGGACTTTATCTTGTTTTTGTGTTCTGGGTTCGAGTTTTTGCATGTACAATTGTTATCCCTGTAATGTCTTATATGTCTAATGGACTTGTAGGATATTTAATGGGTTCGGAGATTAGTCGTGATGCGCGTAAGCTGGCCCGGATACCCCGGGTTATAAAAGAAAATTTAATTTTGAATAAAAGAAAGGGACATCGATATTATGGATACGTTTTTTTAATATCACGAAACTTATCAACCGATAAATGAAAAGATAATGCATTTATTTAATATAATAAATTAAAAATATATTAAACATTGTATGTAGTATACATGACTCATGTGTGCTGTAAATTGGAGCAGTCGAATTATGATTTTCCACTCGAATTTAAAATACTTGGCTTGGATGATAAAAATAATGGGTTTTTA
>Ga0325404_1007034_pt1 | contig 11754 bp, 8 predicted proteins | sample PopdelMetagenome_18_FD_205664 | JGI IMG/M metagenome (GOLD analysis project Ga0325404, IMG submission 205664) | Populus deltoides microbial communities from Bellville, Georgia, United States - Xylem-Control-R1 | ecosystem: Host-associated > Plants > Phyllosphere > Stem > Wood/Secondary xylem... | reverse complement strand
TTTAAGATTTTGGAAAGGGTGTCAAAGAAAGGTTCATACGAGCACAATACAAAAGCACTTGAGAAGCTCTTAATTCTGTCGATTTCTCTTCAAAAGTTCAAAGCAAGCAGAACTATAACACAAAAATGCAAAAAATTTGCGTACATTGAAATCATACTATCCAAAATTGGAAAGCTCAATTCAGATTTGGCAAAGAAATACGTGCGGTCACATAGGTGAATGTACAGCACCAACTACTAAGCTGTAAAAGGAGTATTTACACTAGCAAGTTGATTATAAATAGAAACCTTTTCTTGTTTACATTTGAGATTCCATCAATGGTGAATCTGCACATGTGGGGTAAAATATTACATGCTGAAACAAATCTGTAATCCAAAAATAATAACGAGCTACCAACAATTAGTTCTCTTCTGTGTCAAAATATGATCAATCTAGGGACTGTCCTCTGTGAGCTTCGCCGGTGTAGCCAGTAAGGTTTTTCGAATTTGTTCTGCATCCGTCAAGCTCCCATTTGGATGAAGAAATCATACCTGAAATCCTTTTGTTAGCCTATTCCATGACCAAAAAGGCCAACTAAGGGTGGTCAAGGGATATCAAATGCCAACCTGAGCATTTTCTGTTTTATACTTTTGGAGCTCTTCTTGTGTTCGTATAAGCCTATATTTACAGGAAGAAGATTTTAACGAATACTTGATGTTATTTTTTATACAAATGTGAAGATAAACTACATGATGTAAATTCATCTGCATGGCATTACAATTACCTCCATTGCAACTCGGTTATTTCATGAAGCAATTCCTTCTCCCTATCATGAGCTGCTTCTATCTGCAAATTCCACACAAAAATTCCTTAGCTTCAGGAATAAAATACAATCTAGTTCAGAAAATTAATGTAACTGAAAACATCCCTGGCCTTTGAAAGTAATCAACACTAGAGTTACACACCAAAGATTTCTCTGTAGATCCACCTTGCGCAGTTGCCCATCCCCCATCAGTTGTGCGGTTGCCTAAGAAAACAAAAACATTCAAGTAAGATAACCGTACAGATTAAAGAAAAATAGCTTATTCCAAAGGCAAGTAATTGCTGCACCTGCAGTGTCACCTCCATAAAGTTGCCTCATTAGATGCAGAATACCATCCTGTCGAGAAGGGAAAAGAGTCAACAAATGCAGAAATTTTGATTACATACGATGGAAAAATATGAAACTATACTCTATAATACATACCCTTTGAGTAATATTTGTCTGTAGAACAGAAAGCAATAGTGGAAACACAGAATGATCCAAAACAGTTGATGGTATGGTTTCTGATGGTGATGGCGAAGGCGTTCCTGGATGTTGGGTGAGCACCTACATAACCCATAACATTTTCATGAGAATGGGAAGGTACTATACAGCTTCGATCATAAGAAACCTGAGTAACAGGAACTATATTCTATTCAGAGATTCCATATGCACTAACTGGCCAAAAACCGCCCTCTGGGGAGAATTTTCCTCGTAAATTAACCGTGATATAAAAGGCTCCAGTTCAGCATTTCAATATATAGGGAATCAATCTTCAGAAAAAGCTGACAGTCAATAGCTGGAAGACTAGACAATGTATAAAAGAAGATTTTGACACATAAAACTCAAAATTGATGGGAAAACGAGTACTAATTATCAAAAAGTTAGAAAGAAACTTTGTTCCCTCTCGGCCTAACCAGACAAAAAAAAAAAAAAACCTGAAAGGAACTAAATTTCTTTGCAACTAGCTTAGTAAGAGTGCACTAAGTCCAGTGCCCCTCAAAGCCTCTGTTTGTGGCCTTTTCTATGAGTACCTGAAGGAATCACTATTAAAGTTATGGATTGTTCTTATTTTTTCATAAGAATTTACGTATCACTCCATAAGTTTACTAAATATTGAAAAATCCAACACAATCATAATTATATTAAAAAAAAATCACATATGTGCTTTAATGTTAAATATTGAAAAAGAAAATTAAAATCGTGACATTAAACTGCAACTATAATGTAATATTTTGATATGTGATGAATAAACACTTTGTGCTACAAAAAAAGTCTGAAGGACAGTTAACTAGTTCATCCCAAAAACTGTGAAGAAAAAATGAAAAAGGACCACTAAATGCTTAAACTATTACTTGTTGAGAAGCTAAAAATTTAGGTGATATCTAATCAAATTGGGATTTTATTTCATCTGAATGGATAAATTGTCTTACATCTTTAGTCAAGATCATCTAACTTAAGACCCGAGAATTGTTTTAGGCCATGGCTTTGCTCTATCCCAGTAATAAACTGAAAAAACATTAGAAGTGTGCAACATTCTGCTCCTACAATTGTTATCGAACAGGCCCTGTTGAAGGAATACTACGTTGTATCAGTTGTTCACAACACATATTTCACATACCTGACTTCCAAAACTCTTCAAAAAATCATAAATACGCAATGACATGTCTGACTATTTTGTAAGTAAATGTAGAAGTAGAAAACCTAAATGGTTTTGACTTAGGTTTCGACTTCTGAGTATGAATAAAAAGGTGGTGTCTAGTCTCAGAGAATACCATGTCAAAAGATCATATATAAAAGCTATTCTCTAACATTTTGCTTGAGATTCTGTAGAATTGATTTACCGTTTCTTAAATTTTTGAGAGTTAGTTTAAAGCGGCCTTTGGGAGTTATGGTTCTACTTATCACCTTTCTACTAAGTTTACCATATAATCAATCTTCGTAGAAGTTAATTTATCTCCATTGATTTTTAGCTTATTCACATGCTATTTTAAAAAAACAAATTGTAGGAAAACAATAAAACGTAAACTAGAAAAGATCAAAGGATAATAAGATGTACAATGGCACAAATGTGCTGACCTCAAAATTACGAACCTGCATGCTGTGACTCTTCTGCAGAACCAGAGGTGAGACCGCCTGAAAAGGAAAGTCGAGTTATATCCCATCTGAATAAAAGAAGGGACATCAATACTGAAATTTAGTCACCTTTTCTATATCAACATTCTCTGAAGTAACTTTGAATCGTCCTCTTTGCTGAACAACTGGAGGCTTTGCCTTTTCATCTAGTTCCTCACTGCTTGCCCCTGCAAACGGCTCTTTGAATATGCGGGTAATTGAAATCTCCTCAGAAGAGAGAGAGAGAGAGAGAAGGTATGATACAGTAATTAATGCAAAATTGGGAACTTGTTTCCCTATTAGAAGAAAATGCAAGAAGAAAGAAGAAAATATAAGACAGCAAAGCCATCATGTACCAATCAATGAGAAACTGGGAATTCTTTGCACATGAAAAAGAAATGCTACAACAATGACAAGAATTTAAGCACTTGCCTGATGACTTAAATGGCTTTGAAGGATTTTCAGAAGGTACATCATCTCCATCTTGATTAATTATTGCTCCGTTGATATTTGAATTATTTGGTTGTTGATTTTGCAACTTGTCACTGTATGGATTCCGAAAATCTTGGTAAGAACATGCCAAAGGATGTTAAAATAAATTTTCATATGAGAAAAAGAATATTCAGTCACATATTAGAGTATATGGGATGCCAAGAATGTAGAATACACTCAATGATAAAATGAAACAAGACAGTAAAACTATTAGGATGGTAGACAGTTTATATGTTCTAAGAATAAAACCATTCCAAGTTCGAATTAATACACAGGATCAGCTGTCAAACCTAGGTTTTCCGTTGATATCAGAAGCTGGCCTTTCAGTTGCATTTCCTTCAACACGATCTGAAAGAGGTGAAGAATTTTGTGAAACATGCCTTTCATGGCATGGACTTGCATTGATTGAGTCATCATCGGATTTTACACTTCTAACTCTGAAAACAAATCATAAGATTCTTATTGGAGTTCAGTCAATGTATAGCTAACGAATTCTCTGACAATTAAAGATATAAATTTTACAGCATTCACAGAGAAATATAAACACAAGCACTTTGGTATTGGGTTGAGTTTTATTTAAAGACAATGCTAAGCATTAGCTTTTCCATGCAGAAGCACTGCTGCTCACTGATTACTTCTTATAAGTGGCTAAACAAATAAATAAAGAAAAAAGCATAGGTTAGGGACACACTTCGTGATATTTATTGCAGAGTTGACTGATGGAAGCGGTGCAGCTCGATTTTGCATGTCTTTATCCTCCTGTCAAATATATATATGAGCATTAAAACCAAAGAAACTAAGTAAATGAGAAGATGAAAATTGAAGCACCTATCTCTCTACAAGCTGTGCAAGAACCAGATATCAAAATACCATCATTTCTGTGACTTGTCCTAGGGAAGAATTCCGAGGTTCTGATTGCTTTTCAACTGCATCAAGTGTAGACAAAGAATTCGAGCTTCCTCCCGGATTACTATCAGTCGTATGGTCCTCAGCATCTGGTATCTGAAGCCGGAAAAAAAAAAAAAAAGAGGGCGTGAGACAGGGAATCCTAACCACTGCTACCAAGTTGATTTTAACTGAGACGGAATCAGCCATTGCGGTACCAAGGAAGCCTGAGCCTTCACATCTTCAAGGTTGAAGTTCCAACCGCTAATTCCCCGTTTGTATTCATTCTACATAGGATTACAAGCAAGATATTACTAAAGCATAATGAGATATCTGCAAATAAAAGAGCAGTATATAAGTGAAACAAATACATCCTTGGATGTAGATTATACTATCCATGAACAAAACTATAATAGACTTGTTAAGATCAGCTTGCAGCCATAACACTAATGACAGACTACAACTTAACACCACAAAACTGATACTGTAAACAAATAGTAATTAATAGGCATGCGAAATCTAAATACATGACAGAAATCAACAGCCACACCCAATATCATGTTATTTGATAAATAAATAAAAACTAACTTAACAAATCTTAAACTTGAAAAGCTGAAGAAAACTCTAAGAGTACTCAAGATGGTCGAGAACTTGGAAAACTCCGTTACTTTATAGGATAGCCATCCTTTCAGTTTATGTTATTAGAAAATTGTGATGATTGATAATGGAACACAAAAATGCATTTGAATATTGGAAAAATATGCAAAAGGAAATCTACACTTGAAATGTAAGAAATACACTGCTACAATTTCAAAGAAGCATAATAAATCAACATACAATTTAGAAGGGGAAAAAATCAGATAGAAAAATATTGTAGTTTTACTAGAAATCAAATTAACATCTGCTTTAGACAACAAAACATTCAAACCTGTGATAGTTCCTCCATTTCCCCATCGGGCATCTTCTTTTGAGCAAGCATGTCTTCTTCCTTTCTCTGCATTTCAAATTAAGGCAATTTTTAAGTTCACAATGCAAGTCAGAATAGAAAATGAGGCTGTTTATTGTTGCAGTAATGTCCTTAAAACTTAACTCACTAACCTTCAAAGCCTTGATACGATCACCAAGATCGGGCAATCCATCCATTAATATCCGTACGATATAGTCATTCGACCTTGCTTGCTTGAAAAAGGAATGCTTTAACAACTTATTTGCAGAAGGTCGTTTCAAAGGATCTTTTACCAAACAACTAGCAATCATCTGCTTAAAAGACTGGGGAGATTGAACAAAAGACATATCAGGCAACTAGCTTGAACCAAACGGTATTACTCTGCTAGTTTTCATTTCTTTTTTAGTATGAAACTCTGCTAGTTAGTTTGTTAAAAGCATACCTTAGAGAACTTCTTATCCCTTTCTAAATCCAGGCCTGGGGGTGCATTTTGCAAGGTCATAAGCAGCACCTTTACAAGAGAAAATTTAATTCAGACTGAGATAAAATTCATGGTGTTTTACAAAATATGTTACTTATAATTTTAGTACAGTCTAGGCACCTTCATTGGAGGATATTTTGAGAAAGGAGCATGCCCATGCGCAAGCTCCAAAGCAGTTATCCCGAAGGACCAGATGTCAGCCCTGTGGGAAAATTTTCAGCAAAACATCAATTCCATGATATCGAAACCTTATGAGGAGGAGAAACTCTTGAAAAGAGAGTGGACTTACTTGAAATCATATCCATGAAGCTGCTCCATGACCTCAGGTGCCATCCTGAAAAACAAAAGACAGGGGTATAAGGCACAAGTACTATTGCCGTATTCACACCATTGTTTCTTATCTCCTTGCAATTATCTGTCACTTGAAGACTTCATTTTATTCATTTCAAGATAGGCCCTCTAATAAATACATAAATATTTTTCTAAGATAACAAAATGGATTGTATTTGTCAAAATCGTATAGGTATGATCTTCATTGTGAATCGTGATCAATCCAATACAAAACTTTTGTAGATATGTTTTGGAGTATTCCTTTATCATTTCGTCCAACAGTTTGAATTCTATGAAATTTCTCGATATCATTTAAAAAGGTTCCTGACATAGTGAAATATTTCTACAGTAGACTCCATTAAACATACTTTAAGCCTTGATAATTATATGAATATTAAGGCTAGCTTTTATTTACTGTAACATACAATAAGGGGGTCGAAAACAAAATCAAGAATTTAAAATATATATTAGAATTCTTAAAATCATACCAGCAAGGCGTCCCAACAAATGTATTCCTCATCCTTTGCCTGTCTCCTGAATCAAAAAGGCAAGCAGAAACACCAAAATCTCCCAACTTGACTGCGCCACGTCCATCAACGAGAATATTACCAGCCTTCAAAAAACATAACATAATCACAATCAGAGAACTAAAATAAATGACTTATAGCTGTGTAAGAAACTAACATTAATTCCAGAAACTAAAACAGGTTCTAACTAGGGAGTTGAATGATTATTTGGTACAGCATAAAATAACAAAGCATACAAGCATGTAAGATAGTGCCAAGATAACACAGATTCTATAAACATTAGAAATTGAAACAATAACACATACAAATAAGTCCCATTTCTTGAGGTGATTAGATATATAATTAGGCGATAAAGATCGTTTAGAGCTAATGAAAGTTCGATCAGAAGGACTAAGAAGTCTAAAGACAGGATTACCTACTTTAACATCGCGATGTATGTGGCCCTGTTGATGAAGATACTCTATTCCCTTCAATACCTCACGTAGTATTGTTGCTATCACCAACTCCTCAAAACCATCAGGATAAGCAGCCTTCAATATGTGAAGACAAGAACCCCCAGCCATAAATGGCATAACAACCCACAAATTATGATCACTGACAAAGGAGCAGTGTGATTTCAGAACATTAGGATGGTCCACCAAGATCATTGTTTGCACTTCCCGTGAAATATTACCCTGTCAGAACAGCAGTGCATATAAACCAAAATTAACATTAAAAAACACAAGGAAAAATGATCTAAAACACACTATTACCTTGTTGCAAGTATTAAACTTCAAAACAAAAATAGAATCATACTTTTTTTAAAAAAAAAAATCTACAAAATCATACTTTGCGATTAAAATCCAACATGAAAAAATTAAATTTTATTCCTTGTTCTAATGATCCCATAATGCGATAGCCCACAATTTTTTTATTTTTAATATTTGCAAGCTTATAGGTATCTGCAGAACAAGAGTCGCGCACACACAAGGTTTCAGTCTAGCTATGATATTGACAACGAAATTTGAATATAAAAATCCAATCTTAATCAATTACAACTAACAAAAAAAATACAATATGATCACGAGAAAACAATATTCAAGAACAAAAGAAAGAAAGAAAGAAAATCTTTACCAGATCAGCGTTATCGCGTTCAAAGTCAAGAATCTTGATGGCGACAATCTCATCAAAAGGAACACACAAGGCACGATGAACAGAAGCACTGACACCTTGACCAACCTCTTCGTAAACAAGATAATTCTCGGATCCAATGGGATACTTCTTCTTCTCCATTGTCTTACAAAACCCTTTATTATTTTCTTTTTCACTCTACAAAAAATCACACCGAATAAGCTCTTTCACACGTTAAATAAGCTCGTAATTTGAAGAAGAAGATCCATGACAATAATAACGTTTCTAAGAAGCAGAGATATCGCTAGATATTCACATGGTGGTGGAGGTGACGACGAGGAGTGAAAAGAAAGGGAAGAGGATCGTGCATTAATGACGAGGTTGTTGACTTCTAAGATTTCTCTTTCTCGTGAGATTGAGAGAAAGGCGAGGCTAACGGATCGCCGCTCAAACTGGTGCTATGTTTTTTTTTTATCTAACGTTATTTTACGTAGGTTGTATTTATACATGTTGTTGTTCTTGTGTTATGGATTTACTCCGGCCACCTGATTTTTTTTTCTTATTTTTTATGGTCGGTTACGATTTTTTATTTTTTAGGTTTCTTTTTCTTAAAGGAGAGGGATTCATTATTAAACTTTGAATTTGAGTAAAGGTACTGTTGTGTGAAGATTAAATGACATCAAATAATTAAGGTGGTTAATTAAGATAATTAGTAAAATAGGATTGATTTATTTTCTTAATTAGTTTAATTGTAAATAAATGGCAATTATAGGAATACGAATGCTAATCTTAATTATCTTATTTTCTTTTTGGATTTCCCAACTGAAAAATCTCATTCAATCACTCGTTTTAAGATACGAAGTTTAATTTGAAAACTAATATTTTCGATTAAATAAAATCTATGTTTAAGGAAACTATCTAGGGTTTAATTTGGGTTGCTTGCCAATGTTATTCGAGCTGCGGAGTATTTCGGAGTTAATTAGTTATAAAAAAAGTCTCGTGTGTTTGATATTTTTTAAAAATATATTCTTTTAATTAAAAATATATTAAAATAATATTTTTTTGATTTTATTTATTTAGTTTTAACATCAGTATATTAATATCATAAAAAGCACTTAAAAATATAAATTTATTTTTTTCTCATTTAAAAGTATTTTAATAATTAACTTATAAGAAGAAACGAAGTGCTGTTTGCACAGTACTAGATTATATATTCATAAAAAGAGGTTCTTTTCGAAGAAGAAAAGCTCCAGCGCGCCAGCATATATTTCACGGCAGACGACCTCTCTTGGATTTTCCTAGCTGGCACAGATGATTTTAATTTTCAGTGATATTGATAGTATTAATATCACCACGAAAACCACTACCGGTCATTCTTCCACCACTGACAGCTCCAGCTCCTCCTCCGTCGGTTATGGCCAGACCTTTGCTGATTCGCAGTTTTCCGCTGAGCTTTGCTTTCCAGTGATTTAATTAGTTTTTTTAATTAATAAGAAATATTAATGATAATTATTTTCCTAAAATAGATTCTTTTTTTTTTTTGCTTAATCAAATAATGAAAAACAACTTGATTTTTATATAATAATTTTCTAATTAAAAACAAATAAATATTTCCTAAGTTTGCAAAACAATCGCATGCACTCTAATTATTAGTGCTCCTCAAAGAATGGCCTAAAAATAGTTGTTTAAATTTATTTTTTCTTATATATACCATGCATGCCCTTTAATTTCCATCAATCAATCGTTATAAATTCCTAGTTTAAAATTTTTTATTAGTTATTTTTTTATTTTTAATGAAATGGTAATTAAAGGTTATTGTGGTGATTATAAAGCAATTTTTTTTAATATTGGTTAGAAAACAATTTCTAACTATAATCTTCATATAATTTTATCTTGAATTAGGAATGTCTCTTTCTCATTTATTTATTTATATATATATATATAATAATATGAGAGAAATTTTATAGTATAGTTAATATTAATTATATCAGTTATTTTTAGTGTTTAATTAATTTATAAATTAGAAAAGAGAAATATTAAGTGGGGATATATATTTTTAGTTTTGGTTAGATAAAAAGAATGAAATAAAAAAAAAATTTCTCTTTAATTTTGGATTTTAGAATCAACATTTATAAATAATTATTTTTTAATATACTTACATTAATATAAAATACTTAGTTTTGATTAAACGTAGCAACCGATCTAAATAGGCCTCTGAACGAAATTTTTTATAACATATACCACACTTTTTCACGGTGGTGTGTATGATATTTTGGTAATTGTATTTTTTATTTTGTCATAAAACATAATTAAAGGGATTCATCTATATATAATTATATATTATATAGAGAGAAAGATCAAAATATATATTACTGGATAGTACGTAGTTAGATGCATTGCACGTGTGGCTAGATTAATATTCATGCACCTAACACTCATGAGAACTTCATGTACGTACGTGTGTATTAAAAGATGCTGATCCACTGGTATTTTTACTATTCAAAATTGAATAGTTGAAATCGATATTAATTGGTTTCATTTAATTATTGTAGTTTCACCTAATTATTTCTTCTTTTTTTCTTGCCCAAGAAAACAGACTTGATTCGTGGGAATGTTTTTGGACTTAGACTGATTTCAATTTTTTAAGTTGTTTTCTAGGTTTCTTAGGTTATTAATAGGTTTATAAAAATATTTAGGGTATTTTCTAAGAATTTTGAGTCAAAAATAAATTAAAATGAGTTTTTAAAAAAAAAAACCAATACTCTAATTTTCCAGCAACCTCTAATTACTGGAATATAGAGAAAGTAGACATCGAGTCGATTGTTGTTTTTTTTAAAAAAATAGGACAAATGACCCCTTTAAAAAAAATTTAAAAATTAAAGACAGGCTCCCATGTTAGGGCTTATTTTTTTTAATTTTATATTTGGGCTAAAACAATTGATAAAAAAAAATTATTGAACCCAAATAAATTCATGAGTCGAGTTGTAAATTTAACAGGTTAATCTATAATATCCAAACAATTATTATTATTTTTTGTTTAATACTTTTTCTACCTCTTAATTTTAGAAAAAACATAATTTATCGATCATTTATTTTTTTTAGTTATCTCAATGATAAAAGAATGTAATTTCACTTATCAATAATAATCTACTTTCAAAATAAATATAATAATTAAAGAAAGATGAGAATTTTACAATATTCAACAAGCAAGTGCTACCAATATAATATTTACTTGCAAACAAATAAATCATGTAAAATCTACATGCTAATGCGTTACTCACTCTTTTTATATATTTGATCAAATTATTATTTATTCTCGGATCCAAATTTGACAACTCATTTACTTACAAAATTAATAACAATTTATAAGTTAGTTCTTATATATAGTTTATCAACATTAATAATATTTAATGTAATATCAATTGTACCATCAAAGAATTTTTATCTTTTTAATTGATACAGTCAATATAATTATTAATTATACGTGTAATATTCCTTACGTGACCCCACCAAAAACTGAAACTAGAAGGGATTTTTTTTTTTTTAGTATAGTGTGAGAAAAAGATATGTGAATTAATAATAATTAAGGCTACAATTTAGAAGGTATATATAGGACCCATGGATGCAGTGGATCCTACCATTAAATGTAAATATTTTATAATAATGCAAATTAATTTAGTGACTTTCCATCTTAAATTCTTTTGTTCATCAACAATTAAGCAATTTATTAATTAAAGATTTATTTATTTTTTGTATTTATTGACATAAATAATTCTAAAATGACTCGTTTATTCTCTATTCAGAGGTAGCAAAAAGATCACAATAAATTAACGAAGCACGCTCTTGAAAATAAGAAGGAAAAAAAAACAGAGAGAAATCGCAATCAAGCGAATAAAAATAGAAAGAAGAGGAGAATTAAATGCAAAGAATATCTCTTAATTAAATCTCTTAAAAAAAATAAATCATAATAACGAACCTTTAATGATGTTCTATATATCATCTTAAATTCTTATGTAGTTATTTCATTAACTTTCAATATTCTGTTGAGCTAACATCAATTCAACACTGGACATGAACAAACAAGTAG
>Ga0325404_1007031_pt1 | contig 11755 bp, 8 predicted proteins | sample PopdelMetagenome_18_FD_205664 | JGI IMG/M metagenome (GOLD analysis project Ga0325404, IMG submission 205664) | Populus deltoides microbial communities from Bellville, Georgia, United States - Xylem-Control-R1 | ecosystem: Host-associated > Plants > Phyllosphere > Stem > Wood/Secondary xylem... | reverse complement strand
TAAAAAAATTAATTTTAAAAAATAAAAAATATTTTAAAAATATAAATAAAAACATGCTGTTACATTACATATTCTGAGCTAAGTTTAAACAATTAACATGATCATAATTATTTATTTATTAGAGCAATTATTATTTCAAACGACCATAGCCACCAGATTTCGTTACAGACAACCAGATAGACCAGTCAGTCTTACATCGCTTGGGCGACCGAACGATTTTGACTTGTATCACTGTCGTTTCTCTTCTTTCTTTCTTTATGTCCTTGGTTTTCTTCTCCAAATCACAAAATGGCTCCCCCCCTCTACAAATCTTACTGAACCAGAGAAGGACCACCACCACCACCACCACCACCATGTCCACTCTCAAGACTCTGATTTTCACTACAACACTACTGATACTAACACTGTCATCAGTAGCTTTGTCAAGACCAGAAGCTATTGATTCTTTACTTAAACGTTTGGATTCGAAGCGGGCATCTTCATCAGACCAAGAATCAGCAGCTAAAGCTGTCTTGAAAAGATTGCTTCCTTCCCATACACACAGCTTTTTGTTCAAGATTGTATCCAAGGTACATAACTTAACGCCCTTTTTGTCAATTGAATTATGGCGTCTGTTTTCTTGAACTGGGTGAGGCTGCTTTAGTTTCAATGTTCTTGCTGTCCTCGTATAGTTTGCTGATAACTTGAAGGGAAATGATGATTGGAGAATGTTCTCTGATTACCGATTGATTTTACTCAATTGTAAATTTCAGGATGTTTGTGGGGGACACAGTTGCTTTTTGATAAACAATTACTACAAGGAATCGAGCGGGAATGGACCTGAGATAAGGTATGTAGCTTTAATTCTTCTTTAATAGCTAGAGGTTGAGAGTTTTAATTTTGTGGCAATACTCGTTGGACACGATTTCTACAGAAAATCAGTTGCTGAAGCCTTTACTGGCTTTGGTAAAAAATGTCTTTGACATTTGCACAAGTCGAGTCAGTTGGTTTCTGTAGTATGCTCTCTCTAACAAGGTTGGATCTCGTTGGCTTTAGGAAATATCATATTTCAAGGTTCTGCAAATTTACAGTTTGACTAACATTCATAATGATGGACTTCCACATTTGATTTTAATTACAAAATCTTTTTAGAGCACTTAAATATATTCCTTGAATCTGGTCAAACTGATTCCAGAGATGGTGTCTGAAATAGCTCACGTTATTTTTTCCCTTTTAATTTCATTTATTGAGATGCAGAAAATGTGACAATTTTCGTGAATGTCACGGCAGCTTAGTGCTAAATCATTCGGTGTTTCACCTTATTGTCATTCTTCAAGTTCGGGTAGGTTGGAAGCTTATATAGTTTGCTTTAGAGAGAGTTGGGATAGCGTACTCGTGTCATTCCTGACAGAGACAGTTCACCGGGTTTTATATACTTTTATTCTGTCTTTTTTCAAAAAAATTTCTATACCATTCTACCTACAAAATCAAAGGAAATCAAAGGGCAAGATGCTTTTCTCTCTCTCTCTCTCTCTCTCTCTCCCCACTTTTCTTTTGACATTTTGGTTGTTGTATCTCACTTTCAGTATTAAAGGCACCACAGCAGTAGAGATTGCATCCGGCCTCCATTGGTATTTAAAGTACTGGTGTGGGGCTCATGTTTCATGGGACAAGACTGGTGGTGTTCAGATAGCCTCGATTCCAAAGCCAGGATCACTTCCTCATGTAAAGGATAAGGGTGTAATGATCCAGCGACCAGTTCCATGGAACTATTACCAAAACGTCGTTACATCCAGTTGTAAGTCGTATTTCTTTTGCCTTTGTTTTGTGTTTTTTGCTCCGATCCATTATGTGATAATCACTATGGAAATCACAAGTTTAACTGTGCAACATTAGAAATGACTAATGAGATATACAAAATACTAGGTTATGGATACCATGAGCTTCATTATAGCTATCTAATGACATGATTAGCTTTACTTCAATTCATGTTGATTGCTTGAGATGCATATTAGAGTTAAATTACATGTTTTGCAAAAATCCGAACTGAGTCCTGCGTACAACTTATTGGTAACATAAGCATCCAATTTTAACATCTTTCTTGTTGAATTTATTTTATGTGGGTGCATTTGTATCAGCATATGCAAATCCTTTGATGCTCTAATACTATATATGCCATGATATTGGCTAGTGTTGGTAAATTGTAATATCAGATTTTTTTACTGCAGATTCTTATGTTTGGTGGAATTGGGAAAGGTGGGAGAAAGAATTAGATTGGATGGCTCTTCAGGGGATTAATCTGCCTTTGGCATTCACTGGACAAGAAGCCATTTGGCAAAAGGTTTTCATGGTAAGCAGTGATAAACACCATTGTTTAACTTGATGCGTCACCCACTAGACTGGATGCTGAATTTCCATTTTGCTATGTTGCAGCTCATAGTCATAGGTATACCGTACATACTTTATGTCTTGTCAAAACTCCATGTTTATTAGATGAATTTGTAAAGAATTGACATGCACAACCTTTTTGTGTATGACACTGGTTATTTAAGTCCCCACTCCACTGTGTAGTAAGCTACAACAAAGTGCACTTATCCATGCTGAATAGATTACCAGTGATTAGATTTATTTTTTTTAGATGGCCGCATAGGTGGATTTTTTTTTCCTGTGAAGTTTTTGATGAATAAGACACCTTGGCAAGTTCCAGTTTGGAGTGGAATGACAAATTGGACTTCCAACCAAAAGGTTGCAGGTTTGTGGTCTAAGACCAATTATTTAATGCAGAATGTAAAAAAAGGGAATACTGTTTGAGAATTACCTTCCCAAGACAATACTTTAGCTGGACTGTGGGATCATAACCTATTAACGAGGCGCCTTGTTCAGTGCCATCAAAGATAGTGATGAAGGCACCTTGTGGTGTTTATTTGTGTTTATGATATAGGACCTTGCATATGGCTACTTTTGTGAATTTGGATCCAATTCTATCTTCATTAAAAACATTTTATGTTTTCTTAATGTGTAAGACTTCTAGCCTTGTATACGTGGTCTCTTTGTTATGTTTAAACTTTCAGCATATACAGAGATAATGACTCAATCAAGCTGATCAATTTTTTATTTTAGATGTATTTTTTATTTATAATTGTAAGTACAATTGATTCGGCTTTCAACATGAGCAGTTGGTATTTTGATGAGACATATCAAGATGTTATATTTGGTCTAATTTATTCTGTCTGATCGTTGCAGAATCTTAATATTACCACAGAAGATTTGAATGATTTCTTTGGTGGACCTGCTTTCCTTGCATGGGCTCGTATGGGAAATTTACATGGGTATGTAAACGTGATTCATATTTCTGTCCCCCTTGTTTTTTTTCAAGGTATGTTATTCTTGTTATCCAGAAGTCTTTCCTAAATTTCAAGAAGTAATTATAGAAAGAGTGTAAGAGGGATAGATGCACATTATACTTTTCTGATGTCATAGATCCTTTTTATGCAAAATAACCTGCCTCCTAATAAGCTGATCATTTCACCCAAAATTTTTCTCCATGGACATGTGTTTTGAGCATTGAACCTTTCTGGCTTCATTAAGTTATTTCAAGAAGGCACCAAATTGGAATGTGAGCTTTATCGTGAGACTGTTGTGACCTCTCCTGGTCCATCCACAAAAGAAACAATAGCAATAAACGCATCCCTAGAATTAGTGTATATACATGACTATGAGATTCTGACATGTTGGATTAGCGATAATCCAAGAGATGTCCTCTCTCGACTGCTTATACATGTTTTGGTGATCGTCTTCATCTTGTGCTTTTAGTATATAACTGCCTATTGCCTAATTGCAGTTGGGGTGGACCTTTGTCGCAAAATTGGTTAGATCAACAATTGTGTCTGCAGAAACAGATACTGTCTCGGATGCTAGAGCTAGGCATGACTCCAGGTAAACTAAAGATTCCTAACAGAAACAGCTATTGATTACAATTTTCATGTAACGTAATGCAAAAACAAGGCATTCAAGATGATAGTCTTGGCATATATCTTACACAGAAGTACGGGATAAAATCTTATTTAAAGAGATAAAATTTTATATCGCATGCTCCTTCTCAATCTAATAATTTTGCTGATCAAATGTATTCCCCACTTTGTTCCAGTGCTGCCATCATTCTCTGGAAATGTTCCAGCTGCTTTGAAGAAGATTTTTCCTTCAGCAAATATAACGAGACTTGGAGACTGGTACTTTTCTTTCCTTAATGCTATCCTCCTCTGTATGGAAGAGCTACATGATCTGTCATTATAATCAAGTAGGCCACTAGTTCTTGTTACTTAATTACTTTTATCATTTTTCATGTTATAAAAAATGGATTGGGATTTTTCTTTCAAGCAATCTCTTTCTGTCTTAGAGTTTCATTTTGAAGCTGGGGTAACTTCCTGTTCTCATATATTAGGTTTATTTTTGTTTCTTATTCCCATCAGGAACACAGTGGATAAAAATCCTCGGTGGTGCTGCACTTACCTTCTTAATCCTTCTGATCCCTTATTTGTTGAAATTGGGGAGGCTTTTATAAGACAACAGGTTAAGGGTATGACTGGTTTTTAGTTATTTACCTTTTCTGATCAGATTCTTTTCAATTTTTATCCTTAAGAACTTTCGCATAGTTATACATCATTGAATAGTTATTAGTAAAAAAATTTCAAAAAGGTGGGAACTTCAAAATTTCTGAAAAGGCCCGGGAACACAACTTTTTAACATTTAGTGTCAAACTGTTAGAACCAAGTGTCTGTGTAGCTTTACAGACGCATGCTAGCATATGCATCAATATGCAGACATGCATAAGTGATATAGCTCAGCCAGGAGGGGTCAAATAATGCCCCAAATAGATGTAGGTTAGCATTAGAAATATAGCATTGATACTTTCATTTGGTGTACATAGCAAATCTCCATATTCTTTAATTGATCTTTGACTAACTTTTTGGTTCTCGGCAAGTGCTATTTTTTTTCAGAATATGGGGATGTGACGGACATCTACAACTGGTAATTCCCATACTTGTAGCTTAACAAATCTGTCTTGCCATCATGGGGTTCATATTCAAAGTGCTTTAATAACTTGTATGTTGCTGTTGGTGGTAAACTCATTAACAAATGATGATATCAAACACTCTCATCTGCTTTTGAGCTTTTCTGGCATTAAGAACAGGCCCACTGCCCAAAAAATTGATGGTCACTTAGGATGATCATTGAAGTAGACAGATATTCTGTTACTGAATTTACAAGTGATCTGAAATGGACATGAAACTACACTTCAAAAGCCTGTGAATTAGTGTTCATTCAGTGTCTACAAGATGTACATGGGAAGCTATTTTGCTTCGTTAACTCTTTAACTTATTTCACTATCAAATTAAAAAAAAAAGTTTGATTTTTGAAAAAGAAAGGAAAGGCAAAAGAGGAAAAAGATAAACTTAATTTCAGCAATTAAAAGATCTAAGGAAAGTGCGAAAAAGTATGCTATGGTTGTGGCCGTTGGGCTGTTTTGCATTTTAGTGATAAAGTTTTTTCCTCCCTTGGTGACTTCTGTTTTACTCCATTATTGATGTCCGCAACTGTGTTACTGTCTCTAAACGTGTCCTGATACTGATACTGGTCGCACTTTTCTTGAAATCTGAAGGGTAGCAGATGTAATAGGCTTTCTATTAATTGTTGTCAAAGGAAACAAGAAAGCATCACCTTCACTGTATTTGCTAACAGCTTTGAGGACATTACTGATGGAGAAAAACACAACTTACTGGCATTGTAAAAAAAATGTCACTGAAGTGCTATAGTGAGCAAATGGCATGGAAAATGTTTGCATTTAACCCAAAGATCTATGGCAAAGTACAGATTGTAATAGGATCATCCCTTTCCCCTTTTGTTTTATTGTGCCCTTGCCATGCTTGCTAACATGATACTTTCAACTGAACTTTACCTTGTTTGATGTAGTGATACTTTCAACGAGAATTCCCCACCTACAAGTGATCCAGCTTATATCTCTTCACTTGGTGCTGCTGTATACAAAGCGATGTCAAGAGGTGATAAAGATGCTGTGTGGTTAATGCAAGTATGCTCCTCAGTTGTCCTAGCACTCTCCCTTTAGTCTTCTGTCTCCTTGCCGAAGTCATTATTTTTATTGGCATACATTCAATTGTCAAAATTTCTCTACTACATTCTTCCGATGTTTGTTTTCTACTATTACAAATGTTCAAAACAAGCTTTCTGTGTAAAATGCTCCCCCCCCCCTCTCCTTTTTCCTCTGGTAAAGTAATTTGAATTGACAGTTCAACGAATGCACAGGGCTGGCTCTTCTACTCAGACTCTGCTTTCTGGAAGCCACCTCAAATGCAGGTACACGTGATGAGACAGAAACAACTTTTGTTCATAGTCTTCTTAAGATGTGGGTTAGCTTGCTTGGACTTGCATTTGTGAATTTCAGATTCTTAATCAGGCTGCCATTGGAACTGGTGAGAAGCAACTAATTGAAACACGTAGCCTTTAGGGGCACTACCATGTTGGAGAAATAAAGCATGAGAGTGGTAAAATACCTTGTGTGATTGAAGGAAATCATATTTCCACTAATTTCCCCGTAAACCTATGAATTCTAGGGTAAGCTGGTTTGGTATTGCTGGAATGTTCTCGAAATCAACCTCTAAAAAAAGTATGTTGTTGATTAAATTTGATAGATAGGGGTGGTTTCTTTTGATTGATTTCCAAGGTAGTTTATGGTTGAGACATCTGTGAGTGTTTATTTCACATCAATCCTATCTGATTAATTTTTGTTTTTCTGGTGTGGGATCTTCAATTACAGAACCTGTCTACTATGTGTTATAAGCTGTAACAGAATTGATAGGTTAGGAAATGGGGCTTTAGGTGGGTATTGGGGTGTGTTCAGCTTAAGGTTGTGGTTTAGAAAAGTAAACAACAAGGAACTAAGGATCAAGCAAGCTAAAAGGAAGTAAACAAACCTAGCATCACACTAGGGCTCCTGGAAATCACTCCTACAAAATCTTAGGGATCACACCTAAGATAAGATGCATCACACATCTAAACCTTAAAGGCTGAGGTCTCAATTTCATTCATTGAAAACCAGCCTCTCAAAAGTGGGGTTGCAAAGAATATAAAGGAGGTGCACCATAGCTGGTCACTTCCTTGATGCTGAAAAAGTTGACTGGTCAACTTTCCCAACATTAAAAAATTACCCCTTACAAAAACAAAAATGACAGAACCTCTCCTGGCAATTAGACCCTCCAAATTATGCCATATTATCTAGTAAAGAATCTAGGTTAGCTCCAATTAGGATCAAGTCAAAACAACATGCTTGTAGGATTTGATTCCCCACCTTTTCTATAAATTTTATTGCCCCCCTTTTCTATAAATTTTCCAGGTGCTATTTGCATCATTTTCACTCTGAACCATACCTCAAGTTTTCTGTTCCCAATTCTCTATTTATTGGTGCTTCTTGCTGTCATACAAATGTGGCTTATTTTGGATACTTTTGCTGTTTAAAATTTCAACTTGGTGGAATTTGCAGGCTCTTTTACATTCTGTTCCATTTGGAAAAATGATAGTTTTAGATCTGTTTGCTGAAGCCAAACCGATATGGAAGAATTCCTCACAATTTTATGGCACTCCTTATGTTTGGTAATTAGCTGTTTCTTGCTATGTTGGCAGTAATTTTACCCTTTCCTACTCCTTTGTTTTTAAATTGCATTTGAATATAGTAGGAAATATATTCACAGTTGGTTGAACATGCATCAGGTGTCTGTTGCATAATTTTGGGGGAAATATCGAAATGTATGGCATATTGGACGCAATATCTTCAGGTCCAGTTGATGCCCGCATCAGTGAAAATTCAACCATGGTATGCTGGGTGTGTGAGTGTGAACTGGTATTCCATTCATCATGATACTTTAAGCACATAAATTTTGTGAACTACAGCAAAGTAAGCCATTTTAACATGATGATGGAGTTGAAAGAAATTACAATTAGTAGTGTTATTTCATCTTGATGCCTTTGATTTTCTCTATTTTTCTTCACATAAGTATGATAACTTATTTATAGTTATCTTCTGGCATGCTATTTTTAGTACATGTATAGAACATGCTCGTTCATGTAACTTACAATTTAATGTTCAAGCAGGTTGGTGTTGGCATGTGCATGGAAGGAATAGAGCACAATCCGGTTGTTTATGAACTAATGTCTGAAATGGCATTCCGCAGTGGAAAACCTCAAGTTTTGGTAATTTCTGGATTGTGATTGCTGCTCTATGCTTGAATAGTTTTGGTAATTTGAGTTCAAGCTCTGGTAATTTTAGGATTGTAATTGCTCTTCTATGCTTAAATTTTAGTAGTAACACTAGTTTTACATGCATTGATGCATGTATTTTGAAAATAAAAAACATGGTTTTACAAAAAAAACCATTACATAATTGGGTTTCCAAACCTGCTTGTTATAAATGCAATCATCTATGGATATCTTGGTATAAATGGGAACATGAGACTGATTAAATGAGAGATCCTTATTCTTGTGCGTGATTTTTGCTGTATTATGGACATTGTTTAACTTTAATGATTTTGTAGGAATGGTTGAAGACCTATTCCCGTAGACGGTATGGTAAAGCAGTTCGTCAAGTTGTGGCAGCTTGGGATATTCTTTACCACACAGTTTACAATTGTACAGATGGAATTGCTGTATGTTTTCTATTATGTTGATTAGATGCAACATCAATATGTCATTTTAGTTTTCTTGATAAGATAAAATTAGAAACTGAATTAAGCAGGAGATAAGTCATAACAGTGACAGAGGAATTCTTTTTAATGTTCTGGTGTTCGATTATTTATCCATTTTTATTTTTTTACTTTGTTATTTGATAAACTGGCTTTCAATTTTTGGCTTATCTTTCTCTTAAATACTAATAATTGTTTTCATTTTCTGCAGGACCATAACACAGACTTCATTGTAAAGTTTCCTGACTGGGATCCATCGCTGGATTCTGGATCCAACATATCTGAACAAGACAATATGCGCATTCTCCTCACATCATCTGGAACCAGAAGATTTTTATTCCAAGAGAAAAGTTCTGATTTCCCTGAGGCACATTTATGGTATTCTACACAGGAGGTGATCCAAGCTTTATGGCTATTCCTTGATGCTGGAAATGATCTTGCCGGGAGCCTCACGTATAGGTACATGTACACCTAATATGCAATAGTTATATCATGATCTTTGTCTTCTTCTACTTTAGAATCCTGTGCATCAACCACCATTCATTTCCATGTTCATCTGGAAAGCGAATAAAGCATGCTTACATGATTCATCTGAATTGCCCTCATAATTTACTTTTAGCTCCTTGGTTGATATGTATCTGTTATGGCTTGCTAATCAGCCAAATTCAGTATGTGATTCAGCAGGATTGACTCGGTCCATTACATGAATGAACTATGCTTTTGACTTCATAAAATGCACGCGACTCGAACTTTTTAGTAATTAGTGCCGAAGTTACTGGAAAGAATTTTTTTTCTATTTTCATTTTTGACAGGTGAATAAGATTTAACTGAATAAAGAAAGCTATTTTGTAACAACTGGATCCTGAAACCCAAATTCTCATAGAAACTTTGCCATATTCTGAATGCACGTTTAGTTCGAGGACAAATGGTAAGAGACCGTAACGGAATTAGAATGTCAACCAAAATTTCTCAGCTTTTTTTCAAAAGCATGTGCTTGTATAACATGGATACGCCTTTTGAGGCCTAAGGGTACAACTGAAAATACTTGTTTAATGATAATTCCACACAACATACATATGATTCAAAGAAAACACCAATTTCCTAAACAAACTCTATTACCCCAACCTTTTGAGCTGTAAAAACATGACTTTTCCTTTCATCTGTCTCCAACTCTTCAGTTATCTCCAAGCTCTCTCCAGCAGCTAATATCAATGCTTGGTGTTTCTTCGTGTTGCATGTCTATCTTCCTGGATTTATTATTTGATATCAACTTTAATGAATTGCCCTTTTTATTGGGAAGTTCTACAGTTCTTGGTGTGGTTCTGAGTGTCAGCTTATGTTCGTATACTCACCTGTAAATTGTGTGGTCTGGTGAAAAGGGTGATGATGCATTGTCATGGAGTGTACAAATTCTGTTGGAATTTTTGTTTGTGCAGGTTGCTCTTATATGACATGCGAAACAAAGAAAAAGATAATGCAACCTCAAAACTATTTAAATATTGTCATTTGTGACAGGTATGACCTGGTTGACTTAACACGACAAGTACTGTCAAAGCTAGCAAACCAAGTATATAGGGATGCTATGATTGCTTTTCGAAGGAAAGATGCTAGAGCTTTGAATCTTCATGGCCAGAAATTTTTGCAGATCATAAAGGATATCGATGTGCTTCTTGCTTCCGATGATAACTTTCTACTTGGAACATGGCTTGAAAGTGCAAAAAAGCTGGCTGTTGATCCAAACGATATGAAGCTGGTGAGAACTAATAGTTCCTTAGCTTCGGAGAATAATAGCATTGTTATTATTTGATTGAATTGTATAAGCCAATGTTTCATTTCTTCAATCATATGCTAAAACAGCTGAATGAAATTTCATGTCAAGATTAGGGTTTGCTGCACAATTTCTTTTCAGTTTTTAATTCTATCTATTTTATATAGCTGTCTATTCTCTTAAATCAGATGTCACCTTGTCTTTTCTCACAGGTCATAAATCTTTTTTTTTTTCCTTGTTCAAGTTATGCCTTCAACTTTCTTTCAAGTTATATTTTCCCCTAGTCGATGTTTTTCCTGTTACATGTTTATTCACAAGCACTTCACCCAGTATGCTGAATTTAGAGACTGTTATTTATTATTGTGGATTTGGATCGATTTAATGACATCATTGTTTCAAAGGAGCAAGTTGTTGGAACAGTGTTTTCTTTGTTCTTTTTCAGAAACTATAACAGGGTTTTTGTAAGGCAAATTTGATGATGCAATATTACTGAACGTACCGCTTATTTTTTTCCAGTATGAATGGAATGCAAGAACACAAGTGACAATGTGGTATGATACGACAAAAACCAACCAGAGCCAGCTTCATGATTATGGTAACGTTACTATTTACTCTTCACCTTATTTATTATATTTTTAGGCCTCGGAATTGGGTACAGATACTCTCCCTCTTTTCCTCTTAGCTAACAAATTTTGGAGCGGGCTACTAGAAGACTATTATCTTCCACGAGCTTCAACCTATTTTGGTCATTTGATGAAAAGCTTGGAAGGAAATAAAAACTTCAAGTTGACAGAGTGGAGAAAAGAATGGATAGCCTTCTCAAACAAATGGCAAGCGGATACGAAGATTTATCCTGTGAAGGCCAAGGGAGATGCTCTTGCTATTGCTAAAGCATTGTACAGAAAATACTTTGGTTGAATCATTTCAATGGCGTTAAAGAAATCTGGTGGGCTCAAAAAGATGAGCAGAGCAGTAAAAACTTGCACATTTATTTTAAGGGATTATGATATCTCTGGGAGCCCTTCTTGTTTGGTGGGGCTTTACAAAGAAACCAAAAGTTGTCGTGTTTCTCTGACTATTCCATATGCAGGCACGGCCGGCCTTGTCCAACTTTGGCATGAAGAATTACTCCATGGTACACTACACAGTTTGTCACAGTTAAAGATCCAATAATCTTCCATTCATTTTAAGCTTGAACTTTCTTAGCCATTGCTCAATTTGATCTGATGGTTCATTGTTATAGATGTTGCAAGTGCGA
>Ga0325404_1007028_pt1 | contig 11758 bp, 5 predicted proteins | sample PopdelMetagenome_18_FD_205664 | JGI IMG/M metagenome (GOLD analysis project Ga0325404, IMG submission 205664) | Populus deltoides microbial communities from Bellville, Georgia, United States - Xylem-Control-R1 | ecosystem: Host-associated > Plants > Phyllosphere > Stem > Wood/Secondary xylem... | reverse complement strand
TGCGGCAGAATCCACACATTTTTTTATAGCCATCCACTTACATTTATATCAGTGCTTCAGAAATTTTTCCTTTGTTTTTTCTGTGCATCCAGCTAGGCTGTAGGTTTTTTTAGATTGTTCTGTAAGATTTACTCTCCCTTTCTTCTTTTTTTAACCAGCTCTTATCTGCCTTGCTTGCTGACTTCCATGTCATCTCCTTCTATGTCCCGTTAATTGCTTTTTTCTTTCTTACATTTTGTCAGCAGACTTGCGGAGCTGCGACCACCTGCTTTCTCATACTATTCTTTCACCTACAAAACTATGGCAGCTTATGCCCCAAATAGCCATCCACTTACATAATTGCTTCTTTTTTAGGGTTTCATAGGTTTGTTGTGCTTCTTTCTCTTCTTAATCCACTACATCCTTACTGTTCTGATTTTTTCCAAAAGAATTGTTCATGTACTGAAATCATTTGGTTTTCGTCAAGATAAACCACAATATTGCTCCCATGTGCTACCTCCACGCAGCCTGTAGTTTCCCACGGCAAAGATTAAAGATAAAATGTACGGGGAAAATATTGTTTTTCTTTACCTTTTTTGAACTGTGTATTATAATAGTAATTTATATTGTTTTTTTTTGTTTTTTTTTTTTGTATTTTAACCTTTTTTATTAATTTTTTTAATTTAATTTTTATATGATGTTTGTATAGGGATTTAAAGCTTATAATTTATTTTAATTTTTTTTTATATGATTATTATGATATAAAAAAATATCTCTGCATCGTGGTATGGTATGTATTTTAAAAAGCTTAGTTAAATAAAAAATCATTTAAAAAAACTAGGGTATTAAACTTTGTAGAGTCAATGATCTAGTTTGCGAGTTTGATGAAGTAACCATAGTTGTCCTGATTCGGGAGTTTAGAGTTGGTTTTTTTTTTTTTTACTAATTGAACTTAATTATATAATCATTTATTTTTCTTTTTATCATATAGTTAAAAAAAATAGTTTCTGAAATAAAAAAATATTATTAAATTTTAGAAAGTTCATGGGCTGTTAACGGAGTTAGCGAGTTTAATTTTTTTTTTAATTTTATCCTTTGATATTGGGCTAATTGAGAATTGAGTTTCATAATTAGTATTGTTTTATTTTCTATGAAATTATTATAGTCCTAAAAAAAGTTTCAGTATTGGTTTGACGTTTGATTTTACGATCATTTATTTTTGTTATCATATAGTTAAATAAAAAATAGTTTAGAAAAAAATAAGTTATTAATTTCAATGGAGTCTATTACTCGGTTTGTAAGTTTAATGTTTTGATCCGGATTACCTGATTCACAAGTTTAGCGGGTTCACCTATCAAATCTCGTATTTTTTTTAAGTTTTTGGTCCTTTAATTTTTTCAATTTTTTTTATTCCATTCTTCTTCAATATTGGATTGATTTGATTGGGAAATGGAATTCATGGTTTATTTTTTTTTTTATATGGTTATCATAATCTCAAATAAATATTTTTTTAGGATTGGTGCTCGATTTTATAAGTATCTAATTTTATTATAAAATTAAATAAAAATATTTATAAAAAAAAGTTATTAAACTCATTAAAGTCACCTAGGTCGTTGAGGTTGATCCAATCTAGCATTGTCTTAATATTAAGAAAATTATCTTAAAGTTTTTTAAGTCATGTTTTAACTGGTCATCCAAGTTGTATTTGAACATATTAAATTAAATAATTCACTAGGTTAGGAATCAGGTTAGCAGGTTTCAAAATCGAATTGTTTGATCGGATTTAATGATATTGCCAAAAAAATCTTCATGTTATTGACATTTTTTTTAAGTTTATAAAAAGAATAGTCTGACCCACAACATAGCACAGATGGATGTATTAGTCAGTTTTATTACTGGTTTGATTAGCGTTTTACCGATCAAAAACCTTTTTCACAGAAAAAAGTGTGATCGTTTCTGGTATGTTTTTTAAATCAAGAAAATTTTTAATTATAAATCAGAAAACTAATGCATATTTTTAATTAAATTAAGAATCATATATATATATATATATATATATAAATTGTTAATGTTAACCATAAACTAAACTAAAAAATTAAAGATAGATATAGATTAATATATTTGATTTCATAACACGAGTTATGAACCCGAGTGACTTTAATAACTTTGTTTTCTTAAATCAATTCTTTATTTAATTAATGATAATAAAAAAATAGATACACAAAAATAAGCAATTGAATAAAATTTAAGGAAAAAAATTATTATGTAGGGTTGAACAAAATGAACACCTACTAATTAGAAAAAAAAAATATTACAATCTTATTAGAAAACCAAGTAAAAATTATACGAAATTTTATTTAAAAATAATAAAAACTTTTTTATTTATTTATTTTAGTTAATCTTAATTTTAATTGAATATCCATTAGGTAAGGCATTTCACTCATATATTTGATCACTCTATTTTAATTAATTTAATTTTAAGTAAAAAAAAGTTAAAAAAAAAAAGGTTAAACACCTAGGCCTATGTGGTCAAGTGCACCTGATGCATTAAAATAAAAAGTCATGAGTAAGGGCTTACAAGGCTAGGTCCCCATGCATAGCCTTATATTTATATTTCTTATATCACCAAAAAGGATGTGTGACCTTATTTTTTGAAAAAAGAAAAAAAAAATAGATGAGATATTGCTTGCTTGATTAGTTTTCAACAACCATTGAGGTGGTTGAAAATTCAAGCTGAGGTTCTTTTTACCTGAAAAATTATTCTTAATCTTTTTTCATCTAAAAACACCTAATAAATATCATTTTCATATCAACCAACCAACTTATCTACTCAAAACACACCCAAATTGATCGAAAAATATAAAATTAAACCGAAACAATTTCTCTCTCAAACACGATGTGCTTTGTCCAACAAGATGAAGGGTAAAATATATCTTTATAAAACACTTCTCATCAAATGAAACATGTTGACACCAAGAATGATCTTTTTATCACTAAAATGTGCCCAACCAACACTTTCTCTTTCCCTCATTATTTTCTAGCAAGTTTCTCCCTCCTTTCCAAACACAGAATCTAAAAAATGAACAAAATGAAGTTTTAGATATAAAAAAAGTGGCAAACAACAAGGACCAAAAACAAAATTTGTCAAACTCTTAATGAAAAAAGGAAGTAAAAAAAGTGTTGGACATTCAGCAGCTTTAAAAAAATCATTCTTTGCCTCATTCTCAAATTTGTTCTTTGAAGTTTTTTTCCGATCACTAAAATCATTTTTTTTTTTTTTGCAAAATCGAGCATCAATCTAATATCAAAAAGTTTTTTTGATATCGTGATAATTATATAGAAAACAAACTGAAATAAATTTTAAATCTCAATTCTAAAATAACACGATGTACAAGATTGAATTTGAAATAAAAAAATAATGCTTAGAGTAAAAAAAAAACAAAAAAAAAACACTATTACAATTCAAAACAAATCCTCTCACATGTTACAATGCCAAAAACCCTCATCTTTTAGATTTCTTATTAATTTTAATGATGTTCCCTTTTTTTATTTTCTTTTAAGCATGGGGGACTAATTAAACATAAGATGAATTTAAAATATAAAAAAAACATTGTTACAATATCCTCTCATATATTTGTTGGAAACAAGAACTTAAACAGATCATAAATATTTTGAGAAAGTTCAACATCTATTAAATAATAAAGCAAATAACTATATAAAATAGCTTTACAAAAATTAACAATAAAGTAGAAAAACAACCCACGTTTTAACAAACCTAATTATGTTGTAACAAGCTAAAGATCAAGTCAAAACAAGCAGACACTCTTTGAACAATAAGAATTTATTGAAACAAGCAATAACAACCACCTACAATTCTAACTATATAAAATAGCTTTACAAAGATTAATAATAAAGCAGAAAAACAACCCATGTTTTAACAAACCTAATTATGTGGAAACAAGCTAAAGATCAAGTCAAAACAAGTAGATACTCTTTAAACAATAAGAATTTATTGAAACAAGCAATAACAAACCACCTACAATCTAACCAAAGCCTAATAATTCTTTCTTTAAATTGAAAGTAGCTTGCAATCAATTTATACATGCTTCTAGACAATAACCCAGTATACATTGTTATTTCAAGAATGCATCAAACTTGAGAGGTCTTGTTATCACATCTGCAACTTGATCTTGATTGTTGCATTGCACCATCTCCATAGTTCCTGCCTTTGTAATCTTATGAAGAAAATGAAAACAGACGTTTATATGCTTGTTGTGTCCATACATTACCGAATTCTTCGCAAGTTTAAAGGCGAGTTACTATCACGATGAACAATTGTAGGCATATTTTTCTTTTTTACCAAACATCTCCAAAATCTGTCTTAACCATACTACCTTATATACGCAAAAGGCTGCAACAATGAATTTTTCCTATATAAATAGAGTTACAATTAACTATTTTTTTAATGACAACGATACTGCCCTTGAACTTAATAAGAAAACATAACCTGAAGTGTTTTTCTTGTCATCTTGGTCTCTTGCATAATCAATGTCTGTGTAAACCAAGTAAGTCTCAATTCCTTCTTTTTTTTTTGTAGAACATCCCAAAATTGATTATTCCTCTTAGAGATTTTAAGACTCTCTTTGTTGTCTGCATATAAAGCTCAGTAGGACTACTCATATACCTTCTAATAAGACTTACCACAAACATCAAGTCTGGTCGAGTAGGAGTCAAGTACATGAGACTTCCTACAACTTGTTTGTATAAAATGTTGTCCATTTTGACTCTATCTTCATCTCTAACAATTCACAACTTTAGACAATGGGATTAAGAACTAGATTGCTTTTACTCATTCCAAATCTCTCTAGAACCTTCAAAGCATTTTTTTTTGCTAATGAATATCCCATCAGATCTTTGCATAATTTTTATACCAAGATAATATCTCATCTTCCCAAGATCAGTCATGTCAAACTCAAGCATAATTGAACTCTTAAATTCAGCAAACATAGATTCATAATTTCCAGTAAAAATGAGATCATCAACATATATGCTCACAACTAGAATTTTACCTTCCTTTGTTGTCTATGTGAATAAGGTATGTTCATAAAGATATTTTTCAAAGCCTTATATCATGAAATAAGCCTCTATACGACTATACTAAACTCGTGAAGCTTGCTTAAGTTCGTATAAAGCCTTTTTAAGCCTATAAAATTGTTGTTTCTTACCCTTATGCATATAACCTTAAGGTTGCTCAACAAATACTTCCTCGTTAAGCTCTTCATGCAAAAATGTTGATTTCACATCCAATTGGTAAATTGTTGTTTTTTAGCTGCAAGTGCTATTATTAGATGGATCGTATCCAATCATGCCACAGTTGCAAACACCTCTATAAAATATATCCTATATTGCTGGGAATAGCCTTTTTCTACGAGCCTTGCCTTGTACTTGTCTACTTCTTCATTTTCATTAAATTTTGTTTTATATACCCACTTCACTCTAATTTTCTTACATTCTACAAACAACTCCTTAAATTGTTAAGTATCATTCTTTTCTATTGCCTTTGTTTCTGAATCCATGGCTTATCTCCATTTTTTTTTATTTTTCATTGCTTCTTCGAATTAGACTAGATCATTCACTACAAACATGACAAAATAAGCCACGTTGTCATCATCTTCAGAGACACCTTCCCCTATTCCACAATCTTTCATCCAAAACTAATGTCTTTTATTTCTTCCTCCATTTAAATTAGGAGAATTTTTTTCACTTAGTTTTCCTCCTGTGTTATTGTTCAAGTCAGTAGCATCTTCTTCTTTTTCTTCATTTTCAGCATCACCTTCTTTTTCATTTTTAACGGCACCTTCTTTATTTTTAGCGATTATGATTGCTCCTTTTTCATTGTCTTCCCATTCCAAATTAGCTATGATTGCTTCCTTATGTTCCTTATGATTTAGATTCCTTATTGACTCTAAGGAAGATGCAACTTAAACTTTTATTATCTAGTCTTTTACTTTTGCTATCAGGTACACGCACATGAACATGAGAGACATGCCCAAAAACCTTAAATACTCCACTGATGGCTTCACTCCACTCCAAGCTTCTTTTGGAGTTTGATTCTTAACAACAAAATTTGGGTTTTTATTCAACACAAGTATTGTCCATTTAACTCATTCTGGCCAGAATGTTTTGGGAATTTTCTTCTCTAAGAGCATGCTTCAAATAAAACAACATTAAGCAAAGAAAACAACATTTTCATTCATCAATCTATAAAAAACGTTAAAACATAAAATAATGCTAAAAAATTAAAAAATGTCATCATACATTGAAAACAACATGAATGGGCAGGCCACATGAACTCCATTCTTGAGATTTAACAGGATTATACCTTTTCCAAGCTTGCTAGCTATAGGCTGCTACTTCCCTTATATTTTCCTTCTTTCTTTCCCTTTCACTTTCTATTCTTTCCAAAGTTTGCTTGACTTTCTGTGTTAAGCTTTTGAACCTTCACAATAGGGTTTTTATAGAGGGTATTTACTCACGTTTTTCTCTATGTTTTTCTTCCTCTTCTTTCTTTGATTTCAAGGGGTACTTATAGGGTTTTTTTTAGGTTTTTTGGTGGATTTCCTTAAAAATTAATCAAAGCTCAGCCTTTTGATCAAACTGAAAAAGTTCTAGACAAAAGCTAACAGCTAGAAGCTCTCATACTAGGCTGATTTTGCGAATCTGAAATTATAGTGATGGCTAATTAAGGACAAAATATTAGAGATTTCTATAGAAGAATTGGGACGTAAATGTCCAATTTCATAAAAATAGGGTTGTAGAAGGGATGTTCTTCTTCCATTTGTGAAAAAACTTGTGTCATTTGGAGGTTTAGAACTCTGCAACAAGCTCTTGAAAGGTGCCAACCCAATCATCCAAAACTATTAAGGAAGGAGATGAACAATGGTTGAATGACACGTCGTCTAAATTAAATCCTTAGAAATTAAGGATTTTAATTTTGAATTTGACAGATTTCATTTTAGTCTTTATTCTTTCAATTGCTTTTGATTGCACACTTGTAATTGCCTTACAAACTCTTAATTTCATGCAATTTTATCCCTTCCAAACTCAATCATCAACCCTGGAGTTTAGCATCATTTTCATCTTGGTCCCTGGTTTCTAATGTATGCATTTAAACCCTTAATTGACCATCAAACTTTTAATTTTCTTCAATTTGCACCTTGATTTGGTCAATTTCAACCATTAAAGTCTCCCGCCTGTTACGATTTGGTATTTGACTTTGAATTTCTTCAATCAAACCCCTAATTGGCTATAAAACTTTAATGTTTTCACAATTAAACTCCTGATTTGACCAATTAAACTTTCCAAAGTCTAATTTCAATTTCTAAACTTTGATTTCTTCCGATTTAACCGAAATTGACTCTAAAAAATTGATTTTCCTTGCAATTAAGTCCTTAATAAAAATAATTAAGCCTTCCAAAATACTCATTAAGTCCTTACTTATCCAAATTTGTATTTCTTTACCCCGAATACAAATATTTTCTCCAAATAGGTCTTTTGTCAATTAAAATTGGACTGTCAATTTTGTCAATATTGTATATTTTGGTCTTTCAACTTTTCGCTTGTCATTTTGGTCATTTACCACCAACTTGGGCAATCTTTTGAGCTTTCTTCATGTGTATCCTCTTGTATTTTTGATTTTTTTCTATATATTTTTTTCTTTTTTCCTTAACTTGTTTTTTTTATAGGGTCAAAAAAATAAATAACAACAAACATTTTAATCACCATTTCTCTTTCACATGACTTGTTCAAAACATAATATTACCAATTCTAACCTAGAGTTTCTGCCCTTCCTTTTAGATCAAAATCGGCTAGCCTTGTAGGTAAGATTTTCTTCTCAACTTTTTCACTTTTCTTCCATCATTTATTTGGATTAAGCCTTTTTATTAACATCCTAACCTATCTATTCAAAGAAACTTTCATTTTCTATATATTTTCAAGAATCCTAGAATTACAACATTGGGAGTTTTTTAATTATCCTTTACTAAATATGAAATCAAAGAGGAAAACTAAAGAACACTTTTATCAACGGTTTCAAGTTTAATTTGAAGAGTTCTTTCCAATTTATTCTTCAATTGCTCTTCCTTTTCATCACCCATACTTGTCTCTCAAACTCCTCTCCTCCAACTAAGCTTTTTAATTTTAACCTAAATGTGTTTTGCTCCTCACAGGCCTATTTACAAGCTTCAATCTAATAATTTTGGAAGGATTTCTCAAATGACTTTAAAGAGAGGCAAAAGTGAAGCCTAAGGTAAAACAGTATGTTATAATACCCCATATAAAATTTCAACCAAATTCAATGGTCCAATTTGAAGATACACTCAATATCATAAAACTAGACAATAGGTAATTTTATGCCAAAATCTAAATTTCACATAACATATAATTTACTTAAATCATTGTGAGTCTTAGACTAATTCTTTAAAGATTCTTATTCATAATTATCATAAAACTTTCCTCGGAGTTTCTTACAACTTTCAGTCCCAATAACACGATTGGGCGCGGGGTTTATACTGAACACAAAAGGTCATGCGTTGAGTTACTTGACATTTCCTTCTATTTTACATATAATCTCACCCAATTTACAAAATTTTCTCCTTCAAATCATTATTTTTTCCTGATCGGGAATTTTTTATGATTTATCGTTAGTTAATATTTCGCATACTATTTTATTACTTTATCTTGTCCAAATTTTAAATTAATCTCCTGAAAATATTCATCATGATTCATAAGATTTTCTCTCTAATTTTTAATTTTTCAACTAATAGTTATCTTGTTTAACCTAGATTTATCTATTTTTAACCGAGGGTTTACAATTAAAATAATCCCTCAATTTCACTAATTCCTCTAATTCAATTTTTGGTTTTCTAATTTTCAACTATTTACCAATTTCAATTTTTTTCTTTCATTTTTATCCCTGATTATATTAGAATGGTTCTTGTATTTTGCTTTCTTTTATTTAGTCATTGGCTTTTTTATTTTCAATTACTTAGCAAATTTCAAACATTTTTTCTTAATTTCATCTCAATTGCCTCCTTATTTTAATTTTTTCCTTTTTTTAAAATTCTTTTGATTGATTGATTGAAATATATATATATATATATATATATATATATATATATATATATATATATATATATATATATATATATTTATTGATTTTTTTTTTTTTTTTTTAATTTTTTTTTTTTTTAATATTTTTTAGGATATTTTTAAAAAAAATAAAAAATTAAATTATAATAATTTTCATCCAACCACCACCACCACCACCACTATTACTTCTATCACTCAACCAACACTATAATCTTTACCACCGTTGTCACCCCACCCCACCCCTACCTTTACAAATACTATAGCCACAATCCAATATGACTTTATCATCACTATAAAACATTATTATTATTTTATTATAATTGTATTTCTCAACCATTATTTACTAAATATTGCAAGAAAATTTATATAAAATATTTTACGGTGAAACAATAGCCTCTTAGTTCAACATTTTGTTTATTCTAAACTCTGTCCATGTTCTTGTTAGGCTGATCTTGATGTATTATTTGATTAATGACAGTCAAGGTTATAATTCAACATGTCCTCTCAAATTTATGCATAATATTAAAATTGAAATTAAAAACCCTAGAAAAGAAACTAAGAGATAGAAATTAGTAAGGGAAAAATAGAATTAAAATAGGTAAAACTAAATAAGAGAAGAAGTAATTAAAAAAAATAATCAATATTTTTTTATACCAAGAAATCAATATCAGAAACTAAAAACAAAAAAACTAGGTCATATTAATTACATTATTGATGTTTAATAGAACAAGTAAATGATAAGCCTCTAAACAAATCACAAGCAAATTAAATTGAAAGAAAGAAAGAAGAATTAAAACTAGGGGAAAAACAAAAGATTAAGATATATTTTAATTTACTAATAAGTTAATAGTTGAGGGACTAATTTGAAATTGGTTCTAAAATTAATTGAAGATGAAACAAGTGAGTTTTTTTTTTTTTTTTTTTACCAATTAAAATGAATTCTCGTTAACAAACTTAGAATAGTGTATCGGTCCCAAATGAAACCAACCAATCAGGCTCGACAAATTATTAATTAACATTGTTAATTAACATATATTAAAAGGGTATGACTTTTCACTGTAATAGTGAACACTGAAAAGCAAAGTTCCTTTTTAGCTTCGTCCTCAATTATTTTTTGTTTTTTTTAATTTTATTTTTTAAAATTAGATTTATTAGATATTGAGTTTTATAATTTATTTTTTTATAATTTATTTTGATCTCATAATCCGAGTCACGAGTTTTACGAGTTAGCCATGTTGACTCGAGTTATTTTTTTGTCTATTTTTTTCAACTTCATCATTTGAGATTGAGTTAATTGGGAATCGAACTTTATATTGTTTTTCTAATTGTTTTTTATAGAGTTATCACATTTTTCTGATTTTGGTTTAACAAGTTAATTCGAGTTGACTTTAATCATTTTTTAACTTTTTTTAATTTAATCCTTCAAAATTGGGTTGATTGGGAATTGAGATTTTTAATTTTTTTATTTGCTTTCTATGTGGTTACCGCGGTCTTATGATTTAGGTCGCGGATTGGTCGGTTGACTCGAGTTTTTTATCATTTTTTTAGTTGATTTTTTTAGTTCGTCATTTAATATTAGATTACTTGAGAATTAAGATTCGTAATTTATTTTGGTTTGAATTATATGATGTTATTATAGTCTCATAACCCGAGTCACAAGCTTAGTTGGTTGACTTTAATGATTTTTTATGTCTTTTTTAATTATTATTTTTTTAATTTTTTCCTTTAACCTTAATATAATTGATAATTAAATTTCATAAATTGTTTTAACTTGTGTTTTATAGAGTTATTTTGGTCTTATAATCTATGTTTGACAGGTTAACATGAATTAACTTAATTGATTTTTTAGTTAAATTTTATTTTTTAATATTAAATTAATTAAAAATTAAATTTAATATTTATTTATTTATTTATGAAATTATCATTTTATCTCGTAACATGATAAGCAGCTAAACTGCAACTAACTCAAAAATCAATTATAACATGACGTCGTACGAAAACTCAAAAGATAAGATGGGGAAAGAGGCAAAAGGACAAGGACAGCCCAGCACCAGGTCACTCAGCAGCGGCCCACAACGCAAGACAGAACTTCCTTAACAAGTAAACAGAACTTCCTTAACAAGTAAACAGAACTTCCTTAACAAGTAGTTTTTTTCCCAACTTACCATGACACTTTAAAGCATAGTTTTTGAAATTCGATTGAGTCGAGGTTAAAACAAAAAAAATTTGGCATAACAGATAATCTGTGCGACTCGACTGATCCGATAAATTAAATTGATAAGATTCAATCAAGAGACTTGGTTGTAAACTCGTTAATTTTTATTATTTTTAAAATAATATTGATTTGATTTAAAAAGTAAAACGGATCCGATCAATCAAGTGACCCGATCAAAACCTAATGACCCGATCAAAACCCAAAACTCGGACTTTAGACCGGACCGGGTCTTAAAACTATGCTTTAAAATGTGTTTTGATAATATAAAATAGAATTTTAAAAAAAGTTTTTTTAATTAAAAAATTAAAATAATATTTTTTAATTTTCTTAACATTAATATATTAAAAATGATATATTGATTTAATATTTATGATACAATGTAGTATAAAAAGGATCCAGAGTCTCTTTGTCGGT
>Ga0325404_1007018_pt1 | contig 11775 bp, 5 predicted proteins | sample PopdelMetagenome_18_FD_205664 | JGI IMG/M metagenome (GOLD analysis project Ga0325404, IMG submission 205664) | Populus deltoides microbial communities from Bellville, Georgia, United States - Xylem-Control-R1 | ecosystem: Host-associated > Plants > Phyllosphere > Stem > Wood/Secondary xylem... | reverse complement strand
TTTCTCCCATCATGCCATCCACCTTCTCTCCCTCGCATGTCAAAACACTCTGCTCGTAGCCTTCACTGCTTATCAAGTAGAGATTTGGCATATCGTCTAATTCACCAGGCATCAATCACCTCGAGAAGGTAGTTTCCAAGGATTGCAAATGGCCCAGGCAACACTGACAAAACTAAGTAGTTATAAGAGCCTCATCCCCTACCTTCAAATCTAAGAAAAACCAAAGCGTTCTCCTTTGGTTTCGTTCAAAATCAGCTCTGTCATTCAAACATTTTCAAACACAATCAGGTTCATTCATATAAGCTAGTCAAACAACCATCTTCAACAAATTACATGTCCATAGCGCAGACACCATACACAAAAAAGTGAGGAAAACTTGAACCGATAAACTATAAAGAAGATGGAAAAGTACATGAGAGCTCTCATTCACTTGAACCTGCAGGACCCACAAGAACACCTTGAGAAGAGCCCTCCTTCTTGTTAGTATCATCTTTTACTTCACTGTCAGACTTTCTTATCCTGATCTTGTACTTGGCTTCAAAATCAGCAATTTCCTTTTTCTTCCTTTCAGCAGCCTCATTAAGCCTTACAATAACCTCCTCAATTCCCTCTTTATTGCGCTGCACAGCCGGCAGGACCTCTTTGATAGTTCTCTCGACCAGCACACCTCCAATCATTCGGTAGCATCGTCTGGAAGGGTCAAGCGGATGGATAGCATTGATGACTAATGAATGCTCACTCACATCCATCTCAAGTTCAGTTATTTTCGAGTAAATTTGGTTTAGTTCAGATCGCATAGCAGTGTACATATTCGCAACTACTTGCTCGTTGATTGGTTCGTTTCTATCACTTTCAGCCATGATTCTGTGCAAAGGTAAAGGGCATAAATACTGAAAAAAATAAAAGTTGCTACATATAAGTGATAGACAGCCTAGTGCAAACGGAAAGATGACTCTCAAGTCCAAATTGCAAATGTGCCAATTATCAATTCTAACTAATAGGGAAGCAGTTAATTCAATGGCACAACATTTGATCCAAGAGATAATAATGATGATGACGATGACAAGAACAACAACGGAGGCAATTACAGATTCAATCCCTAGGTTTTCTTCAACAATTTAAGCTTAACCAAAAATTTTGCGACATTTTTGCTTAAAATTGGAAATATTAACAATGAGTTGGGGAACTAGAGTTGATAATTTTGCACAATGCCCTCCCTAAGCAAATATTGGAAATAAAGTATTCACTACACCCAACACATACAACACTGGTGGTGCAAATCTTGGAATAATTTTGACCTAATTACTTTTCGACAGCATCATATATTGGTATAATCACACTTGAAAGTGAAAAAAAAAAAGAGGATTAAGATCTTTACCTGATACAAATAGGTGGTCTCGTTTTTCTCCTGAAAGGGAAAAGAGATCACCAGTTTTACTCCTCAAATCGATGATAGAAAAAGTAAGTGGTTTCGATACTTCAGGAAATGGAAACGAAAATGAAATGAGAGTGAGAGTGAGAAATCAAACGAACTCTAATCTGCTCTAACAAGGGAACCGAGAGAGAGTGGGGGACAGAACGGAGAGAGTCACTCGATGTTTAAACCCTGGAGGAGCCGAGGACCGCAGATGACTTTTCTGCCCTTTTCAAGCAAAAACATATATATGTTAATGAATGCACAGTTGTTGTGGTATTTATCATTTTTTTTAAGTTTTAATTATTATTTTTTTTACTGTAAGAGTTATTTTTGTCATCAAGACTAAATATAACCGAGGTAACTTTAACTTGTTTTCACTGAGCTCTGATCTCAGCTATTGGTACCTCTTGTCAAGCTTATTTTCCCGAAACAGAGAGATAATCGTTGAAAATACAGTGAGACCAGAATAACCTTCACCTTCCACCTTCGCCTTCCTTTCGACAGAAACAAAGAGGGAGAGTCATTGAAAATACACACACCAGAACAACCCTCACCATCCTTTTGCTGAAGTTTTTGCTCAAACGCCCTTTAATTCTTCTCAAATCATACAAGCTTCAATAAGAAAACACAACGAGAAAGATAAAAGTCAAATCTCTTCTTAACTGATTGATATTCTTCCACTGTAAGTTCCTTTCTTAGTTTGTTTTGGGACCTGGAGCTGATGAAACCAGACACTTGAATGGTTGTTTGACTTTCACCTTAGTGATCTCGTTCTCGTTCCTTGTTCTCTTTTTATGTTGGCAACTCATTACTTGCTAATCTATTTTTTTTTATTGCTCGTGTACATTGATGATCATTTTCCAGGTTTTACAGTCATGGTAAGCTGGATAATGGATGAAGCCATGCATTCTTTTATGTACTGTTGTCAGTAGCAATTTAAATCTATTAACCTAATATTCACTTTTGTTGCCAGCTTGAGCATTTAGCATTCTACATCATTGAACTCTGCTTGGTTGAATATTTTTAAAGTTAAAACCTTCAACGCTACTACTGGTTTAGGTTACTTACTGGTTTATCAAAAGACGGTGTTCTAACACCAATACATTTTGTTTCTCCATGGGGAGAAGCTACTATTACTTGAGATGATGCGGATTGTTTTTTAGAGTTACTCTGTTTTGGGATCCCCTGTTTCACGCTCTGTTGAAAACAGAGAATGGGAGGAAATTAAAGAGAAATTGATGAATAATAGAAAGGAAACTGTAAGAAGTATAGCTAGGAAAGCATGCCAGCATACATGGATGAAGATGCATGTCAAGTTTCATAGCCAAACAAACTTCTTGAATAGCAATTTTTGGATAGTATATTTTTCAAAAAAATTCAAGTAACTCTTGGATTTTTTCCTTCTTTCGCAAAACTAACAAACTTTTCAATACCCTGAGCATATCAGTGTTATTCATTTATTTTATTTTGACACAATCAAGCAACTCTTAAGTCTCTAGTGACCCGAATGTCAGCTCAGGAGAGCAGATTTTTCAACCGATATAGTTCCATGCTTGCAAAGTCATAGATACTAGAAATCTTCTTGAATTAATTATATTTGTGATGAGATTATAGCTTAGTTTAATGAAATAATAAAAATAAAATCTTAATATTATATTAGTTGATAATGTATTAATAATTTAATACACAATAATATAATTTAAAGCTACAAAATTATTGTTCTTCTTAATTATTTTATTACAAACAACATTTTTAATAACAATTTTAACAAAACATCTTTGAACTGATTTTTATTCAATAACAATTTTAATCATAATTTTAACTAAACATATATTTTAACACAACCAATAATAAAAATTGATTTTTTTTCTTAAAACCACAAAAATACTACAGTGAAGTGTGGTTGAATATTTTTTATGAAATTCCTATAAAAAAACAATGAAAAACATGTAAATTTTTGCATATAAAATGTAGTTTATACTTCAAGATGATTGTATCTAAAAAAAAATCAATGACAGCTCACATCTATATCTAAAACACATATTAAGATAATGTTTACCATTATAATAATTAATATTTTTTAAAATGTTTTTTGATTAAATATAAATTAAAAAAAATTATTTTTAATATTAAAACAATTTAAAAACATAAAAAATAATAATTTAAAATAAAAAATTCATTTTTTTAAATAAACACAACGTGGTTGCATAAATAAACTCACCCTAAAAAATAAATGAACCATGTTGTATCATGTATGATGTCATTTATAAAAAAAATATAAAAGAAAAAAGAAAAGCAAACAATTTTGGGGAAGAAAAATAATTGCAAAGAGCACCATTATTGTCTATGTTCCAAACTTGCCAATAGTCCCCTGCACTTGCAGGGATATCGTACTGGAAGAAAAAGATCTTTAATCAAAACGGTGCTCACTGCAAATGATGTCCTGTAAAATAAACAAAGCTTCAATAGATGAAAAGTGATCATATCATCACCCAGCATGCCATGCATCATGCCAGATATCAGAACATTCTATAACATGAAACGCATAGCAATAAAACCCTATTTATTTCAGACCATAGATGTCACTGTGTTACAGCATTGTGAAGTGAAGAAACAAACTAATACAGAAGGACATGCAGGGCAACAGCTGCTAAAAGCCTACATGATCCCAAGTAAGTTTCTAGGTAAGAGCCAATAAACATTGCAATATGGAGACGTACGCTTAAAGACATTACCTAGACTCCCATGGCAACCTAAAAGAAAAAAAGACATTGCCTACAAGGAAAACCCTTTTAAAGGGGCAAACTTTTCCAGAATTTCAGCTTCACGTTTTTCTGCATTTGCCCTTTTCAGCTCCCATTCTGGGATTTTGGAGTTGGCAACCTGAATATCGCGCACAACATTTGGAATTGAATTTGCCACCATCCCTTGAGCAGAGGCCACCTCGACCTTTGCTGACTTGTTATTCTCAATTGTATTAGTGAGCTCTGCTCGCCAGGTTTGAAGTTGAAAAATTTGATTGTCAATTTCCTGCACAGTCAGTAAGTTGGAATCAACCTGTGACTGAAGCTGGTCTGCTTTCTCCTTCAATTCATTATATTCATCCCTCAGAGAGCTGACCTTCGCCTTGTTTGCCTCAAGGGTACCAAAGAACTTGTAAACTTGCTCTATTGTTTGCCTACTCTCAAGAAAAACCTTGCTGAATGATGGGATTTCCTCTATCAATTTTAACTTAACAAGTTGTTCGGCACTAAGAGTGGGATCCTTCCTTAGTTTGGATGCTAGAGTTGTGAGTTTGGAAATGCTTCTGGAAGAGACTAGAGAGGGAAAATCCATGAGTAGAAGGGAAGAAAGCTTGCTTCGGGCTTTAGCCATATCACTTTCGGTAAGAGGAGCTTCAGTGACTGCAGAGTGTGCTACTTGAGTTTCAGAGAGAGGTTGAGTGAGAATATCTTCCAAAGAACTGAGATAGTTATCAAAACCCTCTGGAATGACATTAACTACAGGTTCAGGCTCAGTTATTACAATTTCACCATTAGCAGTATGAGACACAGATCTTTTAGAAGAACGTGTAGCTTTTCGCTTTGACGTGGATGCTGATGTAGGTGCATCCTGTTTCCCATCCTCTTTTCTTTTCCTCTGGCTGGAACGTGGAGTTTTCTGTTTCTTTTCTTGTTTATGTTCTTCAGCTTCTTCTGTTAACATGGGTAAAATCTGCTTCCTTTGCCTCCGACCATAACGAGGATTTTCTACTTTCCCTTCTTGAACTTTCAAAGTTTCATCTTCAAGAGGGTTCTCAAGAGGGAGAGGCGCAGCTTCCACTGTAACAAAGATGAGAGTTTAGCCACCTGGTCAAAGCAACCCTGTAGCTCAACAAAACATTATCCAAAGTAACAGGGATTGACTAGCCCAATTACATCAACAACCCTACTCAAAGACTATAAGTAATGCGCTTCATATATTGCAACGGAAGAAAAGAACATGCTTAAGGTATTTTCTTGTCCCAGCACTAACAAATAGCAAAGAACAAGCTAAGGAATTGCAGTGACATGAGAAAAAACTTGAAAACCTGAAAATTATGACTAAATTCCAACACAAAGAAGAACATGATAACATAGAGTTTTTCTTTGGAAACTGTAATGGAAACTTCCTCATATGACTTTCAGTCAAATTAAAATGCTTCACTGTTTTGAGTCATCTTCTTCCATTTTTTTTCATTTGAGAGAATGCCTTGTGATTCTTTTGATAATTTCTTGTAAATTTACAGTCTTTCCCTCTTACCACAGAATTCTTTTCTATAAAAGAGAATAGAGAGCATCAGTGACAGCATTTAAACTCACCTTTTGTTGGAGACTCGACTTTTGCCGGTATCTTCCATGTAAACGATGCAAAAAATGCATCAACATCTGCACCTGGGAATGCAGATCGAATGTAATTTTCAAGTGCAGGCCTGCTAGCAAACATCTGCTTCTTTTTCCCCTGAAGGCTTTTTGGAAGGTAAATGAATCTGTCCTGGAAGTGGCCAGAAGAGTTAACCCTCTTTCCTACTCTCCATTCCCAGTTATCACCAGGATTTGGCCAATCTGTCGGAGCAAATGGCAAACCTTCACCAGATTCACCTGGCATAACTAGCCTAACAGAACTGTTCACGTCTATTGTGATCCTTCCACCATCACTCTTACTAGGGGTATCACTCTCCATAAATTGCTCGTTCTGCTGACCAAAGAAATTATGCTCATCCATTAGATGCCCGCCCCCATTACTTTCACGATGAACACCGTTGTCAACAAATTCCTCATTCTGCTGACCAAAAATATCTTTCTCATCTAGCAGGTGCATGCTACCAGTACTTCCATGGGGGATATCATTCTCCATTAATTGTTGCTCATTCTGCTGAGAGCTTGTCGAGACTGGCGTGCCATAGCTGTCATCACAATGAAATAAATCCAAACATAACATAAGAATCAACTAATGCAAGGAAATGACTAATTCATCTCGAGGTTAAGCAAATAGAAGCCATCAATGTCTTTCAGACACAATTTTTGAACATTTACATCCTTACATATCACCTACAATTGCGGAATTTAGAAATTCAATAGCCCATAAACTTCTTTTCGGTTAAATCAATTCACATTTGTTACTGGACACTTTTAAGGCTCCTTAATTTACAAATTTCAAGGGTGATTTGGAAAACTTGCAACGCCTTCCATCTTTCAGTTATATACCTACTTCACTAACGGGGTAAAGAAGAAACTTTTATCTGGAGGACATTTTGCTTTCTGTATTGCTCGATTGACCTTTGACAAAAAATATCATGAATTGTTTTTAGACCCCCGATTCAGATGCACAGAACATGTGAATAATAAGAACCAGGATCTAACAACAAAAATAAAGAGGGATTGAAAAGCAAAATTGAAGAAAAAAACATACTCTGGACCGAAAATCAAACCAAATGCAGTGTGTGGACCATGATCATGAGGTTTACTGGAAGGAGAGTGCAGCGGATCTGCCATGATTTAATTTGCAAACCCAAAAACCCTTTCTTTCTTTCACCTGCAACCAAATTAAACCGAACCAAAGAGAATTGAAATCGAACCAGAATATCAAGGACAGCAACATCAACAAAAAATCACGAATTAAAGCAACACTCACTCTTTCCAGTAGTCGAGCACAGCTTTCTGTATTGGGATTCCTGTGAGCTAAGATGGTTGAGAGGAGGGCAAGATGCTGGGTCATGCTCTTGCATGTGGCTGGTAGGAGGATATTTTTTAGGAATTGTCAAGTCAGCGGAGAACTAAGCCAATACTCCTACCCTTCTGGATGAGGATAACTATTGTGCTTGTCTCAGTATTCTCTTGTAAATAAATGAAATAACAAGGTCCTATTATTGGTAGTCATTTCACGTGATGATTGGCGCGTGGTATATGCTATTGCCAAACGACCAATATTAACTCGACAGACGACGATGTAACGAAGACAGAGTCCACTGTTTATGTTACTCCAACCGGACTAGTTAACAGGTTATCAGCAACCAAGTCGTTTATGACCATACTTGCACATCTAGCACTAGTTTAGTTGATTAACGAAACTAGTTATCAGAATTAAAAGCATACTCCATGTTTTGGTTTGGAAAAGAAATAAAAAACAGCATGTCATTTACGAATGTGGCGACTTTCTTTCTCAATAACAAGGTTGCTTGTTTTTTTTTATGCTGTTCTTGTTCCAAGAAATCTTAAATGCGTGAGTGTATATAATTACAGCGGGAATTAATAAAAAATAATTATCCTTGGAAAAATATTATTCATACAAAGACATATATCTACAGAGTGTTCATTGGACAAATGTATTAAAACTTCGGTGACCGTATTTGAAAATTAGACAAATACACAATTTCTTTTTTTCTTACTAATATCAATGGTTGATTTGCATGGTTAAAGGAGAAGTTTTTTTTTATTCCCGTTACTTAGCTTTAAAAAAAAACAATCCATTCTCATTGACTTTATTTAAAAATTGACTCTCAAGTTTGTTTTAATAGCCTATACATGGGTTTTTACTTTCTCAATATAAATTTCGATTGATACTTGATTTAGTAAAATAAAATAAAAATATATTGATATAAAACAATTAAATATTGCACAACCAAAAATAAAATTGAAATAAATATAGAAATTATGTATACGAGTAAGACAACTAGATTGGTGCGTGGTGTACATTTATTGGCATGTGAAGAGGCTCGTCATGTTCAAACGGTGCGTGTGTTCTCACAAGTAATCATGTTCTTATTTATTTTTACTTTACTATAAAACATGATCACAAAGATATTTTAAGGATATTTAGGGGATATTTTTATATGGTATTCATAAACATTTATTTTTTAAGTTTATCATTGCCTATTTTTTTCCAAGAATAATATTGTTACGGACCAAAAAAAATTAAAAAGTTGATTGGGCCATAGTTTAATTTATAAAATTATTTTGTTTTGATTGAATAACTACATGAATGGTTCAAGATAAATCCTACTTGATCTAAGCCTCGAGTCAACATGCCGACTCACTAAACAAGATCATTTCAAGGTTATGCTTCAACAAGTCATCTAGGATAATTTTATTTTTCCTAACAGATATTACAAATAATATTTTGTGTACACATAATGTCACATTAATCTCTAAAAACAATAAGAAAATTTTGTTGACAATCAATTAAAATAAAATGAAGTCATACATTAAATTAGCTAGCTATACCTATATGATCCACACAACCCAAATGCAATTTTGTTGATAATTCTTTATCTATGGATTTGCAATCAGTAAATTAGTGCTAATATACTCAATAATTACCATATTTTCTATCATTTTTACAATGAAATACTTTATGTTGACATGCTTGTTTGAGTTTCCATTCTTATTATTTATAGAGAATAAAATTGCAGTGCATAGCTGCATTGATTTCTTACTTGGTTTTGTTGAATCAACAACTTTAAAAACAAAATCAGAAATGAAGTGCCTTATTCAAATAGCTTCATCATTACTTTATAGCATATGAAGAAACAATAACAATTTGTTTAGTATTTTTTTCGGACACAACTAAGTAAAAATTCTCTCGGACACAACCAAGTGAAAAGAAAGATTTATCCGAAGTTAATGTTTTGAGTTTACACGGCCAGTAAATCACCAGCTCAATATGACCGGTATACTTGTAAATCAGTGATTAGTGTTTATGATCGGTATACTTGTAAACAAGTCATTAATTTTTGTCCAAAACGCCACCTGGACCGCCCTGAATTTCTGGCCCTGTCGAAAACTGTTATTTCTCCTCTGGCCTCCTCTATTTCTCTAAAATACGCCTTGAAAACATCCATTTCACTTTCCCCTGTGCATTCAAAGCATCTGCTGCGCTTTGCTTGCCTTTTACAGAGAATGATGCGAAGGAGAAGGCTTGCGTAGTGTTTTTGATGGGTAGAAGGGAAGGGACTGAGCTGACAGATTAATTGGTTTCAAGTGTCATCAGCGTATGTGCAGGGCTTTCAGGACTTGAATTGGGGAGGTCAGTTCATGCACTTGCAGTGAAAGGCATGCGTGGAGGGTGATGTTTTTGTCGGGAGTGCCCCTGTTGACATGTATGGAAAATGCGGAAGTAGTGAAGATTGTGAGCAGGCCTTTCATGAGATGCCTGAAAGGAATTTGGTTTCCTGGAATGCTATGATTAGCGGGTATGCATATCACGGGGATGTTGCATGGCCATCACATTGTTTGAAGAAATGCAGCCTGACGCGGTGCTGAATTATGGAACACTGATCTTTATGTAATCAGCTTGTAGCAGAGGAGGGGCAGTTAAATCGGGTATCTAGATTTTTGAGTCAATGAGGAACAGGTACATGATTGAATCGGGAGCTGAGCATTATGCTTGTACTGTGGACATGTTATGGCGGGCTGGAATGGTGGAGCTTGCTTATGAATTTGAACAGAAAATGCCAATTCGTCCAACAATTTCTGTTTTGGAGGGCTCTTTTAAATGCTTGCAGGGTGTATAGGAAGCCAGAGTATGGTAAAATTGCAGCTGATAACATATTCATACTTGATCCAGAAAATTCAGGCAACCATGTGCTGCTTTCAAACATGTTAGCTACTGTTGAAAGGTAAGTTAATTGTTTAAAGCCAACCTCATTGTACTTCAGAAATGCTACAAATCTAGCTAGCTTTAATTAGATGGTTTTTGAATCCGCTTCCTTGAAGTTCCCGTTATTTGCTTGCTGATGTCAATGTACTACTGTAGTCACAATTTCCACTCCTTATTTAAGAATGGAAATTGCGATCCAAATCCCTCTTTCATTCAGTCGCCACACCTCGTCAATTTTTTGTTCTTGGGGAATGGGATTCTCTGTGTCTTTGGCCCTCAGGCTAGACAATGAGAGTAGCACTCCCCATCTGTTGGATAACCGCTCACTCATTTCTCAAGAATTGAAATTAAAATCTTCAATCTGAAAGATCCAAGTTTAAACAACGGGTCTGTTTAGGATTATGGAACCACTGTTCATGGATTTCTCTAGCTACAAACATAGAAGCTGTCTTTGTCTGGACCTTCAGAATTAGGACCTGGAATGATGCTATTCTTGCAGGTAGAAATGATGCTATCACCTGCTGTGGTTTTCGTAGTCACTGCATTTATTATCTGAAAAGGTAGTAACTTCCCAGTCAAGCTTATGGATATGTCTTAGCAAAAATCCAGTAGCCCTTGCACCGTATCCTGGACAATATTTTTTGGTAGCGATTGTTTTAGACTGGATTGTGAGGGTCCCTGTCCTGCTTGTTAGCACATCAAATTTATGAATAATCGAGTGGCTGCTTCCACGTAATATACTAGAGATGCTTTGTTCACCATGGTGTTCTTTCTTCTGCTCTAAGTAATTGGTTTTTTAATTTCAGCTTTCTTATTTGTCTATATTCTCCTTTTGCTTGTCATCCAATTATCTTGGACCTAAATGCAGAGGGAAGGAAGGAGCCCAGATACCCAGCTTCCTGAAGGACCCTACAGTGCCGCTTCACCGGTTCTTGATCCTACCCATCTCCATAGAGGACATCATGTCTGCTTCTCTGTCTCTAATTTTGACTCCTTCGTCCAATCTCTCAAGGTATCTTTTATAAGTTGCTGTTTCTTCAAAGGAAAAGGATGATCCCATAGCATTGAAATGCCATTACCGTAAAAAGGACTGATGAGTTGTCTGTTTAGCCACTCCACTGGCAAAAGGGAATTTCTAGAACGTTAGTTGGACATATAACAGTGGGGATTGGCATGGTTAGGCTTCCAAGTTTATCGAGAGTTCTTATATTGAGCACTGTTCATCTCGTGAAGCACTCGTTGCAGTCATGAGATGGGCGATCATTGACATATCCATTAGCGACAGCCTTTCTGGATTGCTTCTGAAAACTAGTAAAAAAATTCATTTTAATATTTTTTTCAAATCAAGTAAAGCACACTTTTTAAAACACAATTGCAAAAGCAATACCAAACACTATTACATCTCTGCCATTCATTTCAATGCTATCAAGTCTTGGCTTTTTGATCAGGTTTCCAATCCGCAACTTCAACTTCAGAATTTGTTGGGTTAGGGGAAGAAGCTGTGAGCACACTTTAAATTACGGTCAAAATTTAAGTTTGAGTAAATCATTAAAAGTAAGCTTTTTTCTTGATTTTAAGAGAGAAAATGGGTTAATATCTTCAAATTCCACGCACAATCACCAAGATATTTTCAAGCACTCTGCATATCCTTAAATTATCAAATATTTTTTTATTCGATAACGCACCCCTAATCAAATAATTTTGCAATCTGACCATTTTTATTTAAAAGTGTGTTCCGTAGT
>Ga0325404_1007015_pt1 | contig 11777 bp, 7 predicted proteins | sample PopdelMetagenome_18_FD_205664 | JGI IMG/M metagenome (GOLD analysis project Ga0325404, IMG submission 205664) | Populus deltoides microbial communities from Bellville, Georgia, United States - Xylem-Control-R1 | ecosystem: Host-associated > Plants > Phyllosphere > Stem > Wood/Secondary xylem... | reverse complement strand
GCTTTCAAACGCACTCAGCTAAATTTTGTGGTACAATTCAGTGATGTAGGACCTGCTGCGCTTTCATGGGGGTTCTTTAGAATTCCAACGCAATTTGAAAATTTTCTTAGAAAAGGAAGACAAGTTACAAAAATATAAGAGAAATAATATATTTTTGAAACATTCTAGAATAACAGTTCTTTCAAAATTATGTATCTTTTTATTTGATTAGCATGTATAATTTTTTTTTTATGAAGATTCGATAATTAAAAAATAAGATTTAAAATCAGATTTAGATATAATGCAAGACATTATATATATATATATATATATATATATATATATATATATATATATAAAATTATGATTTTATTTGGTGTTCTTCAAAGGAGAATTATTTTATCAAAATTGTTCTATCGGTACCAAAAATGCTGAAAACAAAGCTCCGATATATTTTTAGTAACTCATTTTTTTTATTTTGTTTTCTATTTCTCGCTCCTCTCGTATTATCTTATTTCCTTTGTTTTTTTTTGTCATTATATTTTCAATCTTATCTATTTATAAAAGTAACATGTCTTGAAATACGACTAAATAATATATGGAGTCGTGTACAAAAATATATTCTGAAATATCATTATTATTTTAAATTATAGTTGTTTTTTTAACCAACTCACGCTATAGTTTTACATGAACTCACCGCAAACTCTAACTCATAATCTAAGTTAAAAAAATATAATATGTAGTTTTTTTAGTTAAAAAAAGAAGAAGAAACTATCGCAATGCAAAACACATAATTAAAAAGTTTATAATACCCTTTCAATGGAAGTTTTTTTTTGAATGATCCATAAAATATTTAGAAAAATATTAAGTGAGTGGTTGATAGAATTTAATTTTGGTGAGTACAAGAGGAAGGCTAGCCATTTCAAAATTTTGAACGAGTCAAATTGCGCCCGCCCATGACATCTACATTTTATACCAAGATTGAAACTTTGAGGTATTTCAATAATGAAAATCACAAAATAAGATGAAAAATTGACGCAAATCCCATCATCTTAAAATTTCTTTTCATAGCTATATCTTTGGCAAATCAAACGTTTCAGCTGCCGTATATAATGGCTTGCATATAATACAAAGAGAATTTTAAGATGATGGGAATAGACTTTGAAGATCACCATGAACAAGCAAACGTAGCAAAGTAGGGTTAGGGCACCGTGTTTTGCCCTAAATGGCCTAGACCATTCAGCATGAATAGAGAGTGCTTTGTTGTAGACAATGCCTCAGTCCATGAGCAGCCCAGTGGTGGTGGTGAAGGGCAGAAGGCCAGTAGCTTTTCACCAAGACTTCTTTTTAACGAAAGGTAATGGACCTCTAGTCTTTTCCTTCAAGGTATCCTGAGCACTTAATTAGAATATTTCATAATTTTTTTTTATATAGATTAACATGGTGTCTGGGTCAATTTTACGCACACCTCGACTAATTTTACAAGTCCTGAAATTAATAACTATATAAGTCTCAAGTGATATTGAGATTTGTGAAACTCGAATCGGTGACCTCTGGAAAGCAAATCCAAAACCTGATCAGTTGATCTACACTCATCAGGGTTATATTTGATAATGTTTAAGAAGTAATAAAGCTAGTTATTTATTTTAATAAAATAAAAAATATATATTTTAATTACTTTATTTTATAGGTATTTTTGGAATTTTAATGATCGAGTACTTTTGATTTTTTTTTTATGTCTTGAATATGCTTTTTTTTCTTCTAGATTTTAATGGTAGAGCGTTTTCATTTTTTATTTTATTGCTTAAGCATATATATATATATTTTTTATATTATAGCAAGCATGGTGGCAAATCATTCTCATTTTCTTTTGTATACATTTCTCAAATACTTTTTGAAAAGTTTAATTGAGGACTGAGCATCACGTGCATATCACAAGATCCTCTTCTCCACATAAAATAGGTGCCAAATGGCAGTTCAAGATCATAGAGGCAACACGGCTACCAATTTTTTCACCAGCAAGAATTAACAAAATAGGGAAAATTTGATTTTTCCTTTTAGATTTTTTGTTGAATGAATACAAAGAAACACGAGTAAAAAATTGGATATTTTCAAGTAAATTAGAGTGATGAGTTTCATTTCATAATTCAATTTATTTTTTTTTTAAAAAGTAAAAACACAAATCTTTCCACTAATAATATTTCAAATCAACGAGTTAATTTTTAAAATATATTTTTATCATTACACTACTTCTCACAAGACTGATATTATTAAAATTTATAAATATTTTGTATCATTATATAAACATTCAAGTCATTTAAGTTTATTGAAGAACTACACACTGGTTTATTTAATAACACTCTCCCTACAATTTTTATTTTATTTCTCTATTTATATATTATTTTTCTTTTTACATCCACGATTTAAGTTTTGAAGGTCGACAAGGAATTTGTTTTTATAGTACCAACCATACTCAAAGACAAATAACTTCATCACTATACGATCGAAATGCATGACCAAAATAAATAAATAAATAAATAAATATTGAATTTACATGTTGATAAGATACCGACAATGAGATAGGAAACTAGTTTTGTTCTATTGAGACTCTAGTGCACACATACATGTATGTAGAATACCTATTACTACCGGACTTCTCATAGAATAAGTATTCTCTACATATTGGATTTTTATATATACTAGCATATTTACCCGTGTTTTACAAGCAAGTTAGTAACAATTTTTTTTTAAATATAAACTTAAATATAAAAAATATTTTAAATATTTTGTGTTTGGCGGCCCAACTAGACCTAATATCCTTGAGTTTTGATGTACAACCAAATATAAAAATATTGAAACTAGAGAAAAAAAAAAAAGTTTACAAAAGAGGGAGTGTATGTTGATGGGGTTGCAAATTAAGCTGATGCAATTGCAACCAAGAACTTTGCTTATGTTAAAACAATTTGGAAAAAAAGAAATTTGTGATAATGAAGAGCTTGGGATGAGCGAGGATGGAGATTTTGTGTATAATTAAGGTTTAATTCTCAAGCTTCATGGTTTTTCAATTTTTAATTAAAAATTATTTTTGATATTAGTATATTAAAATAATTTTAAAATAATCTTTAATTATAATTATGTCTATTTTGGAGGCTTAAAAAATAAGATTTAATTTGTCCTTAAACACCCTTTTAGCATTAAAATATATAAATTTAACTTGGATGATAACAAATCCATTATGATTTATGCTCTAAAATGTAATGAAAAATGATTTGATGAAGGTGTTTGAAAGTATGGTAAAAATTATTTTTAAAGTGCTTTTTGGTTTGGAAATATATTAAAATAATATAATTTTTATTTTTAAAAATATTTTTGAAAATTCTTTTTAAAAATGTTTTTTTTAATTATTTATTTGTTAAAATATATTATTTAATCAATTTTGTTTAAAAACTAATAGTTTAAACTGGATTGTTGATTATAATAACCCTATCGGATCCAGGACAGTGATAGCCTCACCTCAATGAACATGTGGCCGTTGCTGCGCTGATTGCCGAAAACCCTTTCTCTCTGAGCAATTTGGAAACGGCCACCAATATTATAGCCATGAGGAGAAACCTTCTGCTTTCTCTGATTCAAAAACGTTTCTTGCAAACATCTTCATCGTCATTTACTGTTCAATTCCTTGTCAACTCTTGTGGGCTTCCTCTACAATCTGCCCTCTCAGTTTCCAAAAAGTTCCAAATCGATGAAAATAACCTCCATAAGCCCCAATCTGTCATCCAATTCTTGAAATCTAACGACTTTAAGGATACCCACATCGCTAAAACGATCGAGAAGTGGCCTGCTGTCCTACATTCCAGAACAGAAGATACTCTCAAGCCTAAGTTTGACTTCTTCATAAAAAATGGTTTTGCAGGTCAGCTTCTGCCCCAGCTTATTGTATCAAACCCGGACGTTTTGAGAAGGCATCTGGGTTCTCATATTAAGCCATTTTTTGAGTTTTTGAAGCCTTTTTATGCCAGTAACGAGGAAGTTGTAGAAGCTATTATGCGTGCTCCATGGTTGTTGTCGATTCCTTTAAATGGTGATATGCAGTTAAATACCGATTTCCTGATAAAAGAGGGAGTGTCCATCGATAGAATAGCAAAACTGATGCAGTGGCAACCAAGGGTTATGGGGCAGAAGCATGATAAGATGGTTTATGCAGTGGCTGCTACTAAAAAATTGGGCGTTCAACCAGGGGATAGTATGTTTGTACGAGTTCTTGCTGTGCTAGTTATAGTGTCTGAATCAACCTGGAGGAAGAGAATTGAGGTGATGAAAAGTATGGGTTGGAGTGAAGGTGAGGTTTTGTGTGCCTTTAAGCGATTCCCCCCGCTATTAACTTGTTCAGAGGAGAAAATCAGGGGCGCAATGGATTTTTTCTTTAATACCATGGAATTGGGACGGCAATCTTTAATTACCTATCCCTATTTTATTGGTTTCTCAATTGATAAAAGAGTTCGTCCAAGGTACAATGTTATGAAGGTTTTGGAGTCGAGAAAGCTAATTGAAGGAGATTGGAATATTGCTACTCCGCTAACAATCAGCGAGAAGAAGTTCTTGCTGAATTATGTTACAAAATATGCGGACAAAGCTCCAGACTTATTGCAGATATATGGCGGTACTGACAAGTCAAAAAGAACTCACACTTTATGACAAAAAAGTAAGTATTGCTTCTGCAATGCACAGCGTAATAGTACTCTTAACTTGCTTCAGAAGTAGTTTGTCAGTGTGCTCGGATCAATTTATGTTTCTGATTTTATTGTTCAGTTTTTTCTTTTTGGAGTCCATGAAGCTGATTAATGGGACTAACATTTTGAGTTTGCTTGGCAATAAGTGAGAATAAATACTTGGATAACTACCAATGATTGTCGGTTTATTGGAGATATAAGATGGTACCAGCTAGAGTAAACGATAGTCACTTCATGGAAGAGAGTTCCCTTGTGTAATGCACATCATCAGAGTCGTGTAAATTGCTTCAGTGACTGTTTTTTTCTGTGTTCACATTCCAATCTGTATTTCTCAGTTTGTTGAATGAGCACTATATGTACATTTGGTTCTTACTGTCATCTCATGGTGATTCTCCTACCTCTATCATTTGATTTTGGCTTTTGCTGGGGTTCGACCTATTGTTTGAACGCACTACACTTATATGGGAACATAGCAAACAACCACTGCATTGTTAAGATTGATAAAATGATTCTGTCAGGGTACCATCTTATGAAGGTTTTGGAGTCGAATAAACTGGTTAAAGAGAAAAGAAACTTGCCCATTTGCTAAAACACACGAGAAGAAAGTTTTGAAGAATTATGTTACTAAGTTTATGGATAATGTCCATTGCTTGTTCGAGATGTGTGTTGTACCAGCAACGCTAAATGGATAGCCATAGGAGCAATTTACTTTTGAAATGTACCATACAGTGGCCTTCTAGAATTACCTCTAGAGTTACTTTTGCTTTCTTTTCATTCTATTTTGGTTAATTGATTTTTGGATATGACAAGTAATACAAGTTTATTTTCTGATCATTTTGGGCATTCGACTCTTAAAAGTTCTCTCTTGATCGTTTGTTTTTCTGTCATCAATTTTATTTCTTTGTCAATCTTTCGGCCTGTGCTACATTTTCCACTGGATGTTTGAATTCGTTGCATTTATGCTGCAATCTTTTCTTTTTCGAGAATCATTTATGCAATACCTTAGAAGGCATTCTTAATTTTAAAGTTTTAAGCATAGGATTAACTGCATTTAAGATTTTAGAAACGCTCTCTCTCTCACTCTATCAATCTATACGGAAAGGTCTCGCAGTTGGTGAGCATGCTTGAAGTTCTGCATATCTTTGGATTTTCACTTGTCTCGGTGGGAGAATTTTCCGACCATTTTGCTACGGACCTGGTGGTGTATTTTTCGTGGTGGTGCTAGCCCTACCTGGTGCTCATGGGTGCGCGCAGAAAGGGGTGGTTCGACTGGGCAGAGCGTATGGAGATGATGATGGTTGGCTGTCTCTGGCATTCCAGTCTTCTCTTCTACCATCACTTGCCCCTTGTAAGCATATAAAAGCTAATTGAAACTCATCTTTGGTGAGGTAACGCCGCCAAATCTAAGTCAAATTAGGAATCGAAATAATAAATAAAGACAATTTCAAGAAAATAAAACAAAAAAACTTAACCTCAGATAACCACCTTTTAAATAGTGACCATTATAAGAAATGAAAATCAAAATCCCTAGACATGTAGAAAAAATAAAAATAAAAATCAAAATAAAAATAAAAATAAAAATAAAAATAAAAACTAAATAGGAAAATAATAAAATTAACAAAAATAATACATTTTAGGCTTTTTTGAGTCGACAAAGTCACTCTTATTGCACATAATTCAAAGATCAAATCAAAAGTTAAGATTATTCAAAAATCAAATCAAAAGTCAAGATTATTTCTATCAAATCAGTTGTTTGACATGACCTCTTTTCTTGAATTTAAATTTATTATTCATAAATATATTTGTTAGATTTTTTTATATGGTTATTTACAACAAATTCGTATTTGATAGGTCGTAACCTCCAACATTAGAAGACCATATATATGTTAGATTGTTCATATATATTGGATCAATTATATGAAGGAACTAAAAAAAGAGAACTTAAAGGCCTAGTGTTTTATGGTGACACAGTGAGTGAAAACATTGTGAAGTTGCACAATGTTTAACTGAATATTTTTTAAATATTATTGGTGGTTTTGTTTACAGATTAAGTTTAACGGTATATTTCAAAGAGTTAAGAAAGAATTATTATAAATATCATTGTTTCTGTTTAATCATCGATGGTTTAATTCCGTTGATATATATTAAAAAAATTACTAATACAATTACATATGATTTTTTTGTTGTTGGTGATATGTTATATTCATTGAGAGATATATTAATGAAATGAAGCGAATATTTTTTTTTTGTTTGGTGTGCTTATTGTATTTGTAAATTTATTGATGATTATTTTACCGATGAAATTACAGATAAAATAAGAATCATCGAAGATATTTTTTTCAACGAACAGTAACTGTTTGTGAACCCATTGGTAAAAATCATCTCGATAGACATAGTGTCTAATTACGAAATATAATATTCCAATGGTAAATTTAAAAATTATAGTTGTGGTTCCTAACCAATTCTTAATTTGAAAGGATTATCTTTTAGAAAATAAGAATTCTTTGCATTGTTGATTGTAGAAGAGAATGAAATTGTTTCAAATGATTATAATGAGCTTGTTCAACCATTGCTGAAAGAATTTGAAGATGTTGTTTTTGACGAGATTCCTCTGAGTCTGCCATTTATGGGACAAATTCAGCACCATGTAGACCTTGTTCCTGGAGCTTCATTGCCAAATGAGGCTGCCTTCAGATTGAATTAGGGAGAGTTGATGGTTATGAGACTAAGGAGGGAGAGCATGAGCCATTGTGCTATACCAGCCCTAAGTGCTGGATATGAACTTGGTTGCATCTTGTGGCCAAATTGGTTAAATCTAATTAGTTTAATGTTATATCGGTTCTTAATTTTGTAAGAAAGAACTTGGTTTGATTTCTTGCAAAGAAAAATAAAAATGGGGATCAAAATTTACAAATAAACCTTCATTAAAAACAAATTCTTTTTTGGTTATTTCTTTTACTCCAGCCTTAATTGTTTTTTCTTTTTTTATTAGTGATTCGACTTGATGATTTATTTTTTATTATTTTTTTGTTAAATTATTGCAGTCTTAAAATAATTTCTTGACAATGAGTTGGTTCTTAATCTTGCAAAGAAAATTTTAATTTTATTGATTGTGAAAAATACCCATCATAAAATAAAATGAAATATGATAGTTTTGCCTTAAAAACCAGACAATTTTCCCCTTAAAAATAATATTTATATTTATATGTTAATTAAAATTAACATAAATTAAGGATGGTTAAACTATATTAGTATATTTCTAGAAAGATGCTGGCTTTAAATTAACTATAAATTAAAAGAAAAGGAGGTTTTATTATACCTCTTCTTATAAAATACTGTTCATTAGAATAATGTTTTATTTTTTTTATTTTCTTCATTTTTTTTCAATTAATATTTTTTTGTTTAATTTTATTTTTTAATATTAGATTTTTTTTCTATTTAGTTATCACACCCTCATGACATGGATCCTAGGTTTGACGTGCTAACCTGGTTTGGTGAGTTAACTCAGTTGACTTAGATTTTATTTTTTTTTAGTTTCATCTTTTAATATTAATTTGATCGAGAATTAAATTTCATGATTTGTTTTGTTTACTTTTTATTAGATTGTAATGATCTCATGACATGAGAATAATGCTTAACAGATTAATCTGAGTTAACTCGAGTTGTTTTATATATCTTTTATTTAATTGATTTTTTTTTAATTTTATCATTCAACATTGGGTCGGTTGGGAATTAAGTTTTATAATTTATTTTAATTTGCTTTTTATGAGAATATCTTGGTCTTAAGATCAAGGTCACGAGTTTTAATATTTTAACCCTGATTAAATCATGTCTTTTTTTTATTTCCTTTTTAAAAGGTTATATTGGTCTTATTATCTGGGTCACGAGTCTTTCAACATTGGACTTGCTTTTTATTGGGTTATTTCTGTCTCATGACCTAAACTGCGAGTTAACTTAATTAACTTATTATTTTTTTTTAATTTTGTAATTAATATTGTGTTTAACTGGAAATTAGGTTTCATGATTTTTTTTATCATTATGTTATTCTGGTCTCATAACTCGGTAATAGTGCTTAATGATTAACTTATGTTAACTTAATTTATCTTTAACATTATATTTTTAATTATAAATTTTATAAATTTTATTGTTTAATATTAGTTTAATATTAATGATTGAAAATTAAGGTTTATAATTTTTTTTAGAATTATTTATTAGAAAAAAAAGAAGTAATATTTAAATATTTTATGACTTTTAAAAAAAATTAATTTGACCGATCGAATAGTACAGGTGAATCATCTAGCATCTTCTAAATAAATAAAATGAAAGAGGAGTGGTGGGGAACAAAACGACCGACGGGGTCTCATCCCTCGTCAGAAGCGTTTCTTTTAACTAGGACAGCACAGCTTTTGCTTTTCTCCAACTTTCTCTCTATCTCTTACTATCTTTTCCTTTCTTCAATAATTCTTCCATTATATTTTTCCTTTTCATGCCACCCAAAGCTCCCTTTATTCTCTGCCTTCTACATCACCTTTTCCTTTACATTTTCCAACTCCAGGAAGCCCCCACTTTCCCCTTCAACCAACCAGCTTGAGCCAGTAGTACTGGTTTTCTTTCTTTGTTTCACTTCAGTTTCTAATTTCAAACCTAGCAAGTACTTGTTAACGAAAAGAAAAGAACAAGAAAAATCGATGGTGGAGTTTGACTATAAGGAACTTGTAAAGGCAACTGGAAGCTTCTCTCCTTCAAGGCTCCTAGGAAAAGGAAGCCATGGATCAGTCTACAAGGGCACACTTGAAGAAAACAAGCTTGTTGCGATCAAGAAATCATCTGTTGGCAGTGACCATGTCTCTATTGACAACTCCAAGAAGCTTGAGAATGAAATATGTGTTTTATCCTCCCTAGGTGAAAGTCCTTATGTCATCAACTTTCTTGGAACGACTCATGATGATGATCACTACTCAACTTGCAAGGAGAAGAACAGGCTTTTGATTATGGAGTATATGCCTTACGGTTCTCTCCATGACTTGTTGCATGTTGATGCCACTCCACCATCATGGCCTAAACGAGTAGAAATTGCTATCCAAATCGCAAGGGCAATCCAATTCCTTCACGAGGGCAAGCCTTTGGTTATTCACAGAGACATTAAATCTGCTAATGTTTTGTTTGATTTAAATTGGAAGGCTAAGTTGGCGGATTTTGGACTTGCTGTGCTGCGCGTGGATTCATCATCAAGCCCTGATCACGAGACTCAACCGGCTGGCACAATTGGGTACTTGGATCCTTGTTACACCACACCTAGCAAACTAAGCACCAAGAATGATGTTTTCAGCTATGGAGTTGTTTTGTTAGAGATCGTTAGCTGTCAAAAAGCGATCGATGTTTCTAGGCTGCCGGCTTCAATAGTTGATTGGGCAGTGCCATTGATTGAGAAGCAAAGATTGATGGAAATATGTGACACGAGAATCGCATTGCCAACATTCATGGAGGGCACGATTAAGCACTTGTTATATGTAGCATCGCGTTGTGTCTCATGCAAGGAAGAAAACCGTCCATCAATTAGTGAAATTGTTATGGGGATGGAAAATAATTGCTTGGTTGGAAGAGTAAAAATCCCCAGTTGGACAAGTCTCGTGAGGAGTGTGATGCTAATGAGAAGCCCCAGAAAGTTTCTTAAGCAATGGCAGGAGGAAAAATGTGATGATCTACACAGTAATATTTCAAAAGGGAAGGTATATTTATGGGAGATATTGGCAAATATCACACAAAACTGATACATCTTGGTCAAGGTTGGTTCAATCAACTAGACCAGTCAAGGGGCTGGCCACACAGTTCTGTTTTTGGTTACACGACTGGGGTGTCTTTTAGTGAACAATCAACCTGCAGCGCATGTAGTCCAAGCAGAAGATTACCAAAAGTTGGTGCGCAAAGCTTACAGCAACAAAGCTTGGTTTGATGCCCTGTCATTCCATGGCGAAGTTACAAATATATATGTATGCTTCCACTTTCTTGTCTAATAGCCTTTTATATTATACGTGTTCTATTGCATAGGTGGGGTGCACTCAATTATGTAATTATCATAAGGAACATGCTTGAGTGACCTAGCTTTTAATCTCAATTCTTGATCACATATTTTAATATGAAGTTTTATTAGAACTTTAGTTCGTGAATGTTTGATAACGTGATGTATAATGTTTCTTAATTGATAAAATATTAAAATGTTGTTTTTTTATTAATTTTTTTTAACACTAACACGTAAAACTATTGAAAAAACCTTAAAAAAACATTATTTTAATATTTTTTTAAGACACAAAACACTTAAAAAACAGAAACCATCGCAGTTACGTACGGCAGTAGAGTCAGTTGTCGATTGTTGATGAGCAGGTCACTCAATCACACACACAGACACGAGAGGCCTATTGGATTAGCGGTAACGTGCGCGCCACCAAGGAGGAGATTAGCAGTTCCATTCCTTGTACCACCATGTATTCTTACTTCTTTCCCTTCGAAGTGAGCGAGTGCCCCATGTCCATGGCAGGCAGACAGACAAAAGCCACTTACAAAGATATTGTTACAGCTAAACATGTTACATAAAAGAAAAACAATGTTAACATCTACAGAGTCAGTATAGAAGGATGAAGGCAGTCTGTTGGGGTTTTCTTGATGGATGATATGGTAACTAATGAAGTGGTTAATCAAGATTTCCAAAAAAATGATCCTAATACATCTAATTAAGGGAGTGATTCCATTGAAAGAGACTGAATCAATTGGAGAAAACTTTATTGATTTTAATATTCTTGAACCTGCGGATTTACATGATGTTAATAAAGTATATTTCATCTGTTAATTAGTTATGTGAAGTTTTAAAATATAATTTATATTATTTTTTATTAAACATCCTCAAGTGAAAATTCTTTAAATTTGAAATTTGTATAAACCTATATTATCTTGTGCTTAATTTTATTAAATAAATAGGAATAATGAGATTTAAACTCGTGATCGCTTGATTGCTAAGACTCCGATATTATATTAATAAACTAATTTAATTTAAAAATTTAAATTATTAAGTGA
>Ga0325404_1007014_pt1 | contig 11777 bp, 5 predicted proteins | sample PopdelMetagenome_18_FD_205664 | JGI IMG/M metagenome (GOLD analysis project Ga0325404, IMG submission 205664) | Populus deltoides microbial communities from Bellville, Georgia, United States - Xylem-Control-R1 | ecosystem: Host-associated > Plants > Phyllosphere > Stem > Wood/Secondary xylem... | reverse complement strand
GTAGTCTCAATCTCTTCGTCTTGAACCAGATAATTCAGCCTTTTCACTGCAAACACTTGACCATCTGACATTTCTGCTTTATAAACCTTTCCGGTTCCTCCCTCCCCAATGCAGTACTTGTCATCAAAGTTCTTTGTAGCTTCAATGATGTCTCCGTACGCAATTTTCCCTTTAAAAAACCATATCGGTAAGGGAATTTCCCTCGTTGATCTGCTTTCACGTGTTGAGACATTTCTGGAGTTCCGACGGTGGAGAAATGCAATAATACCAACCAATGCGAGTGAAAGAAACAAGGCACTTGTTATCGAAGCAACAATAATAACAAGTTTGCTTTTTTTATCCCCCCCACCCTTTTCATTGGCTCTAGTGGTGCAGCGTCTCAAACCCTGAACTTCACCACACAAGTCTCTATTGTTACTATATGAATTCGGATCAACTAAATGAAAGATGCTGCTATCAGGAAGTGGACCTTCGAAATTGTTGTATGAAAAGTTGACAGCAACCAAGCTCAACATGTTGCTGAGAGATGCAGGAATTGAACCACTGAGATTATTGTGGGACAAGTTCAGCTGCGCCAAACTTGTAAGCTTTGCGAGCTGAGAGGGTATCCCTCCAGAAAGCAAATTATAGCCCAAATCTAGCAAGTCGTGTAAACCTACAAGATTTCCGATTTGATAGGGGATTGTCCCATTTAACCTATTCCTGCCCAAGCTTAAAAATCGAAGTTTAGAGCATTCTCCAATTTGATATGGAATTGGCCCGCTTAGCATGTTCACAGAGAGGTCTAGATTCTCCAAGCTGGACAGGCCGTCAATTCCCACTGGCACCTGTCCTGAAAGCATGTTATCTTTCAGATTTAGAACCAACAGGTTGGACAATTTTCCAAGTTGTGCTGGCAACTCTCCAAAAATTTGATTTGAAGAGAGGTCAATCACTCTTAGTTGGTTTAGCAGAACAACCTCATCAGGGATTTTACCACCAAGCAAATTTCCAGCGACTCTCAGAACAGTCAGTTTCTTGCACTCTCCCCATTTGGGTGACAGCTCGCCTCTTACCCTGTTGAAACTTAGGTCAATATAAGTGAGGTTTGGATACACTCCAAAATCTTGTTCTAGAAACCCCGACAGTTGGTTGTGTTCAAGCCTAACTCTATATAAGGTGTGGCAATTTTTTAGGCTTACCGGGATTGGACCAGAGAAATTGTTAAAGGCGGCGCTGAAGTTGACAAGCTTCCCACCTTGGCACACTTGCTGCGGCAAATGGCCTGTGAAGTTATTCTCGGCCAGGTGTAGAACAGTTAATGATGAAAGGTTGCCTAATTCTGCAGGCACGAAACCAGACAACTGGTTCGTGAGCAAGCGCAAGTCAGTTAACTTGCTCAAAGTACCTATGTTTGGTGGGATGTTTCCTGAAAGAAGATTGTTGGAAAGCCGTAGAACGGTCAACTCACTCGAGTTACCTAAAGATGAAGGGATAGGTCCGTGAAAACGATTCTCATCTAGAGCTAGAAGGGACAGAAATTTACAATTTCCTATTTCTTCAGGAATTCGACCTCCAAGCCCAGTAGTTTGAAGGAGGAAGTTTTTTAGGCTAACAAGGCCAGTTTTGTTCGCGGCTGACCCATCAGGGAATAACCGTGGGTCTATTATGCCAGTTATGTTGTTTCGAGAAAAGTCGAGCTCATAAGCCTGAGTAAGATTAGCAAGAGAAAGGGGTAGAGTACCATAAAGAAAATTTGTGGCAAGATCAAGATATTGGAGTTTGTAAAGAATTCCAATGCTAGATGGAATGGTTCCTGTAAGTTGATTTTCTCTAAGATCAAGTCGAAGAAGATTTGTTAAAGAAGAGAAATCTAAGTATTGCAGGGTACCTGTCAAGCCCACGTTTGGAAGATTTATTTGAGTTACATTTCCTGCGTTATCACAAGTTATTCCACGCCACTGGCATGGACTTAGGGTACTTGAATTGGCATTTGCTGGGGCGACCCACGACTGGAGAATGGATTGATTTCCAAGACTATCTTTCCATCTGAGCAAGGCCTCGGCTTCTGCATTTGAAGCTAAACTTGCCTTGCAGCAAAATAGCAACAATACTATCCAGTCAATTAAAATTGCCAGAGAAACAAAACTTCCTCGGGCCATTGCAACAAAGGCTGCTGTGTTCAGCTCCTCGCCTTTATATCAAGTAGCAGCCCTGAATCTTGGAGGGCTACGACAAAGAGTTTGACCAGCCAACCCATTTGACAAATTCATTGCCAACTATGTGGGCATCCAAAAATTGATTTACGCCACTTAAAAGGACTTTAGACTTTAGAGGCAGTTCGGTATTAGGTGGTTGTATTTTAAAATATTTTTTATTTAAAAATATATAAAAATAATAATTATTTTATTTGTAATTTTTTTAATATTAGAATATCAGAAAGTATTAAAAAAATATTAATTTGAAGTGAAGTAAAAATAATAAAAAAATTATTTTTTTTTAAAAAACACTTATAAAAAAAAACTCTAAAAATATGCAATTTAGAAATAAATTCACTGCACAACCAAACAGGTTATAACCAGTGCTTAACTTGTGAGAGATAACAACTAACTTGTAATCAATACAAATAGACGCAGGTTTCACATATATATTCTTTATTTATGACTTAACATATGAGGAGGTGATAATTACTTTGTATAAAACAAATGCAATTTCAGTGGATATAACTAATATTAGTGATATATATATATATAAGGGTTTTTTTTTTCTATAAGAGTACTAATTACTATTCTAAGGAAAGCAGTAAAGAAGGGATGAAGTACGTATATAAATATAAATTGCAGATCATCATGCATGTAATTTGAGGGGGAAAGATTGTAGTGAAACATATACAATGAGAGTGATAATATTAATTTATATAGAGCTTCGATTTAATTGATTGGAGTTGAGATAAGGTATGGATTTAATTTTCATGCATCTTCTTTGATTTGAATATTTAACTAAACTTATTTTTTTAATTATCGCTTAATTTGTCCTTTCCTTTTCTTTGAATTTCTCAAACTTACGTTCTCTCTTTCTTTTCAATTTGATTTTGACCCTGTTTCCCTATGCTTTAGCATTTTTTTTTTATTTAACCATAATTTTATGAGTTTTGAATTCAGTTTTTGAGAAGCTACTTCTATATATTTTTGTAAAAGAGACCATTACTAAATTGCCAATCTCAACTAATATGTTAAAAGTACCAAGACTCAGCCTCTATTCTTCGTAAAGTTTTATTTTATTTTCTTCTCTTGCAACAATACGAGTGAGAGAGAGAGACCACCTAATTTGTATGTGTTTCCGATTTTCATTCATGGGGTTTCTTGATTAGGAGAGAGTATTAAATTTGATGGGAGGAGAGCAGTGCTGTGAGGATCCAAGGGCGAGGAGGTTAAGGTGCTGGTGCTGGTGTTGCTGCTGATGGCAATTGATGGTGCTGCTGCTAGCGGCGACTGTCGTTATTAATATATATACGGTGGCATTCTTTTTTTTTTCATTTTCTTGTTAAGCTGGCATCGATTGAGAATGTGAAGGTTAATTTCTAAGAAGTTGGCATGTAAAGTGTTCTCACGTACGCATATCGATATTTCCAGTGATAAATCTTATTGAAACTCTTCATAATAAAATAAAAGATACTATAATATCTTCGTCTCCTTTATTTCTCTCTTGCCAGCTACAAGAAGATGTACTAAAGCTATATCCATTTCTGGCAGGAACTCTTGGTATCAACCTCAACGCTTCACCATATATAATGCAAGGCAAAAACCAGGATAGCAAGGTTACGCTTAATAATGCGTACAGAAATTTATTGACTGTAGATGCATATATTACATTAATATTAAACCATTAAATATTTGCGTTATTTTGTACTCAATAAAAGATGTCATGAAATTCAGCTAATTAGATGTTGGGGGGAGGAACATTGTAATGGCCGCCGATTGGATCACCGATCCTTTCCTTCTCAACTGCATGAACACAAAGAAAATTATGACATAACATAGTTCATTTCCTTTTAGGACCTCAGAGATACATAATTTATTTTTCAAACAAATAACAATGGAGTAAGTAAGGCAAAAGAAGAGTTTATAACAGAGATAATATATGGTACTGGCATGCCTGCGTTTATGCCTTAATTTGTAGGTGACAAAGAACAACGCATGATCTAGTGGAAAAAGCCAAAAAGGTTTTTTTCTTTTCTTTTCTTTTCTTTTTTGTCTTCTCCATAATAAGTAGCTAGATCAATATTTAGCTTCGAATGATATTTTTAATGAATTTTTTTTTTTACACTTGATTGGGAATGATCGTGCAATTAAGGCATTAATTTCGGTTCTGCTAAAAATTGACTGTATCCTTCATTTAATTAGTCCCTAATATTCTTAATTTGGGCACTTAAGGAATTTAGTTAGCCCTAATATTACATAAATGCCATATGAATAACATAAGAACATTATTGGACTCATATGAAGTGACCTCCCACATATGCAATCAGAATTAATCCTTATAAAAAGAAAAGATTTTCTCTGGTCCTCTTTTAAAAGGTAATTAGCTAAATATCCCTTTTCTTTTCTTTTTCTTTGATGACTAAGCTAATTAAATATTTCTATTCAGAATTGTTATGAAGATGCAAGATGTTCAAATAAACTCATCTTTCGATTTAGCTTCTATTATAGAATTAAAAACTCACAACAATATTCTGAAGAACCAAGAAATTAAGAAGGCAGGTTCGACTTACGAATCATACGAGGCCTGGCAATCTCTGACAGATCCCTTGATCCCATTGCAGAAGAGAAAAGAAGCATAATAATCAAGAAAGCGTTCCAAAAACATAAAAAGTTCTTAGAAGCCATTGTTCTTGTAATACAAAGCACATTCGATGAGAACATAGTTGTGTGTGTGTGTGTGTGTTATATATAATAATCATACATGGGCGCGGAACTAGAATTTCTAGGATGGGGGGCATGGGTTGACTGAGATGGTTTGGGAATTAATGCCATGGCAAGATGTATTAAACTAAAGGGTAGAGAAATTTGCGAGGTTTGGAGGTTTCATGGCACCTGTAGGCTGTAGCATAAGCTAGCTGGGCTCGCCCCTTGAATCCTTAATCAGATATCCTTGCGAGAATTCTTTCATGTGGAAAACTGAGAACCAAGACAATCTCAAAGTCCAAGTCGTACGTTGCCATTGATCTATATATTTGAAGGCCACACTGCGAGTCTAGACTTTTGGCCAAGGTGACTTCCAAGACTTTGCCCTCAAAATCTTGGGTTTGAAATGTGAATAATTAACGTTGAAACACAAAGACAATTTCACGTTAGTTTGTTAGGTTTCACGCGAGCTACAAGGAAAGCGAGCACTTTTTCAAGAGTGCGCCAAACACAAGAAGAGGACGTTCATGGAAAGAAAGGAGAGTAACGCGCTTAGAATAAACTGATCTTGTTGCTTCCAGCGAAGAAAAGAGGGGTTGATTATCAAAAAAGAACCATTAGAACTATCAGAAACATGAAAGGAAGGACACGACACTTAGCCATCGACAAGGTGGAAACACCTTGACTAAGAATATATGACTTCATCTACATTCGCCAGTAAAGATAGGGCGTTTGTAAGCTTCAATAAGATCACTTAATGAATGTTAGACAACACAACAATTAAGGGAGGTGTTGTCCCCATGATGTGAATGGGGACGACAAAAACATGGGAGGCAGGACCATGGTTTTACTTTGCGGGTTGGGGCTGTTGTTGATGGGAGAAAGAACCGGGGGCAGCAGCTTTTGATTGGCTGGTCGGCATTGCCGGTTTGGTGGGAGAAGAAGGCGGCGGCAGCAGAGTCCATAGAAAGAGGGAAGATAAATTCTGATTGCAGAAGGTTCTGATACCAACTTAAGAATAATTAGAAGGTTTAACTTATTGATTAACCAATATTTTCTATATATATATATATATATATATATATATATATATAGTGCAATATACAATAATAATAGTGTAGATTACAACACAAAAATATGACTATAACATTTTCTATATGCCTATAATATTTCATATATATATATAATTACTCTTATATAAAAGGTGCGATGCAACACATCCATTAGAGTCAAAATGAAATTAAGACAACATTGTAACAATAAACAATTCAAACGAATCAGTGCGTATAAGAATTGAAACAGTAAAACCATTATGAAATTTAGTTTTTTAGTTTTTTTTTTATATTTGTAATATAATATAATATAATAAAAGAGTTGTCGTCAAGGGTTTTTGTGCTGCATCAAAGAGTGAAGGCTGTCAAATTCTTTCATGGCACCTGTAGCTTAAGCTGGGTCCGCCCGCCCCATGAATCCTTAATCAGATATATATCCCTGCGAGAATTCTCTTGATGTGGAAAACTGAGAACCAAGACAATTTCAAAGTCCAAGTCGTACGTTGCATTGATATATATATTTGAAGGCCACTGCGTGTCTAGACTTTTGGCCATGGTGACTTCCAAGACTTTGCCCTCAAAATCTTGGGTTTGAAATGTGAATAATTAACGTTGAAACACACAGAGAATTGCATGTTGGTTTGGTAGGTTTCACGCAAGCTACAAGAAAAGCCTTTTAGATGGCACCTCAGCAACACGTCACCCATCAAAGCCTGCTTGATCGGCACCATAGCCAATCGATATATGTGATCTACGGTGAATTAAAAGAAAAAAAAACCCTAATCTGTATGGTAAAACTATGTAGCAAACACGTGATTCGTTGTAAATTGAAACAGTAAAGTTACGCCTCTGTTCGTGAATTGCCTGCATAACAGTGCTTTCCATTGCTAAAAGCCCGACAAACAGTTTTTTCAGAGTGAACGGGAATACTATCAATGGATTAATATCGAAGGACTACATGAAAAAAAAAATTAAATACTAAAAATTCCGAGGATCAAAAACCAGTGCAAATCCATAATGACTTGTGCGTGTATTTCTCTCGATGATTATAAAAAAAAAAAAACTTGTGCGTGTATAAACAGTATTTTCATGGACTCCTTTAGATTTGTTCTTGATTCCCTGTAAAGTGTCTTTTTTTGTGAAATTAGAATGATTCTCGTTCGAAGTAAGGAGATACTTTTTTGCTTAAAAGCATGATGATTTTCAATAGAATTGTACAAAAACTGAAGATTAAAAATTTTGGCGACTTTTTCACAGAATTGATGCCCTTGTTGTATTCCTGGAAGGGAAAAAAAAAAAGTAACTCAGTGGGAAAGAGAGTGGGGTTGGCAGCCTTGGTTTCCTTTCGCACAAGAAAAGAACAATCTTCATGTAATTTCACAAAAATGCTAAAAACCTCCATCAGGAACCCTTCTCTGCCAACCTTAGAATTGGTCAGTTGAATTAGAATTTTGACGCATTCAATCCAGATGCCATATTTAAATCTGTTTCTCGTGAACTCGTTTTAGCATTCACACCTTGATGGAACAAGTATTAAGCCCCAAATTTCTCATGTTGAGAAAAAAATCTGCTAGGGAATTCATGAAGAAAACAATATGCACACATGACAATGTCAACAAAGAAAAAAAGAACAAAGCCTCGGCGGCAAGCGAGGAAAACTGTTGAGAAAAAATATAAAATCATTCCTACAGTCTTATCCAAAAGCTTGAAGTTCTTTAATATGAATTTTATTCGTCTAATTAAATTAAGATTTTCAACACGTAGTAGTGAAAAGTTCATGCAGATTTCACATCTAAAGGGTTTTCATTTTAAAAGGTTTGTTAATATAAAACCATTCTTGAAACACTCAACAACTGCACGGGGAAAATGGATGCCTAACAGCCTAAGCATCCCCAAAAATAATTGATGCATTGAGAGGCTAGTTCAATCCTGAGCAGACATGGGTATTTCTGTGTCCTATAATTCTAATATGAAATATCATCAGCAATTAATGGGCTTGCCTAGATTTTGAGCGGTAAGGACCACTCTTTTCCATTGAGAAATGTGATGCATATACACACCAAATCATCAAATTCATAGCTTGGGACACCTGCGGCTGTTATTTTACCGACCATCAATTTACAGGTTGGATACGTTAATTTATAAGTCAACCCAAATTAATTAATGTCTTTTGTTTTTCAAAAAGATCCCTTCAATATATATATATAAACACATATACCAAACTGTTAAAAAAAACTTGAGAAATCCTTGTCTAATGAAATCTAAAACTTAATTCATGCGCTTAAAGGAGAAATTATATGCTTTTGTTAGAACACAGACCCTGTTCTTTATGCGCAGATTCCACGAATTCTATTTACTGAACGCTTCTTTTTCATTAAAAGAAGTGTTGTTATATAATTAATAGACAATTAACATGTCCCAGTAAACAACCTTTGAGATTAAATAGATACTGGGCCACAAAATAACATTTTAATTTAAGAAATTAAAACATGATTAACATTCATGACTTCATACTCGATCGGTCGCACAATCAAGATTAGAGTGTTAGGAAGCTCTTTTGATTCCAATATAAATGTGGGCATATTCTGTCTTTTTTACTCATAGCTTATTCAGTAACGTGCTTTCCTTAGATTTCCTTTGAAAACGTTATTGCATATATTGTTTATCAGCAATGCATAGTTGTGTGCTAAGTTGTCAAAAACATTTTTTTTGACACGACACAAAATATACAATATAAACTCAAATCATAAACTCATAAAATTGCAAGAAAAATATTTTAACTAATTATATATTGATAATTTTAGTCAAGTAGTAAATAATAATATAACACAATTAAAATAAAAGTGAAATAAACAATACAAATATCCAAATACCTTAAAATACACAATTCAAATAAATATTCATATATGGTTTAAATAACTTAAAAATACAAAAAAAAATAAGATTGAACAACTATGTTTTATTGATAGAGTTTTAGAACATTTTCTAGAGGACAAGTCTTGAAACACACTACAGGCAATTTGTGAGATGATACAATATTCTAAGGTATATCACCAACTTCAAAAAAAAATTAACAGAGACCAATACAGTGAACCCGTGATAACGAGAATAAAAACATGCAAAATGACATCAATTTAATCTCATGCCACCATCTTTTTTGTGTTAGTAACAAGTCCTAGAAATAATGTCCAAATATTCCACCAAGCAAGACTTGTATTTCAAGTTCTCTCTGAGTCTTTGTTGTCTCTTTTTATAGTTAACAAATGGTTAGTTCAAAACACAGTATTTTTCTCCATATAAGTATTCATATATCTTATTTTACTTCTTTGATTCCTCACCATCTACCTCTGTTTTTCCATGGTTTCGATCCTTCGATCATGTCTTCCCGACCTAAAATACAGTATAAGGCTTTCCCATACCCTCTAATGCTGGTGTTAGTCTGCTAAGATTGAAAATTTGAGATTTGGGTAACGGGGAAAGGGGAGACTAGGGAGTGGGAACTATGTAATGGACTGTTAGGGGACTCGGACAGGGAGGCAGTAAATTTTTTAACTTTTGCGGGTTAAAACTCGAAATCGGTCATACTCGTAAAATCGGTCTGATTTTACCGAGTTTGACCAATTTCGAGTTTTAACCCGATTTAACACATTATATACATATTGACTCGTAAAATCGTAAGATTTTAAAAGTCAACTCGTAATTTTAACAACTTTGGTTGTGTGTGTGTTTGAACATTAGGTATTATCTCTTGCATCTGTATATTCTTAGGGACACAAAAACTGATAAAAGGTTTAAAGCCTGTTAGGAATATGGAAGCTGATCAGATTATTATATAATGAAAATCATTTGAAACGGAATATATGTGTTACATATTTACTCCTAACTTATACATGGATCTGAGCGAATGCATGCCGACAGACAGATTAATTATTCGGAACCAGCAGCCTTCATCTCGAGCAGCTGAGACACAGTTCGCATGGTTGGTCGAGATTGAGGGTCAACACATACACATAAACGAGCAAGAGTTATGATACAGGACAATAGATCAACAGCTTTTCGTTCTGCAGGAGGTGAGAGACGGGGATCTGACGCATCGTCGAAGTGAATTTCATGATTAGCAGATGAATGTAGATAGGAAATGAGTTCCCCTGGATGCTTTCCCATCAGAACTTCGAATGCCAACACCCCAAAGCTATAAACATCGGATTTCTCATTCACTTCCATTGTGTAAGCAAGCTCTGCAACAGTCAATAGAGGACCATGAAAAATTTTAGCACTATGTTTGCTAACAAACGTAATTACAGCCAAAGACCAAAAAAATATATTTCTTTTCTCACCTGGAGCAATATATCCATAGGTGCCTGCAATTGCTGTCCAATTTGATGAATCAGGCTTCAAAAACCTTGCCGTGCCAAAATCAGAAACATGAGCCTCAAGTTCAGAGTTCAGTAAGACATTCTTGCTTGATATGTCTCGATGAACTATAGGTGGAACACAATCATGATGCATATAAGATAAAGCATGAGCTATGCCCTTAACAACCGCTATCCTTTTTCCCCAATCCAACTCCCTGGCTCCTTCTTCATCGCTTAGCATGCCAGCCAAACTACCCCTCTCCAAAAATTCATAAATCAAGAATGTGTGCTTTCCTTGAGAACAAAATCCATGGAGTTTCACTATGTTGCGATGTCGTAATTCTGTTAAAGCTTCAACCTCATTGCTAAAGCTTTTTGTAGTCTCAATCTCTTCGTCTTGAACCAGATAATTCAGCCTTTTCACTGCAAACACTTGACCATCTGACATTTCTGCTTTATAAACCTTTCCGGTTCCTCCCTCCCCAATGCAGTACTTGTCATCAATGTTCTTTGTAGCTTCAATGATGTCTCCGTACGCAATTTTCCCTTTAAAAAACCATATGGGTAAGGGAATTTCCCTCCTTGATCTGCTTTCACGTGTTGAGACATTTCTGGAGTTCCGACGGTGGAGAAATGCAATAAGACCAACCAATGCGAGTGAAAGAAACAAGGCACTTGTTATCGAAGCAACAATAATAACAAGTTTGCTTTTTTTACCCCCACCCTTTTCATTGGCTCTAGCGGTGCAGCGTCTCAAAACCTGAACTTCACCACACAAGTCTCTATTGTTACTATATGAATTCGGCTCAACTAAATGAAAGATGCTGCTATCAGGAAGTGGACCTTCGAAATTGTTGTATGAAAAGTTGACAGCAACCAAGCCCAGCATGTTGCTGAGAGATGCAGGAATTGAACCACTGAGAGTATTGTGGGACAAGTTCAGCTGCGCCAAACTTGTAAGCTTTGCGAGCTGAGAGGGTATCCCTCCAGAAAGCAAATTATAGCCCAAATCTAGCAAGTCGTGTAAACCTACAAGATTTCCGAATTGATAGGGGATTGTCCCATTTAACCTATTCCTTGTTGGTGAGAGAAACCACTGGTGGTGGCTTTGAAACACTCGGAGGGGATAAAACACATTGTTTTATTTCAACAAACAAGAAGCTTACAATACACAAAAAGCTTACAATACACACCCTCTCTTTCTCTCTAGTGTTTCTCTCTAATCTCTCCACACAGAATAACATAAGCTGAGCTACCTATTTATACACGAATTCAAAACAAGATATTTCAACCTTCAAGTGTGAAGGCGGCTGGCGGCTGCAGGTGTGGAGGCGACTGGTGGCTGCGGCTGGTGGCTGGCGGCTGCGGCTGGTCGGTGGATGGTTGCCTTCCTTGACCTTCTGGATTGAGTTTAAGTTTCAACAAATCTCCCCTTTAAACTCAATCGAGGGATACCATGCCAAGCATGAACTTTAATCGGATAAATA
>Ga0325404_1007012_pt1 | contig 11778 bp, 14 predicted proteins | sample PopdelMetagenome_18_FD_205664 | JGI IMG/M metagenome (GOLD analysis project Ga0325404, IMG submission 205664) | Populus deltoides microbial communities from Bellville, Georgia, United States - Xylem-Control-R1 | ecosystem: Host-associated > Plants > Phyllosphere > Stem > Wood/Secondary xylem... | reverse complement strand
AACAGTTTAATTTTGATAAAAATTCATCCAAACAAAAAAATAAACTGGACGGAAAACCAAGTAACCAGATCAAGCAGATCAATTTAATTTTATATTTTTAAAAATTATGTAAGTTTGATTTAATTTATATATTTTTTAGTTCGACTATGACAAGCTTTGATATAATGAGCTTTTAGACTAATTTTTTTTGAAAAAAAATAATAAAAATTTTCTAATAAAAATCAAGAAATTATTTAATCAAGTTAATTTCAAATTATTTTCTATAAATATTATGGATAATTCGTTTAATTTAGCCACACATAATGCTGGCTACATGGTAGGCTGGCATATTCAGGGACCATAATGAACCACGTATCGGCACTAAATCCAACCATTGCCAGCAATTACTTTTTGTCTCGTGGTTGGCTAAAGTGTTAACGTGGTTGAATTTTTTAAAATAAAAAATTCATTTTTTTTATTTTTTTAATTTGTATTAATATTAAAAATAATAATAATTATTTTAATATATCTTTAAATAAAAAATATTTTAAACTAAAACCCGCTTTAACATTACTAAAATTTTTTTTTGAGCTCAACAACGTGTGGAAATCAGAAGAAGCCGATGTACGGAAATCCTAGCAATAAAGCCCGTCCTTTGAAGATAAATTCAAGGATAAGTAGATGACATCCAACCAATACCGGGGGCAGAAAATATCTGGAAATCAATTGCGTTTATTTTTTGAGAAATCTTTTCTCATAATCAATTCTCTAAGAAATGGTAATTTCTTTTTTTTTTTTCTTTATCAATAATATTGATTTTAGTCGATGACATGGCTAAATAGTTTTTTTGTTGATTTTTAGGATCAATTAAGGGGGTCATTCTAGGCCGGCTTGGTGAAAAAAAACATGGTTTTTTTTTTAACCTAATAATCAAGACATGGTTTAGTGACAAAAAGTCAGTGATTAATAACAAAGTTAATGACATTAATGTGCCAGCAAAACCGGCTAACTTTACAGCTTTGATACAAGCGGGTCATTCTAGGCCGGCTTGGTGAAAAAAACGCGTCTCCGTTAAGATGCGTTGAGTCTGGCATTAGATATGCTTATTTGTTGGTCCGGCTAAAATTTGACTCAAAAGCATATTGAACACTCGACTTTTTGAAGGACTCCGTTACTATAAAAATAAGTTCGGACAATCCTCAAATTTACTATATATTTTATTTTAATTTAAAAATTTATTTTTTTTAGTTCTTAAATTTAAAAGAAAAGAGACTCACTAAAACATATAATTAAAAAAAAAATTATTAGTTATCATAATTTAATAACAAAAATGATCAAGTTTAGTGTTAAAATGTTTTACCGACTAAAAAAGTTCAATTGTGGTGTTTTTTTGGATTTTTTCTTGTTTGAAAAGATATATCGAGTATTAGAAAGTTTTGTGATTTTAGGTTGTTTAAAGGATTTTAAATTATTTTTTTTATTTCAATGTCACATATGAATTTATTGAGGCTTTTAGAGGGTTTTTTAAAATATATATATTTTTTTATGTGAACAGCCGGTTGAAAATGAGTTTTTTCTTGTCAAACCACTAAGACTCGACTTTTTGACAGGTATTCGAGCACCTAAAGTGTCTAAATCCAATTAGTAGACAATATATCGCCTACGTTAAATGTGTATTTTTTTTAAATAAATGACGTATTGTTTATCTTATATTGAATGTTTTTTTTTTTTAAAAAAAAAAATCCTAGCACTTGTGCTGGGCTTGTTGGCCAAGCACTTAGGCTTAAACTACCCGGCACAACAATGTTAATCTCTAAAATAAATAAAAAAAACATAAATTAAAAAAAAAGTTTGGTGTTAAATATTAACTTAACCTAACAAGTTAATATTTAGTTATAATTAACAACTTAATTTCTTATTATTTACCGATTCATTAATTTATTTTTAAAATTTATTTAATTAAATATAAATAGTATTTTCACACTTTTAATTAAAAAAATACAATATAATAAAACACATTCATAATATTGATATGTTTTTCTACTACATTAGAAATTTTATCCGTATTTGTGTACTAGTTTGCATTATACAGAATCAATTATTCTACTAAACCATTATGAATAACACTATTATCTATTTAAATGTTAACAACCTTCACACACCATGTTGTTATGGTTATTTTTAAAATATTTTTTATTTAGAAATATATTAAAAAATATATTTTTTATTTTTTAAAAATTATTTTTGACACAGCACATTAAAATAATTTAAAAACATCAAAATATATTAATTTAAAATAAAAAAATTTTAAATTTTTTAAAATCAATTTTTAAATGTAAAAACAAACAAGACGTTAGGAATTCTCTCCCAACTAACAACTCTATTAGAAAGTTGGATTCCAACTTTTACACGAATTTGAAAGTGGATGATAATGGATTTACATAACGATATATTTTGTTCATTCCATCGGTATGCTCCCAGGTACCTGTAATTGTGATCCGTTTGCCAGAACCGAGGGGTGTTTCTGTGGAAACCTCCACGAACAATCGTCTCAATGAGCAACAGCTCAAAATTCCTATAAAAATGGTAAACGATGGCAGCGTTTGGCATTGTGTTTGGAATTATGTTTCGTTAAATTTAAAATTTTTTTTTATTAAAATTGAGTGCGGTTTGTACTTTTTAGATCGTTTTGATGTGCTGATGTCAAAAATGATTTTTAAAAAATAAAAAAACATCATTGACATATATTTCGGCACGAAAAATTATTTGAAAAACAACCACAATTACACTACCAAACACGCTCAAGGTCTACAAACAGATGTGATGGGTGTTGAGCCATGAATATTCTTATAATAATGAGTTAATAATGACTGGAGCAATTGTTTTATGAGTTTTTTTTTTTGTCTTATTGTAGGTTATGACATTCACATGTGAAATAGTTGAGGACTGGTCGTGCCTGCTGCGTTTCATGTAATAAATTAAGGTTTAATGGTAGATCCGCTCATCTTCTTGTACGCTTGATTCACACACTAAGTGAATTTACTATTCATATTTATTATTATTATTATTATTTTTCATAAATAAATAGATCAATGTATAGACGGAAGTCTCGTCAAAATGTGACCAGAAATGAAATATACATCTCTGTTCACAAACAGTCGGTCAGTCACGTAATAGTAAAACACACCAAGCATATTACCAGAATGATTCCGTTTCTAATAGTAGATGACTGCCGCCATTGATCACCACCTCAAGCTTTCCTTTGGCCTTTTGTGCATGACATGACAGCACGCTTTATCGTGGCTCGCACCCCATTTCTTCAACCTCTTCGTTCCACATCTTCAAGTTTTATTTTCCATCGCTTGAATCTTGTAAACATAAACATTTTTTTTTTGTTTTTTTTGGCAAAATAAAAAATTTAAAGCCACCCATTATTTAAACTTTTTTTCTCTTAATTATGGATAGCTCCCTTGTAAAGGAATATGAATAATTTCGTTTTTTTTCACTCAATTTTTGTTTTCACAGATCAAAGTGAAGGTATTTTCTCCTACAAAGAAACAATTTTTTTTTTTTATTTGACAAAAAAATAAAATATTCTCCTCTCTATGAGCAAGGTGACATCATGCACATGCTGTCGCCATCTTGCTTGTAAGAATCCTTTTTTGTTTGTGAAAATCTCGTCCAATGATACGTACTGCCATAAATGGGTGGAAAGAAGGAAACGTTATTGTCATAGGATTATGTAAATCCGACTAAAGAAAAGAAATTATTGTGATATAAAGATCTTGGTTATCAATTATTTCAATAATAAAATTTACATGAACAATTTTAAAAAACAATTAATTATTGATATATATTAATATAGTATTTCTTTTACCTTTTCTTTTTCTTTAAAAAACATTAAATAAAAAAATATCTTGGAGGCAGAAAAATCTCGTACAGTACAAACAAGGAGAAAATCCTCCCTCCCGAGTTCACTCTCTCCATTCCCTTCCCTCTCTGTCTCTCTCTAAATATACTATCTTACCGTTAACACTGTTCTAATCGTACTAGTAAAACCACAGACAAACAGCTCTCCTTCTGCTGCTGCTGGTGGTCTGGTAAATAAAAATGGCAGGGAATGATTGGATAAACAGCTATCTTGAAGCAATTCTTGATGTTGGTCCTGGCCTAGATGACAAAAAATCTTCTCTTTTGCTTAGAGAAAGAGGCAGGTTTAGCCCAACTCGTTATTTTGTTGAAGAAGTTGTTTCTGGATTTGATGAGACCGATCTTTATCGCTCATGGGTTCGAGTATGTTTGTATTATGTTTCTTTGTGTTTTTGTTGGTGTTTTTTGCATGCATGAGTGTGATTCTGGTTGTGTTTTCTGTGTACTGTTTGGTATAGGCTCAGGCGACGAGGAGTCCTCAAGAGAGGAATACGAGGTTGGAGAATATGTGCTGGAGGATTTGGAACTTGGCTCGGCAAAAAAAACAGGTTGATTCTGTTGTTGCTTAGTGTTTTTTTAGATTAGTTTAATGGCCCTTTTAGTTGTTTTCTTGATTTTGGTTTAAGATTTGATATTTGATGTTTCTTTTTGGAAATGTAAGTGGGTGTAGCTTATTGGAAGCTTAGATGATGTGTTTGTGTTGATTTGAGTGTTGACTGGAATTTTTTAATGTTTGAAAGTTGTGAGAACTTGATTGGATGGAGATTTTTGGAGGGGCTGGGGGGGGGGTGTGGGGATCTGGTTATTGTTCCTAAATGGGATTAATCTTGAATTCTTTGTTTGATCACAAGTTATTGTTAGTTAATTTGGTTTGGCTTTGTCTATCTGCGATAGCAACACGTGGCAGAAGACCTTTTTGGAGACGATGATCATATGGTAACGTGTATGTTCTCATTCCAAAAAATTGTCACTACCTATTTGGTTAGCTTTCGAGAAATGATTTTGTTGAGATATGGTAGAAATGTGCAAAGTGTAAACTCTTTGGTAATAAATTTTCTTGTGGATAGTTGACAGTTGCCGAAATAGATTATTGTAGCTGTTTACTTGATTTCATTACAATTTGATTTTTGGCAGTGGAAATGGTAGTGGGCGTGGCTTGCAAGCTTGAGTTAAGTGGAATTTCTTATGTTGGAGAGTTGTGAACTTGATTGGATGGATATTTTTGGAGGGGATGAGAGCGTGTGGGGTTGATTATTTTTCTTAAATTGGATTAATCTTGAATTGGTTGTTCGATCACATGTCAGTGTTAGTTAATGGGTAGGTTTTGTATTTTCTCTCGGAAGACACAATTGGCACAGGACATTGTGGAGAAGATGATCAATCACATGGTAATTTATATGCTCTTGTTCCAAAAAAAAATAAAAAAAATTGTCCCATGTGATGTGGTTAGCTTTCAAGAAATGATTTTTTCAAGATATAGTTTAATATGTTAAGTGTTAACTCCTGGTAATAAATTCTCTTGTTGATACTTGAAATGTGCTGAAATAGATTATTTTTTGGCCATTCTTTTTCCTTTTTAAGAAGTGTGAGGGGGTAATTGTCTGAATGGATAGTGTTTAACATCCAACTGTCTAGTTTTTCAATGAACAGTGCACTACTTTTCTTTTTTCTTTGGATTTTTTAAATTCTCAATGCATAGGAGAACATGCCATATTCTGGCTTGAGGTTCATTTTGTTTTGAGCTGAATGATTGACTATAGTATTTTGTGTCGTAGCTCGAGGGAGAGCTGGCCCAAAGAAATGCTAAACGTCGTCTTGAACGTGAAAGAGGACGCAGAGAAGCAGTGGCTGATATGTCTGAAGACTTATCAGAGGGAGAGAAAGGAGATACAGTTGGAGATCTATCAGCCCACGGTGATAGCGTCCGGGGCAGACTGCCTAGAATCAATTCTGTTGATGCAATGGAGGCTTGGGTTAATCAGCAGAAAGGAAAAAAACTATACATTATATTAATAAGGCATGGACTAAACTTTAGTTCTCTATTACTTGAATGTGCTTGTGAAGAGGACTGTTAAGGAATTTAGCCGGTGTAGAACTGTTTATTACAATAAAATGAATGGAGTTTTACATTTCCCTAGCTGCTGAAGAGAAATTGATAGGATATTGTATTTGTGCAGATCACGACACACTAGTATTTACTGCATGATTAATGTGCATGCTGATCATTTAACATATTTAACAAGTAGTATTCGTGCAGCCTTCATGGTCTATTAAGAGGTGATAACATGGAGCTTGGCCGCGATTCTGATACAGGTGGTCAGGTAATGTTTTTGTGAAAGTTTTTGTCTGGATTGGCCATATGTGGCTCTCACTCACATTTATTGGTTATAGGATAGCTTCATAGCTGCAGGAATAGATAACCAATGATCTTTGATTTTTTTTCTATTAGGTTAAATATGTAGTGGAACTTGCAAGGGCTTTGGCCTCAATGCCAGGAGTGTATCGAGTTGATTTGTTAACTAGACAAGTATCAGCTCCGGATGTAGATTGGAGTTATGGTGAACCCACAGAGATGTTGAATATAAGAAACGAAGATTTCTTGGATGAGATGGGAGAGAGCAGCGGCGCTTATATTGTCCGCATACCTTTTGGACCGAAGGATAAATATATACCGAAGGAACTTCTGTGGCCTCACATACCTGAGTTTGTAGATGGCGCACTTAACCACATAATTCGGATGTCCAAAAGCCTAGGAGAGCAAATTGGTGGGGGGAAGCCTGTCTGGCCTGTTGCCATCCATGGGCACTATGCTGATGCAGGCGATTCTGCTGCTCTTCTATCTGGTGCTTTAAATGTCCCCATGCTTTTTACTGGTCACTCACTTGGTCGGGATAAATTGGAGCAGCTACTTAAACAAGGCCGTCTCTCGAGGGACGAGATCAACTCAACATACAAGATAATGCGTCGGATAGAGGCAGAGGAGTTATCACTTGATGTTTCAGAGATAGTCATAACTAGCACTAGACAAGAGATAGAGGAGCAATGGCGCTTGTATGATGGTTTTGATCCTATACTTGAGCGTAAACTGCGAGCAAGAATCAGGCGTAACGTGAGTTGTTATGGAAGGTTCATGCCCCGCATGGCTGTAAGTACATCTTTTTTTCCTGATTGGGGTTTCATTAAAGTTCCTTGCTTCTCAGTAGCAATTACAGTACCAGAAGCCAAGTAAGCTTGCTCTGCCCTAGTTCCTGGCTCATGAATCTCCGCTAGGTCAGGGTTGTTTTAATGAGATTCACACTCCAGATCAATTGAATATGTGGGTTTATTAATCTACATCTTAAACAATGATGCTAGTGGTTGTATATGTCAACTTGGGACACTGAAAGTTTGATGTGTTGCCCATTAAACATAATGCAGCATGGCATTAAGCACGAGATTTTGAATAGTGTTTAGATTTCTAAGTTTTTCCAAGGGACATGGTTGGGAATCGCTGCTGGAACATGTGGCAGGATGCGCCCAATCTTTGCTAAATGTTCATGTTTCCTGTTCTTGTCATGTTCCAGGAGGCACCATAACAAAAAAAAAAAAAAATTCTAGTGAAGGGAACATGCATTAATAACTTGTTGTGCTCTGCAGATAATTCCTCCTGGAATGGAGTTTCATCACATTGTTCCCCAGGATGGTGATATGGATGGCGAAATAGAAGGAAATGAAGACCATCCCTCTTCTCATCCATCGATATGGATAGAGGTTTTAATTTTTTGTTATGGATGGACAGTATGTTTAATTTTACCCTTTTCTACGCTCTTGTAATTGGAAAATTGATTTTAGTTCGACACTTGCTATGCTGCAGATCATGCGCTTCTTTACCAATTCTCACAAGCCTATGATACTTGCCCTTGCAAGACCAGATCCCAAAAAGAACATCACAACTTTGGTCAAAGCATTTGGAGAATGTCGGCCATTGAGAGAGCTTGCTAACCTTGTATGTTAAGTTTCCTAAGAAGACTTGTTTGGTGCAAACATGTTCTCCATTGCTGCTTGGTTGAATTTACTTTCTGTTGAGGTCATTCTATCTTTTTTATTCCCTCTGCACTTCACTTTACAGACTCTAATTATGGGCAATCGAGATGGAATTGATGAAATGTCCAGCACAAGTGCTTCTGTCCTTCTTTCTGTGCTTAAGCTTATTGACAAGTATGATCTGTATGGGCAAGTCGCATACCCTAAACATCACAAGCAGTCTGATGTTCCTGACATTTATCGACTAGCAGCAAAGACAAAGGTATGCCTTGGATTTTACCAGATTAAAATAAAAAATGACTTGATCACCTGAGCTCGAGATGAAAAAATCATAACATAGGTGATAATCCACTCCATTATCTAGCATTCAGCTTACTCTGGCCTTTCCTCATTTCTTCTTTTCTTTTGATCCTTTTAGACTTCTCCATGAGTGACCCGTGTTCTGCATTTTACAACTGTCTCTTAACAAACTGAGATTTCATGTAGAAGAATGGAATTATGCTTTGGTGTTTTATGTTGCAAAATGATTTACTGATGGCTCTCCTAGCAACACCTTATAGTTATCTAGTTTAGTGCAACTGTATAATTGACTCACCATGCAATTATGATTAACAGAAATTTTATGATGCTAGTCTAAATCTCAGTAAAGCATACCAAGCATCTTCATGAGTGTCCCATGTTTTGCAGTTTTCATGTATTTTTTAACTGCCCAGACTTAATTTACAGTAGTGCAATTTTTCTCCGGTGTTTGACATTATAAATAACTGGATGGGGGCTCTCCTAATAACATCTAATTCTTAGCTAGTGCAGTACGATTTATAATTGATTATCCATCCAAATATGATTAACAAAACTTTTACGATGCTAATCTAAATTTCTGTAAAGCGTATCGAGCATTTTAGTTTCATGTGGTTTGTCTGGTATACCTGTGAGGTTGGGTATCTTATCATGCTCTTTGGTGTTTGGTTGCTGTATTTTGGTCCATTATCAGATGTAATTTCCATTATCTATCATACTTCAGCTGCATGACATAGGCGGGTTCCTCTGTTCCTCAATTTCTGTTTCCAAATACAAATAGAGGTTGGTATATGTTGTTAGATATGTAAAAACTGTCTGGAACTTTGCGCAGGGTGTTTTCATCAATCCGGCTTTCATTGAGCCATTTGGACTTACTTTAATTGAGGTGCCTCTTCTTGATCTGATGAAGTGTTTTTCTTGATGGTTATTTATTAATTATTATTTAAGACCGAGTATTTTTGCTGAGCAGGCAGCAGCTCATGGATTGCCTATGGTTGCCACCAAAAATGGAGGCCCAGTAGACATACACCGGGTATGCATGTTCATAAAGAAAAACAAAGATATCACTTTGCTCGTGTGTGAATGAGCATGTGTGCATAAATCTTCCAGTATTGATTGTAAACATTTCCTCAGGTACTTGACAATGGTCTCCTTGTTGATCCTCATGATCAGCAGTCCATTGCTGATGCTCTTCTAAAGCTTGTTGCTGAAAAGCATCTTTGGGCAAAATGCCGTCAGAATGGTTTGAAGAACATTCACCATTTTTCATGGCCAGAGCATTGCAAGGCTTATCTTTCCAAAATAGCCGGTTGCAAACCAAGGCATCCGCAATGGCAAAAAAGTGATGATGGAGCTGATACTTCCGACACAGATTCTCCTGGTGATTCCTTGAGAGATATACAGGATTTATCTTTGAACTTAAGGTTCTCATTGGATGGGGAAAAGACTGGAGGTAGTGGAAATGATAGTTCTCTAGGATCTGAAGGAAATGCTGCTGATAAGAAGAGTAAAATAGAGAATGCTGTATTGGCATGGTCCAAGGGTGTTGTAAAGGACACACGAAAGGCTATTGACCATAACAGCAGTTCTGGTAAGTTTCCATCATTGAGAAGGAGGAAACAAATCTTTGTTGTTGCAGTGGACTTTGATACTTTTGCCAGTCTTGCTGAAGCCACCAGAAAAATTTTTGAGGCTGTTGAAAAGGAACGGGTGGAAGGTTCTATAGGGTTTATATTGTCAACGTCCTTGGCCATATCTGAGATATGCTCCTTTCTGGCCTTAGGGGGGTTTAGCCCCAGTGATTTTGATGCTTTTATTTGCAACAGTGGTAGTGACCTCTACTATTCAACTCCCAATCCAGAGGATGGTCCCTTTGTCATTGACTTTTATTATCACTCACACATTGAATACCGTTGGGGTGGAGAAGGGCTGAGGAAGACTCTGTTTCGCTGGTCATCTTCAGTTATTGATAAGAAGGCTGAGGATGCGGAACGGATTGTATCTTCAGCCGAACAACTTTCGACTGACTATTGTTATGCTTTTACAGTGAAAAAGCCAGGATCGGTACTTTTCTTCTCTACAGTGACTTCTTACTGTTTGGAATTAAGGGTGAATTTATTTGTTTAGACTTTGTTTCGTAGGCGCCTGGATTATTTTTACATTAAGAATTGCACTACAATGGTATATACATGCATTGAGTTATATCCATGTCTTTTGCAGGTTCCACCAGTTAAGGAGCTCCAAAAGGTTCTGAGAATCCAGGCTCTCCGTTGCCATGCTATTTATTGCCAAAATGGGACCAGGATAAATGTAATTCCAGTATTGGCTTCCCGTTCCCAAGCCCTCAGGTAGGGTTTTTTGTGAATATATGTTTTACATAATATTGATTTTCATTTGAAGTATGAAGAAACTGCATATAGCAATTTGGATGGTAAATGAACCTTAGGCACACAGAAAAAGCAATGTAGCCCAAAAATTGGGAGCTGCTGTTGAGAATTTATATAACCATTTTTATAATGCATTTGAGGTTTTGTTTCTTTCTTGCTTTGCATGCCTAATTGAACTTCGAACTCAAAATCTTTTCTTTTCCTCTTCTGATAATTTTTGAAATTTTATGACTCGAAATTATACTCCAGGTACCTATATGTTCGATGGGGAGTGGAATTGGCAAGTATGGTCGTTTTTGTTGGAGAATGTGGTGACACAGATTATGAAGGATTGCTTGGTGGGCTGCACAAAAGTGTAATATTGAAAGGAGTCTGTAGCAGTGCAAGCAGCCAATTCCATGCGAACCGAAGCTACCCTCTCTCAGACATCATGCCATTAGAGAGCCCAAATGTTGTTCAAGCAGCCGAAGAAAGCTCTGCTATCAGGAGTTCCTTGGAACAATTAGGATGTCTCAAGAGTTAAAAGTGTCATTCTTTTTGGTTCAAACTTGTTCAAGAGCTTTGGTATGTGGCACCTATCACAAGTCTTTGCCTGGTTGCTCTCATGGCAAGCAACTCATAAGCGTTCTCATGATTTTGAATGCTTTAGAAGCTTGTTTGTGGGTTTCATCGTGAGACCTCAAATCAGCTTGGTCGTTTCCAATTTGTTAATTCCCTTGTAAAGTCAAACCTATGCTGCTCCTATTATATCCCGAGTTTCAATAGAAGAACACAGTCGCATGTACCTCTGGCCTGGTCTCTACAGGAGCCAGCGGACGCCAGTATATATTATCTCAAAAGCTAATACATATACTTCTCTGCCAGTGTCCTTCATAAAAGTGCAGTCTTGTCTTAAATGGGAGTATAACAGTATACTGTTTCCTGCTTTTGTTGTCATGATATCCAGCCAGTTTTTCCAATCGATGGTGAAAGGAGCTTTTGTTAAGAAGGAAAAATTGGATGACAATTCTGGAATTGGTACAGTAGCTAAGAATTGGAAAGCTAGACAACACAGAATGAATAGAGAAAGAGATTGCTGATATTTGTGTATTAAACAGTAGATTTGCCGAAGCATGCTGATGGATCATAGAGAGATTCCTCTGTTTCGTGTATTAGTTGGTAG
>Ga0325404_1007009_pt1 | contig 11780 bp, 10 predicted proteins | sample PopdelMetagenome_18_FD_205664 | JGI IMG/M metagenome (GOLD analysis project Ga0325404, IMG submission 205664) | Populus deltoides microbial communities from Bellville, Georgia, United States - Xylem-Control-R1 | ecosystem: Host-associated > Plants > Phyllosphere > Stem > Wood/Secondary xylem... | reverse complement strand
AAAAAAAAAAAAGAAATCTGTCATTATTACCATGATGGACATATATACTTGACTTTATCACGTTGATCAATCTATCATTATAATGCCATTTTTAATTTGTCGGCGTATATTTATTTTAACTAAAACACCGGCAAGGGAAAAATTCTTAAAATATATATAGCAACAACATAAAGTCATCTAACAAGGTTCATAACTAGCATTTCCCTTGCTTTTGTTTTTTTTTTTTTGCCTTGATTTTTCTACCTAAAACAACAAATTAGATCTCCCAAGATGAGAAAAAATAAAAATAAAGTCCTTCTATATCAAATTTCTAAAGTATCTCGACATTTAGCCCATGATTATTATTGTATTTTAAAGAGGATTGGGTAAAATTTAAATATTTTTTACTTAAATTTATTTTTTTAATGTTTTTAGATTATTTTGATGCGCTGCTTGTTAAAAAATAATATAAATTATATCCTGAAACTCATCTAATAATTTAAATTTTTGGTTTTGAGATGATTTTTTAACATCATATCCATGTTTTAATGACTAAGTGGTGAAATGGTTCATTGACACTGGTATCAAAAATAATTTTTTAAAAATAAAAAAAATATTATTTTAATATATTTTCAATTAAAAAATACTATTATATTTTTAAATATCCCTTTTTAAACGTAGAATGAATACATCCAAAAAGCACATCATTTCCTTTCAACAATCACAATTCATATAGAATGAAAGCTAAAGGCAACATTTTCACTTTTCCTATGAATGAAATTCACTGTCCACGTGCCAAACATCCACCTGTAGAATCTGGCTTTTTTGGTAGCTGACAATTCCACACTCCCTCCCCCCCTCCCCCTTCCTTCACGACAACACCCTCACGTACCCACACTGCCCTCTCTCCTCCATCTCTAAACCATCACTTCATTATATGTACCATCCTCCACTCTAACCTTAAAAAGAAAATCTGAAAAACAAACACAAAGTAAAAACACCCCTTCACACAACAAAAGAGGAAGTTCTTGAAGCAGAAGATTAAAATATATATATATAGATTACTGTATCAGCCACAGAGATATTCGTTACTGTGTCTCAAGGAAGCCTTGCTTCTCGTATTTTGATCTCAAATGCATAGGTCTCCCGAGTTCATGGGTAGTTTCAGGAATTAGAATTTTTCAAAGTTCCTTTCCTTTTTTCCTTTCTTTTTTACCTTTTGTTATCAACAGGATCAGCAGAGAAGCCTGAGCTCTGCTTTCTGGACACCAGTGCATGCCTTTCCTGGCCCGGAAGTGGGACTCATAAAACTAGAATTTCTCTGTCAGCAACTTCTGGTAGTTCTTGATCAGGGGTGTGGAAGAGAAGTTGTCCGGCAATTACGGGTATTTTCATCAATTAGTATTCTTCTTGAGCTCCCTAGAAATGAGTCAGACGCGTTTACAACCGAATCATGACCCGGCCAAAAAACCTGGACTGTTCGCTCTCCCTGAAAAAACCTGCGAGGTAATTTCATATCTCACGAGAATGTCTCTCCTCTTTTGTCTCATTTCCTCAATATCTCTCGTCCTCTACACCACTTTTTTCTCCAGCAACCAAACCCAATTCTGGCCCCCCTTTCCCCACCCGACCCGAATCGAAACCCAACTCAGATCCAGCCAGCCCACAAACATCTTCCACATCCTTTTTTGCATCGGTGGATCAGCCGCAACGTGGCACGATCGTAGCCGTTATAGCTCTATATGGTGGGTCCCAAACGTTACGCGAGGGTTTGTTTGGCTTGACCAAGAAACCAACAGTACCTGGACCAATAACAACGTGCCAGCTGTCATGGTGTCATCTCCAGAGTGGACTCGGTTTAAATTTTCTAGTTCAAGATCAGCGGTCAGGATTGCTAGGGTCATAAGTGATAGCGTCAAATTACGGTTGCCTCGTGTGAGGTGGTTTGTGATGGGAGATGACGACACGGTGTATTACACTGACAACCTAGTTTCAGTGTTGTCGAGGTACGATCATAATCAAATGTGGTACATTGGAGGTAACTCTGAGAGTGTGGAACAAGATGTGATGCATTCATATGATATGGCTTTTGGTGGGGGTGGCTTTGCTCTTAGTTATCCATTGGCTGAGAGATTGGTCAGCATGTTGGACGGTTGTCTTGATAGGTATTATTATTTCTACGGTTCTGATCAGAGGATCTGGGCTTGTATAAGTGAGATTGGCGTGCCGCTAACAAGAGAACCTGGATTTCACCAGGTACGTTTCTGCACTAGTTTTTAAGGGTTTTATATATATATATATATGGATATTGTTTTTGAAATAATATATATTTTTTATTTTTAAAATTAATTTTTAATAGCAATATATTAAAATAATTTAAAACTAAAAAAAATGAAAAAATTGAAAAGTAAGATTACACTGTAATGCCAAAGAGTTTAGTTGCTAAGCTTTTCGTTTCCTGAAAGTGTGGAATGGGCCACAAGTCAAAGGAGCAAGTTCTTAAAAAGACTGGAATTTAAAACCTTAAATCGAATGAATCTTTTTTCCTTACTATTTGAGTCAAGTTCTTAAAGAGTTCATAGAAATATACACATGAAAAAGAAATAAAATTCAAACAATGAATCGTATTTCACAATCCATAAGAGCAACACATCTCTCTGTTTTTGTTTCCATGGCTATATAACATGTACAGATTCCTGTAGTTCAAGTCTAGGAATTTTTTTTGCAATCAAATAATTATTCTGGCGTTTTCTGTTCAAAATCAACATCTTTCCCAGATCCAAAATCTCCTCTATTTGACAATTAAATATTAGTCAAATGATGGCAGACTTCAGCTTATTAACTGTTGCGTAGAATCGCTCTCAATACATCCCCAGTTTTTGGACTAAAGATTTTCTGTCTGTCTGTCTGTCTATCTACCAACTATGGTTATTTCAGGGCAGCACAATGTTATTTAACAAAATAAGTAGTAGAAGATGTTTATAGAACCAAGCTGATGGCTGATGGTTCCCCTGAATCTAATATGCATAAAAGTGGCAAACAATAAAAAGAAGAATTCATTTATGAGAATATCTACACTCCTTATCAAATCAAATATTCTCTTTTATCTAGATGTGTTGAACACCTGCATGCTACATCGCCATCAAAATGACCCTGAATAATTATGATGAGCTTACAGATCCCAAAAAACATGTACAAAACGTGTGCAACAGTTTGAAGCTAATAATTCAGGACAACCTTACCATGTGCAAAATCCTCCTTACAACCTTTAAAGGTTCAATAATCTGAAACCAGGTTTAGTTATCAGCTTTAATGACCTTTGTTTGAGGATAATAGCACTTATAAAGTCCCAGGAAATGATATGCATTCTGCCCACGAGAAATCTTTAAGGGATTAACATGGTCTTTCTAGTGCTATATGCAGTAGTCTTTAAGGGATGAACGTGGTCTTTCTAATCTTATATGTACCACTTTTCAAGAGATGGACTTGGTCTCCCTCAGGACAATAGCCCCTACAAAGTCATAGGAGATAATATACGTTCTCCCCACAGGAAATCTCCAAGGAATTGTTTAGCGGTCTGTTTAAGGTTAATAATCTCAACTACCTCCCTAGGGATAATACTCCCAACTACAACGAACACCTCGTTATCTAATGTCTTGAGTCTTAACAACATGTAGATTACTACCTGTCACAGAGAACCCATCACTTTAGGCTGAACTAAGATATTTGAGTGCTGGTTGTTTTAATATAGTCCTTGTTGGATGTTGGTTGTTTAAACTTTCCTTGCCGGTGTTAACATTCTCATAAAAATTTTTCTAAGTATTAAAGATCTATGTTTTTTTAACAGTGGCATTAAACCCATTTGGACTCTTAACACAACCTGTTACATATTTAAATACAATAATGATGTAAGTAATGTATCATATATAAGTGATGTATCATAAATTTCAAAATCTAAAATATAAAACATAAGCATTATGATCAAATTCAAGGCTTGAAAAGATCTAGTATTCAAGAGATTGTAATAAAAAACAAACAACCTTAAAGGATCCTACATCTCCAAGCCAGGTTTGTAGGCCAGATAAACTCTACTCTTGGCCGAGACAACTCCAACTGGGAAGACATTAGTAAAGTCTAGGACTTGGTCATCTAGAAAACTCTCGCTAAAATTAACTTGTATCTCTCTAAACAGGTTGAAGAAATACAAGTTTAACATGACCAATAAGAGCCTATCTCCTATTGTCTCTGTTAGATACACGAACTCCCCATATTCAGACCAAAAAGCCTGGGAGGAATTCTTCAGGCTTTCCATTCTTGCACGAGAGTTTTGAACCTTCTCCCTAACTATTTTCAACTCTTCTCTTAGGGTCCTTGCCCTCTTAAGCTCAATTACCTCCTTTTCCAAGTCAGTTATCCATCTCTTCAGGAAGTCAATATGGTTGTAAGTCTCTACCAACCATTGTTCAGTTGACTCTAAAACATAGGTCTGAGCTTCCATATGCCATTACAGACTGAAATACACAACTCTAAGAGAGTCCTTTCAATATCCTGAGCAACCTTTTCTTTTCTAAGTTCACGTAATTTAGACTTATCAGCACGATACTACTAAATGGCCTTTTTTATGACCCTTTTCTCCTTAACTGATCTATTCTTGGAGTGGACACATATCACGAAGGTCTAAACAAAAAAGATATAATATAAGTTATCTTTCAAAATAGCATAAAAAAATTAAATTAATTTTTTTATCTTAGTTGAAAAGTCATCTGCCCAGTAATAATCAGATAACATTGGAAACTTGGGTCAGTTAGTCTTTCCGCATCATAAGAAAAAGTGATGAGTTTTTTCAATGTCTCCATCACACCCAATCCAACAAGTCTCAGTATAGACCTCCCATGAAGAATATTCCCTATTATCCCTCTCTTTATCATCATAGGGTTTTAAATTCTTTTGTTTGATACAAGCTTCTTTGGAGTTTTTTAAATTAAGAAAAAAAATTTCAAACACTTAAATATATTAATTAGTCATTATCCCAAACATTAAATAACTTTTTATTTACGTAACTTAGATTTTGAAACATTCATATCAGGTAGATAAGATGGCACCTGAAGTTAAAATAAGATTATGCTCTCAATTCTGAAAACAGAGAAAAATGCACCTTCATGGACATTAACTCTCGCTACTCTGTCTGTCCTGGGTATCACAGTGAGGTACTAGGTAGCGCCTTCCAGGGTCTGAAAAAATTGAAGTCTGCTTTGTCTTCTTGTTATAAGTTGCCTATAAACTTTCAGCAAAAGGAGTCACTCTTGGTGGTCTCAACTCTCAACAAATAAGAAAAATATTTTGTTCAAAATGAAAACTGGAAGTAAAGATTCTCACTTTCTCTGGGTGCTTTACCTAGCCGTATTATTCTCTCTAGTTGCCACGTATGATTTAGAATATGAAACACAGTAATAAAGTATTAACAGGTCGTCATTAGAGCATGGCAAAAAGATTTTTTTCAAAGATTTCGTATCTCACATGGAAGTGTCATGCTGTAAACACATAGACATCGAAATCTTTACACTTGTTCGTTTTACTAGGTCTATTCTTTTCAGTTAGAATTTGGACAGTTCTACCTTCTCAGGGAATGTATGGCTGATGATTGTCTGGCAACCTTTTCAATTAAACATGGAAGTGATTATCATGCATTCCGACTTAAATTACATGAAAGAATTTTGAATAGAGCAGTACTAGCTTCATTTTCCTTTCTGGATTGTTTGGAAGTGGCGATTCAATTTTTTTCGAAACCACATATTCATGACACTGGTGTTATGATTTCTACAGTTTGATATTAGAGGAAGCGTGTATGGTCTCCTAGCAGCACATCCTCTAGCCCCTCTTGTATCGCTCCACCACCTTGACAATTTGGAGCCATTGTTTCCCGATCACAGCCGAATAGACTCCCTCAAAACAATAAATCGGGCATACCAGGCTGACCCGCCCCGAATTTTTCAACAAACATTCTGTCACGACTACAAGCGGAAATGGTCAATATCCATAGCATGGGGCTACACAGTTCAGCTGTACACCTTATTGTTGCCTGCCAAGGACTTGCAAACGCCAGTACGGACGTTCAAGACGTGGCGGAGTTGGAGCGATGAACCATTCACATTCAATACCCGACCCACGGAGGCTGACCATTGTAAACAGCCCATTGTTTTTATGCTTGAGCAGGCTAAGGAAGTGGGCATTAATGGATCCTTGACTGGTTACACGAGGATAGTGCAGAAGCCAGGGAAGACTTGTAATACAGCAAGCTATGCCCAAGCAATGTCAGTGCAGAGAATTCTTGTATCTTCCTTGAAGGTGGGGCCCGATTATTGGAAAAAGGTCGGTCTTCACATGCTTACATAACTACATGTTTACTATGCCCACGGTGTTCATCTCTATCAGGATACATTTGTGGCTAATAACTTTGATGTGGTCTTATGAGCAGGCACCAAGAAGATACTGCTGCGAGTTAATGAATAAAGGGAGCATAAAGAAGAGCAGTATGCACATTAGGATTAGGAAATGCAGGAACTGGGAAACTGTTACTTCTAGATAGGTCGGCTCTTAAGCATTCCAGTCATGTAAATATTCCCTTATAGGGAATGAGATGATAGGAGAACAAGCTGCGGTTTTGACATTTTCTAAATTTCTAATAAGATATACAAACCAGCCGTTCTTATTTTTTGGCTATGATAACAAAAGAATAGTTCTTATTTTCAATTCTACTGTCCATTCCTACACTTGCCAAAATGGAATTATTAGAGGTGAAGAGGTGTGAAAAAGAAAATGCCCCAAGAAAGCGAAAGCAACTAGACTGCAGAAAGTATGGTGATATAGCACCATCCAAGAAATAAGTGCAAGATTTCCACACAACCTAAGGATAAAATATAAGATTCTGCACCAGCTCCACTCCTAAAAGTCATCAACATAATCAATTGAAGACTTCTCTGACGTTGAACGATACAAAATGCTTCTTGTGGGTGGAGCTTCCACTCTACACGAGGCAGATAAGGACTAATTGGAATTCATTTGAATGCAGCTGAATATGCCAAGAACCACCAAAGGGAGATAAAAGGTGAAAGGAAAGCATTTAGCAACTTTTCAATGATGTAAAGTTGAATATAAATGCCACTCGGTGACTTATGCAATAATCGGATTGAAACATAACTCGAGATGGATACTGCCCGACTTCTCCGGTGCCATACTGTGCAATTTTCTCAAATTTGGTAGCGCCATTTTCACGTTCCATTTATCATTGGAACACCATGAACCTTGTCTAGCGTAATTACACAATCCTGGTCTTGGCATAAATAATGCCAGCAACAATGTTGGAATCATTACAATTGACATTTGTTTGATTAGGGCAATCTGACACTCCTCTGTACAGAAATAAACTAGGCAGTTTCACAATGTATACCCATCATATATAACACAAATTACATATCTTAACTAATTAAAATGGTAGCAGCAGAAGACCTCTACAAACCAAGAACTAGCAAATAGCATGTAAGTTTTTCGGTAATTACAGAGAGCAAAGAAAACTAGTTGAAGTTAATGATGCCGTACTATTGAGACGGGGGCGAAGACGAATGCTTCAGAAAACAAAATCACTGAAAACGGTATAGGCTGAGTAACAATGGGAGACTGTCAATAGCAACTGAAGCTTAGAAATCTTGGTTTCTTTCCATAACAAGAGGTTTCATTGCGAACAATTGTTAAGTGGGTGTTTTCTTTAAACAATTTCATGGCAAACAATAAATGATCACACAAACATACTTGATTTATAGAATCCTCAATTACTGGCAAAGACTCCATAGAGGTGACAAAAGAATCCGATCTATGATAGATGTTTAAATCATTATACAGATACATGTATACCTCTTATATAGATGAGAATAAAAGCAAGGCTATAGATATTTTACATACAACGAAGTTATTGCAAACCTGAGCTCAAACGAAAATTGCAGCTGTTACAGATGCAGTGAAGCCGCTCCCCTGTGTTTCATTTCTTCGGTATGAAAAGAAACTAGTTGCAAAGCAATGTATCGCGTGTTGCATTTCCAGTAGTTGGGTTCACCCTGATGAGAAATGGATGTATTTAATGTGGATCTATTCAAAATTGTTAGACAACTTCATTTTTCAAGCAATACATAGGTCTTACCCATCTGCAAATTTACACAAGTATTCACGTTGGTCCTCCCTTAAGGGCACATCTGTGAAATCTGATCACACAAACAATAGAAACATACCAGTTATCACACTCACAGTCTCTCCCCTGGGGCACATTTATGACATAAGGCACAAATAGATTTTGCTTTGCTGCTAAAGAGAAGACTCGACTTTTATATCACGACCTCTTCAACAGATAGAAGTTCTTGATATTAAAACAAGTGGTGCTACACCTACCAGCTCCTGTTATATTTGATCCTCTAAAAGATGTGTTGCCAGTAGCAAGTGCACCTTCCAAGTTAGCATTGCTCAAATTTGCCTGCAGAAAGAGGTGGAATCAGCATTAAGACATCACCAAAGCATGCATGAAATTATAGAATTAAGCTAAATTCTTTAAGCTTCAACAAATTATTCTAGACTGCATCAGCTACTACAATGCCTGCAAGCTGGTGCTGTCTAGTAAATTGAATGTGCATCTGAAAACACATTTACATAGTATGGCACCCAAAGAAAGCTGCTGAAAAGGCATTGTATTCCTAAGATAACACGTAGTTGGATAAATAACGGCATGATACCACTTTTGTCCTATCCGTATATGCTGAAATACTTTTAGTATTGTTATTAGACATCTAAGTTAATAGCTTTCAGAAGCTGTATAAAATGACCACCTTTGTCACATTTGCCAATGAGAAATCTGCACTTCTAAGGTCAGCATCTGAGAGATCAGCCCCTGTATGACACACCAAAACAGAAAAAAGCAACAAGAAACCATTATCCAGGAAGCATAAGAACAAAATCATATCTTCCAAACCAGCTGCATTATGCATTAGCTAAATTTGACGAGTTCTGAATAGCAGTAGCCACATCATACTTAACATATCTTGAAGGCCAGAGCTATCTATTTGAACGTATAAGAAAAAATCTCTTCGTCCACCTAAAACAGAATAAGCATACATTTCATACTGATAACACCCGCAGACCGTCCATTTATGTTAAAACATTCTAAGAAGGCATGTAGATGCAAAACTTCCTTCCAGCCTATGTTTACATCATGGTTTGGAACATGCAATGTCTATCAATAAGTTTTCAATCCCCAATCATAGAATCCTAAAATAGAACCAGTATAGAAGGTTAAGAAAAACCTGTTAAATCAGCATCGAAAAAACTAGCTCCCAACAATTTTGCACCTTTGAAATTTGCTTGTCTTAGTATGGACTGAAACAGACAAAAAATTAAAAACTCGACCATTCCATTAGGAAGAAATTAACCAATAACAAACTCATTGAATTTTGAACATACAAATAAAAAGAGAAGGAAAAAAAATCTAACTAAATCATATACCGTCTTAAAATCTTGCTTAATCAAGGTCCTGCCACTAAAATCCTTGCCAGTAAGATCCTGACCCCTCGTAACTTCAGAACCATACGGTCCTCCTCCCTTAACATAGCTCCACAAATTGTCAAATCAATAATTTTTTTAAAAAAATAGCAGCAATGAGTTCTATTTCTTTTCTGGGTCCCATTTAATTAATGAAAAATATCAGCAAATAAGTCAAATTTCTTTTATTTACAACAAATTTCTCATCAACTAAAGAAACACTAAAAAGCAAACAGAGTTAGACAAGTAAAGAAACCATGAATCTCTCAACTTCGTTACCTTGAATGCAAGTGCAGGATCAGTAAAAAAGAGAGAAACAGAGAGAATAGCAAGGAAGCCTGTCTTTGCAAAATCTTCCACCAGCTGCTTGTTTGGTATCAATGCCTGATGCTGAAGAAACAATGAGAAAGTGTGAAACCGAAAAAGAAAAGGAGGATGAAGAAGAAGAGTGTAGTGTACCTGTGGCTTATCACATTGAGAGAAGGATAGAGAAGGCAAGTGTGGGATTGAGAGGGAAGGTTTGGTTATTGAGAGATGGGGTTTTGGTGGGATTTTTGTACTTAAATAGACGTTAAGAAGAGCCATTTCCTTTTTTGATCTCGTAGTTTCAGTTGTCTGCTAAGAAGGCAAGTCCATGTTCTGTTTTGTTCTGTTCTGATTGATGGATATGGATAACGAGAATAATGGGATTGGATGTAAGGATATCTTCTGGTGTGATAACTTTTGCAAAATCATTCTGTATACTTCAGCACTAATCTTTAGCCACGTAGTTCTTTCCTTTCCTTTTCTTTTTTCCCTTGAAGAAAGGGCTAAAATTTCACAAATCTCTAGGCAAGGTGAGTGGGCGTTCAGTTATTGAAACAACCCTCCTGTTTCGGCCCATAGCAATAGAACAAGCCAAGATCTGTAAAGGATTTGCAGTGGGCTGGTTTATCAGTTATGGGTAAGGCCCACTGGGCTTATTTTGATCACGATCGTTGAAAATCATTTTTAAAGTATGCCTTTGGGTTCACAAAGGCCATGCACCCTCTCAAACCACTCGAAGGAATATAAGCCTCCATTTGTGCCTCTTATTTTAATATTTTCAGCATAGAGCACATTTTGTACCGTGCTGTTTTTCATTTAGAAAATATTAAAAAAATATTTTTTATTTTTTAAAATTTATTTTTATAGTCTAAAAATGCTAAAATAATCTAAATTAAAACAAAAAATAATAATTTTTTTTAAACATTAAAACAAACAGCCTCTTCAAAAAGACACTATACCATGTTTATATAATAATTGTGAATTAGAGAGCCAAGGGAAAATATGGACGTCTTATGTGTGCATAAAAGGATAGCTACTTACTAATCCTAAAGTTAATTTTAAAAAATAATTTTTAGAAAATAAATATAAAATTTCACCACTTCTCCTTACCGTTACCGTTACTGTTACCGTTACCGACGTAATATTTACAGAAAGGACAGTCATGAATTAATAAAAATGATAAGGAAACACTGCTATAATAAATTCTGGAGCGCAAGGAAGTACCAAATTCCATCCCAATTTTGGACGTCCGTCATTACTCAGGCTGCGAAGGAGGAGTGTTTCTGGTATTGCAGGAGTAGTTTTATGATTTGAAAAAAGTTATTTTATAAAAAGTATTTTTAGTTAAGGTTGGTTTATAAAAATATATATTTGGTTGAAATTGAGGTTGAACAAAAAATAATTTAATGTATTTGGTTAAAAAATATTTTTCAAATTAAGGTTATAAAATAACAAAAAAATTAATAATTAATAATTTAAATATTATAAATTTAATTATTGCTAATATATTATAAAATAAAATCACAATTGCTGGTTATTTTCAATATAATCATTGTTAAGAATGCTTATATTTTATTAAAAATACTATTTACTGCACTTTGGACCCTTTTATTAGTTCAAACCCTAACATTGATATTAAAAATATCATTAACTATAGTGGATGCTGGTTTGGAAAACATAAGAGAGCTTTCACTCCTTTTTCACCCCTAAACAAAAACTTCACTGGTGACCCAGTATATATATATATATATATATATATATATATATATATATATATAAAAAGCAGTTTAAAACTGCTTTTAAAAAAATACAGAAGCCTCCGCATATTTTAATAGATTCTATTAACAATAAATAATAGTTTCGTATTTATCAAATAACTAATGCTTGCGGTGGCAACTAAATGTGTAAGCTACCACGCA
>Ga0325404_1007008_pt1 | contig 11780 bp, 7 predicted proteins | sample PopdelMetagenome_18_FD_205664 | JGI IMG/M metagenome (GOLD analysis project Ga0325404, IMG submission 205664) | Populus deltoides microbial communities from Bellville, Georgia, United States - Xylem-Control-R1 | ecosystem: Host-associated > Plants > Phyllosphere > Stem > Wood/Secondary xylem... | reverse complement strand
TGTGAAAAAATTGGATTAAAAACGAGAAAACAAAACAAAAGATTACATGGTTTAAATTATTCAACACACAATAACACAATAAATCATGTGTGTTCTTATCACAAGACAATCGAGTAGCTCCCATGGGCTTGGAATGTGCCGGACCTTGTCAAAATCTTCTCCACCTCAACTTCCTCTGTCCAATCAAAGAACATTCCTAGCTTTCGAAGATTAGTCAATTTGAACATTTTATCATTACTAATTAGATTGTTAGCTCTTATACATGTCAAAGTCTCCCAGGTTTCTTAATTTGAATAATAAATCATGTGTGTGCTCTGTAATATATGATAATATAAATAGAGATGCATGCTAGTAAAGACAAGAAAATAAATAAACAAACTTAACAAACAAGGTAATAATAATATAAAAAAAAAACAAAGTTTAGTCTTAAGTATTTAGAGGAATTGTCATTCTGTCGCACTTAATATCATGACGAATTTTTAATTTTTTTAAAAAATAACAAATATCTAGCATTTTATTCTTAAAAGGAAAAATGTTTAGTTTAAGGAGTCGTCACTTAATATTATGGTCACTAGAAATCCTAACTGGTCAATATAGATTTTATGGTATGAGATTGATTACACAAAAAAGAATATACTATCACCCTTTAAACGTTTTACTCGAGGTAGGTTGCATCGCTAATTTTATTTTAAATTGCTTGGGATTTGTTATATTCTACTTTTGATGACCTGCTTATGATATTTATGATTCTAGTGTCATTGAATATTCAAATACAAATATTTCTAATTCTGGTTTTGGTTAGTACTAAATGAAGAACATGTATGATATTCCTGATTATGATTTCAATAAATATTAAGATTTCAAAATTATTTCTGATTCTAGTATTAATATTCATAACTCCGACTTTAATGAATATCAAGGGTATTCCCAACTTTAATATTAGTGGATATGAATATTCCTAACTTTAACATTAGTGAAATAAATTTATTTGAATTAAAAAAAAACTATATATATATTGGATGTTACTTCAATTGACCTTTTAATTTTAGCAAAGTCCTACTGGACTTTAAAAACTTGTTATAAAGTTCAAAAATACAAGCAAAATATTTGTGTATTTTTTTTAATGCAAAAATGCTAAAAAAAAAATTAATGCTAGAAAAACAAAGTTTTTTTATATGCAATGTCTGAATATACCACAAAGATATTTTTTAAAGTACCTTGCCACATGCGGTATCTGTTTTTTTTTTTTTATCTCATCTATATTTTTCAAATTTAAAAATGAATAATTAAAATTATTTATAAAAAAAAGCTGAAGATTAAAAAAGAAAAGGACAAAAATACATTACAGTCTCTATTTTTTCGCAAGTTGAAAAATCACTCTTTATCAAAATTAATCATTTATCATTTAATACCAAATTTATTCTCTTTAAAAATTTAAAATAAAAACAAATATGTTAAAAATTATCATATCTTTTTTTAAAATTAAAGATAAAAAATAATAAAAAAACAAAAACACATTATAATCTCTATTTTTATCACAAGTTCAAAAAACACTCTGTTGATCAAAATTAATCATCGATCGTTTAATTCCAAATTTAACCTCCCTTTAAAAATTAAAATAAAAACAAATGGTATCAAAATTAGATTATAACAATTGGCATCCCTTGTTTGTTTGTTCGTTTTTTTTTTTTTTTTTGTGCTTCCTTGCAAAATATGTGCCATGCTTTTGTCCATACTTTGAACCTAACCACTTTGGCCCTACGAAATTGTGTTATAACATAAGAAATTATCAAGGAAATAAATGCGCGCCTCATATTTGTTCATCATATCAAGGAACTTGATGTGTAAATCAAGGTAAAGCCTAAAGGTGATAATAAAACCACTCGGATCAAGAACAAAATGGTGGAAAACAGAGACCGGAATTAGCAACAAAGTCCACCTATCATTCTTAACTCAAGCGATATTTAAACTTATAATAAGTAATACAAGACGTCAAACGAGCCCACGCTGCTACCTGCCAAAACGCCTGAGGAACTGCAAGAAAAAAAAAATGGACATCAGAACCATGGTAAGTGACCACAACACAACATCACGTTAATGAAACTAAAGCAACTAATTAAATCACGGCATAAAACTAAAAAGTGGACTCGCTATACGGGGGATTAAAATACACACGTTTCTTATGTTATCTGAGCATTGTTAGCAATGGAATAAAACGAATCCAAAAGAATAACATAAGCTGAGCTCTATCAGTATCGCACACATGACAACAGTATCCTGAAACCACGTCCATTTATAAAAAGAATGAAATTAATATACTACTAGAAAGGTATGATTAAACAGTACAAGTTTGACAAGACTCGGGTGACCAACAGAAAGGCAGGAAAAAACCAGAGTCCCTTGATCATCTTATATTATGTATATGCAAGTAAAATGCTTACACTCCAATACACCTGCAACGCAACATTGTACAACCATGAATTAAGATTGTGTACAGTACCAATTCAATAGAACAGAAGCACATTTTGACAGTTTTGGTGGATAATGAAGCACTGGTGTGTTTAGGATACCATTTAACCCACCCCATTCACTTCCCAAAGGAACGCATTTGCAATGAAGAATCATTAGAGCATTACAATCCATCTCCAAAAGCCAATAGATTCATTATGAGAAAATCATATTTCAAGTTGATAGCCGTATCCAATCTTCAAAATCATTCCCCACAAAACAACCAAAAGCAGACCAAGTGTTATTAGGTACATTACCATCAAACTTTTAAGTTGGACACTGACCATAAGAAGAAAATTCAAATGAAGAAACAAAGCATTAGTCATAAAAAACATGGATAAACAAAGCACTCAAATTCATGCAAAGCTAAACTAGAACCACTCATCTAGATTAACACGTACAAAGAGAGTCATAATGATGATATAAAGTTATCTGTACCTCAAATGTTGCTCGGATACATGAAAACTCTAACACGAGTTCCCTGCAAATGAAACACAAATTTAATACACAAAAAGCCAAATACCCAGAAACTATGACATACCAATCACAACAGCTATTTTAAAAAACAATACCATGGACTTTGGAGGCAGGTTGGACTTGAACTTAGCTCTGACAACACCGCTGTTTCCATGAGGCCTTGTGACCTTGCCCCAAATGCAGCGATAATGGGATCCTTGCTTCTTCACCTTGGCCTTGTAGATGTATGCCATGCGCTTACCAGCATACCATGCAACTTCTTCCTTGGTGTTGACTCCCTCAATCTGGATCAGTGATGTGTTGGGATATTGGTTGGACTTCGACCTAACCACCAAAACAATATTTTAATCTCCAGTCTATCCACACAACAAAAACAAAATCCTAATTCCATTTCTGACAAACTATATTCAATTTCTGAAACTTGAATGAAAGAATTCCAATGAATCCATCCTATTATTTACTGCACTTTGTCAATTCAACTTGCTGCAAATATAGTTATAGTTAAAACCACAAATCTTGAACTGATAAAACATGTTTTATTTTGCTTATCTTTCAAAAGAAGATCAAAGCATTCTCTATAAACTAGAAAATGCCAGCACTTACTTGACATCAAACCTGATGCCAATATTTCATTTAAGACAGCAAAATCAAACATAATAGCTTCTAAAAAACCAATCCCATAACCTGAATGCCCTTAACTTTCTTTTCTTATTCAGATTTCTCCGTAACCAAACAGAGTGAATAAAATACAAATCAAGAAAACACACATAATAAATTCCCAGAATATAAAAGCTAAGCTATAGTTATTACCTCTTGTAACCCAAGATTGTGCCTCTGACATAAAGCCTAAAGAAAAAGAAAATATGGAGTGTTAAAAAAAATGCAATTGTTTATTAGCTTAAATAACAAATTATTAACTGAAAATTAAAATTTTGATTCTTTTCTTATTAAAACATTAGAGAAAGTATCGCAAACCTGACTCGCTCTCCTTGGCGTCCCTTCACCATTTTCCAACTCCGAGTCTATGCGTTCTCTCTCTCGCTAAAAGTGGCTTACACTGTGAAGCTGTTGGGAAGTGGAAACGTAAAACCCTAATAGCTGCTGTTTCTATAAAGCTGTGGTTGGGCCTTTAGAGTTTTGATCGTACATTAATTCAAGAAATAATCTTATTGGGCTTATGATGTCATTTTTCCAGTGGGCTAATATTATTTTTTTTCCATGGCCCTTCGTAAGAAACAAAAATCATTTGTAATGGGGCATTTGGAGTCAGTGTTATTTTTTAAATTATTTTTTATTTAAAAATATATTAAATTAATATTTTTTTATTATTTAAAATATATTTTTGATATATTATATCAAAATAATTTGAAAATGTTAAAAAAATTAATTTGAAACAAAATAAAATTAAAACAAAAATTAATCTTATCGAGGCTTGATGTGCCCCAAATTCTCTTAAAAGAGAAGGATACCTCTGGGAAAGCGGCCACGGATAATGTTTTGTTTTGTAGTGCCCCTTTTTTTTTCAAGTGGGGACGGTGTCTTTTTCTCTATTTTTTTTCCTTTATTTTTTTTCGGGGGATGATTTTCTAATTATACGTTCAGTAGTACTTTGTTTTGGTTTGGTTGTGATGATACATATAAACGGAGATGGTTAAAATTTAATTTTTTTAATTTTAAACTATTTTAATATGCTAATATTAAAAATAAAATTAAAAAATATTATTTAATACATTTTAAAGTAAAAAATATTTTAAAATGCAACTACTAATAAACTTCCAAATACCCCCTAAATTTATAAATTTATTGATCAACTTGCTTAGTAGCCTTCCTATTTCATCATTGGATTTTAAGAAAAGCATAGGACACTGACAAAAAAATTACAATTCCAAAAGTGGATGAAATTAGAGATTAGAGATTGAGTGTTTGTGTATATTTCTACATCAAATGTTAGTAAATAATAGATAATACAGCTGGTTTTGATTTCAGAAGGTCTTCTGCTACTATAGACATTGTGTTTTGCAACAATTACACCAGACACGCAGACAGTGGGCTCCCCTTCTTGGCAGGATGAACCACGTTCTGATAGCAGGGTCACAACAGGGCAAGTCCTCAAACAACAAGGGGTGAAGTCAATGAATCTCAGCCACCCACTGTCCTAATCACTGCAAAATCAAAACAATCCTTCCTCCTTGGAAATCCAGCCTTTCTTAGCCATCTTTCTCCAGTGTCTCTAAGTGGCTAAGGAGACATCGGGTTGATCTGATCCTTTACAGCTACCTCCAGAAATCACTGCTAGCTTTTAGATTACATTTATTCAAGGACGCAAAAGGCGCTTGTCACATGTCAAGATCCTGTAACTTGCATGAGGACCCTCAGATGTGTCACGCACAGTTGCTTCCCAACCCATGACTTTAGCTATCTGTTGAAGTTCATCCATGACATCAAGAGTGTCACGAATGTATGCTCGACCACCAGGTCTGAGTATGCGATCCATCTCAAGCATGATTGTAGACATATTACATCTGAGTCAAAGAAACAAACCACGTAAAAAAGAGAAGGAGAAGGAAAAACCTCCTGCTTAAACTCAATTATAAGATCTTGGGCAGGTCACGAATTGAGCAAAGAATAAGGCATACCTTTTCCTTTCAACAGAAAAGAGGCCAGCTGCATGCAGTAAATCATAGGTTCTTGGGTACGTATCAAATGGTTCACACCTGATAAATGAAACATCATGAGAAACAGAAGCTTGTTCGACTAAGTTCAAGAATTATAAATTGTGAACAAACTTTTAAACAAAATCAATTCAACATTGCATGCATTTCTTATCAGTGAAGGGGGAAAATCCAATAGGAAAGGAGGAACGGTCAAAGGCATGCATCATTATTTTCAGATGTTAATATTTATGAAAACAATCAAGAAATGGTTTCCAAAATGAGGATCCAATAAACTATATGCATCAGCTACTCTGACAGTTTAGAACAGTACCAATCATGCATGACTCCTAGGAGTCCACGGTCATATAAAACAGGCAAGGTGTTGGACCCGCTTACTGGAACCACGTTCAAAACCCAGCAATCAAATCCTTGCTCAATCAATGCAGCCGCAAATCTAACGAAATCAACAATCAAAGCATACATATGACAAATTAAAATAACCTTTTGTAATGGAACAGTGTAAGATGAGATGAATAGTAGATGGGATACCCTCCAAAGCCAGCTTTCATGTCCATTACATTTCTTAGTTTAAACTTCTTCCAATGCCAAGCACGGACATAGCCAGCTATTGTTTCAGACCAAAACTTATTTTCTGCCTTTAATAGCTCTTTTCTGGCTATGAATGACTCGTATTGTATGCTCTGGAGTCTATCAGGTGGAGTGTGCAAGCGTGCAGGCCACATGGAAACATTTGCTCCGTATCCATTCTCTGGAAGTCGACTAATACATGCCTTCAGATCAACATACCTAACAACATCATACAATGAAAGCTATAAGAGAGGATAAATAGATAGCTCAGAAGAATAAGCAAATTAACTTTTTACGCACAAACAATTGTATAAAATTCTTCATCAATTTTTTAACAGCAGCTACCCTAACCGATGGGCCCAAGGGGCTCAGCTGCTCGGCTAACAGTTCTAAATATGTATCCTCTGTCAAGAAAAATTAACAGTTCTAAACATGTTCTCTCTGGTTTTTCCTAAAGATATATTCCCCCAAACCACAGAAAGAAAACAAAAAACTTTTACAGCTGTAATTTGCATCAAGCAAATTACATCTATCAACAACAACCAAACTAGATGCAAGTCTGCCATCATGGTAAGAGACAACCAGAAGGTACAGGCAACCATCCAGGTTAGAAATCAGTTAAGGCTGAATTATTTCATTCAGAAAGAAGAAATGAAGGCAGCAACCAGGAATAAATGAAACCTCTCCTTCACTAGCATTTGTATGAGTTTCATTCAGACAAACTCATCTAATTCAAGAAAATGTTTCCTTCACTAGTGACACAGGATAAATTAGGCTTGTGACCAAAAAAGGATTCACAATGAGGTAGGCAGGAAAAATTGAAATTAGGAAGAATGAGATTTTTACTGTAGCAAGAAAAAAATACATATTGAGGTGCTCCGTATTACATAGAAGAGTAATGTTAGGTATGCTAACATGTCCTTGCAAAGTATGGCACTAATAGATGTGGCATCTATAACATAAGAAAGTTCTAAAATTATGAAGACGTCGATCCACAATTTAATGTAGTTTCTTCCATTTTTGGAGTAGCTATTGCAGATAGACACATTATTAGGAAACTAAGTATTGTTATTGGTAGCATTATTCTACACAGAATTGGTGCTTCTTTAATAGGCATCAAAAGTACTAGCAGTTTTAAACTACATAAGAAATAGAAAAGCCAAAAAGGAAAAGGAAAACCATAAATAATAGGAAATCCTAATTGATGTTTACTTTCTTGAGTATACTAAGATTTATAACTAGCAGTAATATTCTCAAGTACGACAGTTCCTAAAAAGATTAGGGTTACAATAAACTAAAGTGTACAGAATCAGTGACAAACTAAACTTGTCTTTCATTGACTGCATGAACTAACATTTGTTTATGAGATCATTCGGACAAACTCATCGTTTCACTAAGAAAAATTTTACAGGGAAACCAGTTTCTTCGTTGAATGAATTAGGTTTGTCACTATGACAGATATGGAAAATAAAAATAAGAAAGTGAGCAACATGCCTGATAATCTTACCTCGTTTTCTTTCAAAGAGCTGCATCACCTTTTTTTTAAATGGCACTAAATCACCTCCATTCTTCCTTTTAGTGTAATCAATCGAAAAATTCAAGAGTAATGGGACAGGAAATGAAAGCTCTAGTTTCTAAAAGGGATGTGTCATTTACACTGCTAAAAAAGCCTCCTGTACTCCTAAATCTTTTAATCACCTAAATGGCAAAATAGTCACTACAATAAAACACTATATCTAGTTCACATGATAAAGTGAAGAGATAGTTATACTATCTAAGCCACATAATGAGAATTTGAAACTTCTTCGGACAGTGAACAGCACGTCCCTAGTAAAAGAGTTGGAGAATTTTAACCCAAAAAATCAATGTGGAAGAGCTTCAACAGAAAGTCATTGCTGCATCTTTTCCAACTTAATATTTAATTAAATCCTCCACATTATTAACAAATTCATCATTTGAAAAGAGAGAATTGCAGGAGATCTTTCATGAAAGAGATCACCAGGGTTTTTTAGTTTGAACAAAGCAATGTGAAAAGTATAAAGATGATAACCACTTGCAAGTGATTTCTCAGTAGAAACTTGCTTTAAATGATCAAAAAAGAGTTGACATGAGGTTAAGCATCGCTGTTAAAACAATAAAGAAAACTCACTCTTCCAGGGCTAAGGGGAAGTAGAAGAGTAGGAGTAAGATACAAGTACATATGGCACCTTTCCAAAAGAATTCTTCCCAAGTAAGGGTAACCAAGGAAATTAAAATATCCAAGACCACAGCCAATTGCATTCCAAATGAGAGTTGCGAGTTTTGTTTTTCTACTCTTCCATTAATTTTTTAATCCAGTAAATGTTTCTTCCTCTCCAATTTCTGTTTTTATACTACCATGGCAGCAAAGGTCAGATTATCTCAGGCTATCTACCTGTATAACAACAGTTTTTCGAGCCAAGCTAAAAAAGGCTATTCTATATGCCATGAAAACCATAAAAGCAGTTCTAGGTGAAACAAGTTTACCAAACATTATCAGGGTCATCATCTGAATCACACAAGTGAGGTTTTGCTCCAGTGTCACGGCTTAGATAGCAGCTGTTGTTTAAGGGTTTTTGCCATATTGCAATATATCCCTCCTTCTTAACAAGCTCCCAGCAAAGACGAGTAGTAAGATTAAGCATCTCTGAAAATATAGAAAGACATAACGTAGTTAAATACAGTAATATAACAACCTATCAATGGCATGAGGGCACAACAATAAACTGGTTCAACCAATATGTAGTCAAACATCATCACACCATTCTTTAGTAATTATATGTGTTCATTACTAATGTAGTTTCAACCCTCCCACGACTAATATTTCTGTCTGAGGTTGATATGCTGTTTTTTTGGATTGGACAAAGTTCATTATTCAAAAAAACTAGCCTGTCACATAAAGAAATCAAAAATTCAATTAATTCAGTACATTTAGATTACAGACACTGAACAGGAGGAGAAAACAAAACTCGTGTGGATTATCTGAAGGGAAACAAAAGAGGTCATCAAGAATGCAAAACCTTTGATTTTTTAACATGCAATTTCCAAGTGAGAAACTAAATAGATACCTTCCCACTGTTCCTCTAGGACTTGTTCATGCTTATAAACCGGTTGTGCTGCCCAAGCAAAGTATCCTCCTGCCCGAAGCATCCTATTGACCTCGAGGAGCAAAATTCCATCTTCATCATAATGTTTGAAAATAAAGAGACTATCAGAATCCCAGAACGAAGATGAAAAATGCAAATTTTTCAAAGGTACAAAACCTTAAAAGCATGAGATGTGCATTAGCAACACAAACTCATTAAGGAATACAATAATCTCACACAATATGTACACAATCGGGCTGGGGGGGGGGGGAATAAAACAGCAAGGGAATGGGAGAACTTCACATAGTCAGAGGAGTGTAGAGCAAGTGCATATAAAACTGCAGTTGATTTTAGAATTATGTTGGAAAGCTGTGGGTGGCATTTCAAACATGTAATACAATGCTTCTTCTCTTATTCTACAAGTTCATTGAAACAATTCTGTGACCAAAACTAGTCAAAACAGAAGCAACATACCATCCCGAGTCCAATTGATTCTGCATCTTGAACAATGTATCAATTCAAATGCTTGACTCGGATATGGAAGACGGTGAGTTGCAAATGCAGCCACCATTGCAGGTACACCACGCTCAAGAGCAAATTGAATTTGATTCTCGTGAACATCTTTGGGAGCAATAGACATAGTCATAACATCCCGTGATAGCAGATAGGCACCAAAACTTGCCACGCCACACCCGACATCTAGAACCACTCGAGTATGGTGACCAAATGCAATGTCTGGAACCATCTACACATAGAGCAATATCATAAACAACAAATGGACAGGATATGAATATTATTTCCTTCCCAAAAATACGGATAAAAAAATTGGCATACCTCAGAAATCTGGTCCAAATATTTATCCGCCCCGTGTATGAACTGTGTACCACCGCCAGGAAACGTAAACTTGTCTTTCGCTTTAGAAATCCAGTTTTGGCCCCCTTTATCTTCAACTAATCGCGAATGAGGAACATTGCTATACCATACCTGTAGGGAAGTGGCATTTAATTAAGCCTCCGGTGAGAACAAAAATATATCAGTCCTGGCTATTGCGCATCAGGGTGTTTTCAAACAAAACCCCCCAGAACAGACTGACTGTCTTGAATCAGGAAATGCAGTAAAGTATATCACGTTAGAAATAGAACACAACTCCATATATTCCACAAAGCTCATCACAATATAAACAAAATTGCTTTCTACTGTAATAAATTTACTAAAAGAGTGGTGCAGCTACCCTAAATAACCACTTGTTTACTTGCGCTAAGTTCATAAAAAGAGCTAGTGCATGAACAGTCAGCAATCGCACTGTAAAAATTGGATAGGATCAAGAAATTTGATCAACAACTTCCCATGCTCTTTCATTTTGCTTCACTGTCTTGGCAAACACGAAAGAACGATCCCTCAATCTGTACACAGTTAATAACGAAAACTGGAGGACATCAAAACAAAAGGGAAAAAAAATACTTTTTTTTCTTTCCATTTTCTCTACGACAAAACAAACCCCAGTTCGATTCCAATACCTCATCACGGCTCCGCGGCCATGGAATTGGTGGCCGGTATCCTTTAGGAGGGGGAACCAAGCAATTCAGTTCGTCCCCCTTCTCCGGGCAATGCCTTTCGAATCTCTCCCCTTTCTCCGTCGATTTCAACCTCTTAATAGCATTCACATTATCCAAACACGGTATATACTCTCTCATACTCACTGGACACAACTCATATCTCTCGGCCCTAAACCTAGAATCCTTACTTGCACTCTCAATTTCACTCCCGTTCCCCCAATTCTCCACGATGTCCGGATCAAACTCCCCAGCTTCAAAATCATCACTCATTTTTCCATCAGAATCAATGATCCCAAACGTCCGATTGGGATCGGGTAGTGGAGATTCATCGGGAGGTGGAGAAATGGTTGTGGCTTGATCTGTAAGGGGTTGATCAGATTGGTTTAGGGAAACTAGAGGGGTAATGTTGAACGACCTGTCGTTGTTAGGAGAGATGGAAATGGAGTTTTGTGGTGTGGAGAAGAAGAGGAGCTGCTGGTAGCCACCGTTGGACCAGTGTTTGCCAAGGTAGAAAAATGTGATTGAGATTAAAGTGAAGGCTGTGATTTTGAGGATTAGCGGGGTTTTAATGAGATCTGTATTGGTGAGTGGTTTCATGATTAATTGATGTGTTGGCGGCGGCGGCGGCGGTTTTTATAGGATCTGAGAATGCGAGCGAGCTGAGCCCGCACTGGTGCGAGAGTGAGCTAGCGAGAATAGGTCGGTGATCTAGTGACGGGTTGTGAATACGATGAGGTGAAAGGAAGAAGAGTGAGCTTATTGAAAGTGATTGCGTACTGTTGTTATTTTTTAATTTTTTTTCTATTTCTATGTGAGAGAAAATAAATTGTAAGAAAATATATAAGATTCAAATTAATTTGGAAATAAATCGTTTTTGAAACAAAACGCTACTG
>Ga0325404_1007007_pt1 | contig 11782 bp, 5 predicted proteins | sample PopdelMetagenome_18_FD_205664 | JGI IMG/M metagenome (GOLD analysis project Ga0325404, IMG submission 205664) | Populus deltoides microbial communities from Bellville, Georgia, United States - Xylem-Control-R1 | ecosystem: Host-associated > Plants > Phyllosphere > Stem > Wood/Secondary xylem... | reverse complement strand
TTTTTTTTATATAGAAAAATGGGATAAAATATGGTGACATATCCGAGGAGATTTTGGATCAGTTCGAGGCCTAAAGTCCATCAATATGTTTCATTTCAGGACAAAACTTCTCATCACAAATAGGCACGACGGTGGGCTCATTCGGCAGCCAATGGGCTCAATATACTGTTTGACACGGCCACACTCCAACTGCCCAGATGTACATACGAAAAAGAAAAGAAAAGAAAATAGTGATAGAGATATATAGTGGTTTATAATTAATTAAAAAGTATACACATTGAGATTAATTTATACATAAGATATGGATCGTGGGATATTCCCATAATTTTATGATTTTCCTTATTAATTTTCTTCACCTGATAAGTACTAGATCTAAGAAATAAGGTCTTAAATTCAATCTCGAGTCATTTTCCTTCAAAAGATTATAGTTGACAGCAAAAAGGAGATCACCAAAGTAGAACAATTATTGTACTTCGAACAGGACACCTCTCAGAAAAGCAAGTGGCATAAAGGGAGTGGTACTTTGAAGGAAGCCTTTGATTTAAAGCAAGAAAACTTTAGCAGAGCATTAGCTAATATAGAATGAACCATGGAGAATGCAAGCTTTTGAGCAGGTTGGAAGGGTGGGTTTCACTTTACCTCTGTCTTGCTCGCACTTGCACTGCACTTGGTTAGTTGGGAAAAACGGATCCCTCTCTGGATTGGGTTCGTTCTTTAATTATAACTTGGCATATACACGTTGCTTTTTCTCCTTTCTCCTTTCTTTTTTTCTTGTTTAATTATAATTATTAGCCTATAAAATTAAAAGTGAAGCTAGGTCCTTTTCGTTAATCTCAGGTCAATTAATCTCCCCACTTTGGTAGCATACCCTCAGTGCCCTCAATGATTTGATTTTTTATATTATTATTGTTGTTTTTAATATTATTATTATTATTATACATCATGTATAAAATTAATTATATTAAAAAATAATATAAATTATATTTTAAAAATTCATTTAAGAATTTAAAATAATTTTTTGATATGATAACAAAATTCTACTAACTAAAAATCACAAATTCAAATCTCATCACCTTCACTGTCTTTCTTCATTTAAATTAATCATCTGCTTTTATTCACTGCTCGATGTCCAATGTTGGTTTAGGGTCCTAGCTTCAATCGACAATAATTGTTGCTTCATTTCCCCGCATCCATTATCTATTATGCATTTTAAAATTCATAAACTTAGTTTCATGCATAGACTACGCCAAACCAGGCAGTTCCCAAATTACATTCCCAATTATCCATCCCCTTTCTCATGCACCAATACTTTTCATATATGTCAGAGAGGTTCTGGCTGGAGGGGGTCGGCCTATGGCTACGAACCATGCGCAGATAGCTAGGCTCTGTTCATATGTTCCCTATAACAGGGGCATCTAGGACACATGTGCATCCAAGTGACCATTGGGTTTTGGCACATACAACCAAATGACCAATAACTATTCTCATCACCTAAGAACTCAATATTAAATTAGATAATTTATAAACACAAAGTTTATAAAACTGAACTAAACAATATTGGTATTGAATCTACAAGGTTATTAGTTCAACTAGCTAGCGGATCATTATTTAGGCCGTATAGTCAATGTAAATATATGTTGTCATATATCATACGAACTTGCTCGCCAAAACCGGGGGTGGGAGGCTAATCCTAGGGTTGATCCCTGAGGTTCCGCACCTAATCTAACTCTAAATCATATATTCATATCATGGAAACTAGTTTTTAAAACTTATGTCTTTTGGTTTTTGAAAATTCGTTGTCAATCACCCCGGCCTGGAGCAAACTAAAGCAATCTTTATGAATAAACTAATGGCTTATTGATAAATTGAGCATCTCACTGAAAGTAACCATGTCAAGTGTATAAGGTGTTGATGTCCAGCTTGAACTCATCACACAGTCCTTTGAAAATATACATATTTAATGCCCCGAGCTTTGGAGGAGGGGCCTGGTGCATAAATGAACAACTTTTGAGTTCGTATGTGCAGCACCATGTTGGATCTCTTATCTTTTTACTATCTAAAAAAATATTTTTTATTGCTCTATAGCCATCCATTTTTATCTTATTTTTATCTCTTATCTTTTTAGTCTTCTCATAATTATTCTTACATATCATTATAAAACTTATCACACTACAGATAAGATGGCAATGAGTCATCATTCTACGTGCGTCTACTCTTGAATCACCATATGCTGGGCCATGATCTTGGTATTGGAAGGAGAACCTAATGTATTATCAAGGTAGGCAATGAAAGTACTCATCAGTATTTGATCTTGTTAAACCAAAGTTAAACACTCAAGGTTGGTACAAGGAAGAGGATTGTTTTCAACAATCATGTTTGAAGGTAGACATAAACTAGAATATCCATAATAAAGCTAAATAAGCCATATCCTTGCAATACTGGTTTCATCTATATATGTTCTCCTATGTAAATAACTTGTAGTTGATAGTTTGATAGAGATAAAGTGACGAGTATTGGAAAAAGGACGGGAGGTTCATAATTAGGGAAAAGATATCAGCAGGGGGTTAACAACTGCTTGAGGAAACATGTTGGTAGGTTTTTGACTTGTAATTGCAGGAGAGCGGATATTGCCTCCTTCTTGATCATTGTTTTGTGATTTTCATATAAAGTTTGTATTCTTAATTGATCAATTTTATTATAATTTTATATTATTTATTCATGTTTTTTTATAGGCATAAGATAATAGTAATTATTGTATATAATTTTGAATTTTCAAGGCAGATTTTTCAAGACAGATTCTTGTTGTGTCAAGTTGCAACTATTCAAATTTGATTTTAGTGTATGTTAGAAGATATCCACATTAAATGGTATCAGAATTTGTGCTATTATCAAGTTATATTTCTTTAATCTTCAGTTTTTGTCATTTCTTAATTTTGTTTCTTCCTACTAAGACATTGTTTTTTTTTTAAAAAAATCATCTTGCCTAATTTCTTGATTTTTCTAACATATCAAAGAAAATCTTTGTTCTTGATTTTGATCTTCTATCTTTCTTGATTTCAACCTAGAATAAAAAATAAAAAAGAAAAAGAAATCTTGTTCTTGCTTAATTGTGTGGATAAAAAAAAAATAAAGGAAAAGTTGTTATGGCATAACCGAATATAAGCCCTTGAATTTTAGGGTTGACCAAAAGTTTCTTGAAGATTTTCTTGATTTTTTCAAGTAGGTAGATACCAATTCTTGGTATTGTCAAATTAAAGTCTTGTTGTTTTTGGATTATTTGACATTGTTTCATTAAAATTTGGTTAGTAAAGATTTTTTTTTGGAAATAAAAAAAATTAGCATACCAATTCACTTACTTTTTATTTTTGACATTGTTATTAAATAATATTATAAATTTTTATTTAATTTTTAATATTTTTTTCAATTATTATGTATCTAATATGAAAATAACAATACTAATAATAAATTGTTCATGAAAGTTCGATTCAAACTGTTTTTTATTAAAAAAAAATTAAAATAGATTTTGACATAATTTTATCACATTTATGATTGTTTTTAGCTTTCAATCATACATAAAATATAGACATGCTATTTTGGTTTTTTTAACTTGCTTTAACAATCTTAAAATATATTTTCTAACACAAAAAATGATTTCATCAGTTAAAAACATTGTGTTTACTAAGATAAAGAAGAGATATGTTAATAAAAAAATTATCGAGATATGTTAATAAAAAAATTATCTTGATGCATTATTTTTTCACAATAATTATATTTTTAAATTTAATAATAATATCAATTTTTTTTCTAATATCTTAATATTTTTTTATGATAGAAAATTGTTTTTACCCCAATAGCCGCAGGCATACAAACTAATGAGATCCAAAAATGTACTGAATGAAGTGTGGAGAGGAGATGGTGAGTTTACCAGTCAGAGTTGTTGCAGTGGTGACAGCCGCTTGTGCTTCCTTCCCTACCAATAATTGAAGCTTAAAAGACTCTAGTTTATTTCACTTAAGGCACCAATGATGAATGTGGAACCTAGTGGACTCCATCTTTCCACGTCCAAAAGAAACCGAGCTTGTCAAAGCTTGGAGCCATGTTGCTGTCCCTATACAAAAATTCGTGTGCGTGTTTTTTTTTTTTTTCTTCACATCAAACATACCTCCTTGAGTGGATTCCAACTCCTCATTCAACCATAGATTCCCTTGTCCTAGTGGTGGGCTTCCCTTTCAAGAACCTAACCAAAACGTTTATCCTTTTCCGCCTCCTTTGAATGCCAGAAAAAAATAACAAAACAGGAGGTTCCATTCATCTCTAAGGTGGGGATCACTCCTACAGATCTGAGTACCCAATGGGGGTATAGGCCTGTTCTAATGTTCGTAAGCAATGACACTTTAATTCCCATCACCTAAGTTCTAAATGATTAATATTACTTGAGCTTATGTATTATACTTATTATTTGAGGGCGTTTCTATTCAACATGCGAAGTTCAACGGCTTTTTGAGCATGTGCAAATAATATCTAGTCAATTCATATTAATTGCGACTTTAAATTTTTAAATTGTTTCGACAGACGAAAAAATGAAGATCTGAATTACTAAATTCGCACGACTTCTGTCGTATTATGGTGCCTACTCATTTTTCTACTCATAAAAGTGTATCTCCGAAGCATATATTAAAATCCTTTCCAGATCTTTCTTCTTCCGTGTCCGAGAAAGGTTGTATATGTCCATCTTTGGTACGCCAAAATGGAGCCAGGTATCACCTAAGCAAGCAAATATCTAGATTTGATTACCATATATAGTCCTTTACATAATAGTACTATATATTTCTAATAAATGGCTCTTGAATGCTTTTGCTCACATAAATTTGTTTACAAGGAAAGGATTCTGAGTATTTGAACACAGCTAGAGCCATTTTAAACCACAGCCTTACAATCCTTAATCAATTTGTGTCCACTAAGAGAGAAGACTCGTCATGTATGGAGTCATGGACATGTAGAACAGAAAAGGCCTTCTTTGATTCTTGTGGATATCAATTCCATAGATGCAGTTTTGGGGGAGGTTAGGCAGTCTCTTGGAATCTGTGGAAGTAGAAAAGAAAGGAAGCTAACCTAGCCACTAGAGTCAATAATTCCCTATGTTGTCACAATTATTGATCCATGATCACATAGGGGGGTGGATATAAAATCCACCTTGATATATAGTATCAGTACTGTTTACCAGAACGTGCATGAGATATTGTAGCTAGCTTCGATCATAGTACTTGGTATTAATTATTATTAGTATATCTATGCAGTGGTTACATCATGATTCGTACATCCTGGCTTCAAGGTAAGCATCATTGTCTTCATTCAGATAAAACGATCAGGGAGACCCAAGAGCTGCTGTAGCGTGGTGTAAAGAAGGAAAAACAAAAACAAAACTGAAAATAGGATTGAACGTCCACAATTCTTTTGGATCATCCGTCTCATGGGTCTCTCCTTTTGACTCAGCATGAAGATAATTTAAAGTAAAAGAGGAAAGTTTAATCTATATAATGGGGCCTCAACATTACCACATCTCCAAATGAACCAATCATGATGGAAACGATAAATGATGGAAACGATAATCTTATCTCCAAATTAAGGATTTGTCAGTGAGCTAGCTATGATAAGTTCCATCTACATCCCTTTTGCTTTTCTTACATTGCATTTTCTAGTAAATTCTGAGTCTGTAATGAGTGATTTGTCTCTCCTTTTGCGCTAAAATACAGATCCATGTGAACTTTATTGGTGTTGATGCTAAAGAATGTTAATAAATAGTCATTGATCTGTCCTAAATATGGTTAAGGTGGTCTATCATATAAAACCAATAATAATGCATGTTTGTGTTTTTACATGGCCAACCTATATATACTCTTGGGAAGACAAAGCCTTTACATTTTCTTTGGTCAGAAAATTTGCCATACAAGGTTCTCTTTCTTTGTAACTGGAGATTTATAGCCCTACCTTTTTCTTTTATATAACCCCATTTCTTCCAAACTTGTAGACCGTATGTACAAACAGTCTTGTAGTCCTTGATGAGGGAATATTGAGGGCATGTGGAGAAAGCAGCAAATCAAAGGAAACGCGGCCTTGAACTCTTCCTACCTTTTCAAGAAAAGATAAGTGGCCTTTGAGGTTCTTCTAAACGATCCATTTTAGGTTTTGAAAAGCAGTTTCCCCGAAGGTACCTCTCTCCTTCAACCCTGTAGCACCAGGGCTAGACTCGGAACTTATGAGGAAAGGAATAGTCACAAAGCTAGCAACCTTGGGCTCAAAGACCTTTCTCTTACAAGCATATTGTTTGTTAAAACTTGTACATTATTAAGCAAAATGTACCAAAAATTCAAGGTACCTATGATGTAAGATGTGGGAGGTTCTTTCTTTCAGAAAGTTCCTTTTGAACTAAACATTTCAAGCGCATAGCAGAAAGATGTAGATTAATTTCCGTGATATACTTCGAATTATCAATCCCATCACTTGTACAAAATCTTCTTTCTAACCATTTAAGTTTCCAAAAAGAATTGATTGCAAAACTTTGCAGTTTTCTACATATAAACTAAGAAAGGCATTAATGGAAGATGATTTAAGTTCTTTGTTCATATCAACACATCTTGGGGCCTAGCTAGTTTAGGATTTGAGGTCCCAAAACACATGCGCATGGGTTTGAGTCAAAGCATGCCAAGCTGCATTGGCTGGACCTAGAAACTAAAAATGGTAACAATAATGTGAGGCCACGCATATTTATTAATTAGTGCTAACCAAATCCAAACTTTTTTTTTTTTCAAATGCAATGCCACACGCACTCATAAATTATTCATCAAGCTAGCTGTTGTAATCGATCAGATTTAAACTATTAGATGATGCGTAAATATTAAAATATGTTGTTACATCCTTCTCCTAGAATATCATAAATCACAAGGTTGTGAAACAAAGAAAATCAAATCTGGTCAAATACTACCTTGAATTTTTTGTTAACATGAATTTAGTCCACAACTTTCTTTCTTTTTTAATCTGATTTAGATCCTTAACTCTTCATTTTCTTTCTTTCTTTTATCAATGCCATCCCTCCGTCCATTTTACCATCCAATCTGTACTGAAGCTTGACTGGACATACACCCTTTATATAACGCGACATGTGGATTAAATACAAAAAATAAAAACTTAATTAAACTTATCGGATGATATTGCAGATGATAGAAAGGCCAGGGATCTAAATCAGACTAGAAAAAGGTTAGGGATTCAGTTTCTATTGACTGAAAGTTAAGTTCATGATAGTTCTTGACCAATTAGCCATTTAGGATATTTCATCATGAAAACTGAAGACGCTAATATTGAAGACCGTAACTTGGAAGTAATTTCGAGCTGCGGGTTGACATGAGTTTGGTTCCCATATACATTTCCTTAGACATGACGTTTGGATGCCTGGGAATGGACTCGTGCTCACATAATAATGGAGTATTAATCACCAATAATGTAAAATATGATCGGTGAATTTCGATCATTCAGAGGGATCATTCTTACAAATATCCTTTGCCCAAACAAGTTTCTTATGAATCTTAAAAAAACAAAAAAACAAAATTATTGTTTAAGCAAACCATGTGAGGAGTTACAGTTAATATTGATTAATTATTAGGTTTGGTTATGGAGATTGCAGTTTCACATATACACACAATTTAAAAATAAATCTTCAATTTTTATGATGTATCTGCTCGAGTCATGTAGAAAGAGAGATCAAAATATCTATGCATTTTGATTAATTACTTGCAAGTTACAGAGATCTTAATCTCCCCTTGTACCCAGCTGGCTAGTTACTACAAGGCCTCTCATGTCAAGAAAAGAGTCATGTTTTTTCCCTTCCTATTTTCTTGTTCATATTTTTTTAACCTGAACAAGAAATTACGTAGTCTAACATCGATCCCACCCTTAATTACATTTCTTGAAGGGGTGGGTATATATATATATACTGTTTCGATTTCCCTACTCCGTCTTAAACCCTTGACTGCCCTTGAAAGGCTAGCCGTTTCCACTGCACCAAACGTTGCAAAAAATCCATGACCTGTGGGAATATCCAAAACTCATTAGCTATATGACTAGATAGCAATGTATTACTCAAAAGAGAAAAGCATACAGAAAGTGAAATAGATAAATTACAGCAATTATGCATGTATTGGATACTACTTGCCTGGGTGGGTTCTTGTAGGGAATAAGATGCACTAGTGTCCTTGGGGAATTTAGAGACCAAGATACCAAAACCTTGTCCTCTCTCTCTCAGCACCTAACAACAGTAAAAAAAAAAAATCATTAACCTAAAAAGACCTAGATTTAATGTAAGTTTGATAATTAAGAAAGAGGACTTTGTCTTTATTTTAAGCATTGGATACCTTAAATGCATCCTCGTCTGTTCTATCATCTCCAATGTAAACAGGAAAAACATCAGTACAATTGGCGAATCCTGTAAGAGAGAATAATGATTATTAGAGATTAGGTAATAAATTATTCAACACTATAATTTGTCTGGCTCTTACAATTTTAAGTGTATGTATATACAAATCTAGTGGGGGTGATCACTTCTTTTTAATTAATTAAACACTGTGATTTCTAGTGGGTCTTTTGGGTTCTTCAGATAGAAGCCTTACAATTTTTTGAGTAGGTGATTATTATCGATCAAGCACAGGAAAGAAAAGGGAAAACAAGACCTTACCAAGAGACTCTAACAAGAATTCAAGAGCCTTTCCTTTGTCCCATTTAATGGTAGGGCGGATTTCTAAAACCTGTGCAGAAGAAGGTGGTATGGAAAGTGAGGCATCTCTTTAATTATATACTCACCACATGCATTATAAAACTAATAAATAAAATACAAGATTTTTGATTTATTAGATGCCATGCCACACCTTTCTTCCTTGAGTAAGTCGAAGCTTTGGGTACTCCTTCAACACTGACTTAACTACTTGAGCCAGTCCACTCCATTTCTGTATTTTTCATGCATCACAGTTGGTAAAAATTAGCTTTAATATAACAGTAACAACATATTGATATTTTCTTGATGTTCGATTCCTACCTTCTCATCAACGCAGCGATAGTGCACAGAGAGACAGAATTTGTTATTTTCCACCTTGGCCCCTGGAGTTGTTTTAGTTTTCTCTACCAGTTCTTTGTAAACCTGAAAACCCATTACCAAACAAAATAAAAAATGTAAATATCCTCCAATCTTTTATTTATTTTCTTTATAGTAATAACTTGTACATCTTACCCAAGTAATTACATTACCTCATCTATCATTGGAAGAAACTCACTGCCAGCTTGAAAAACAACACCTTCACTGCCCTGAAGAATACAACATAAAAGACAAACCAATTTCTATCATTTTGTGAAGGAGAAGATAGAGAAAATTAATCAAGCTATGTTTACATGATGGTACTTGAAAATACAGAGGTAAAGCTCACTCACTTTCTTGTATTTGCTGCCTTTGGCTGGTCCTTTGATGTCCATGCCATGGCTTCCAGCATAGTACAGTTCTGCTAACCGTACAAAGTTATACACCTATAAAATATGGACAGAAGTAACAAAGTTTAGCACGAGAAAAAAAAGGAGAAGAGCCAAAGTAATCTGTACTTACTGGCCTAACATTATTGAATTCGAAAGAGGAAAAAAAAAGCAGGCTTAAAATGTACCTTGTCTCTGCATCTCCCACTCACTATTGCAGTAGGAAAAAATCTCGCAAGCTTTCTCACTGTTGCTCTCATCTAATTTTTCCCCAACACAAACTTCAGTTACAATATAAAAAGAAAAAAGAAAAAAGGGAAGAGGAGCTGTACAGAGAAGAACTAGATACCAACCTGCTTGGACATGAAAGCTCTATCTGGGTCATCAACGATAGGAGAAAGTGTGCCATCATAGTCCAAGAACATAACTATTTGCTTTCCTTTGGAGGCATCAATTATCTGCTCAAACATCTCCAGTGCTGATGGGTGGTGAAGCTGCAATCACCACATTAAAAATCAGGAGTCATCATTTGATCATGTCTAAAAGTCTTTCCCTGAGCTTTATATTAGTTAAAGATTGGTTTTTCTATTTTTGCTTTTGGGTTTTTTTGTGTGTGTACTCACAATCCATGAGCTTTGGTCGTCATTAGCAGAAGGTGTTGACTTGACATGAGTAGGAGATGAGGTTCTCATGGAATTAACCCAAGCATTAAATCTCGCTCCTCCACTGATTTCAAGATTCTTTAAAAGTTTCTTTCTGGAAATAGAGATGTAACCACCAGGAGCCGCCGGAGGCTTCTGCGCGGCCGTGGTGAAAATAGAGGAATTTGTTACATGCACTGTGATTGCCAAGTTGATTCCAGAGTTTGTATCAGCCACTACCACATTTTGGTTTGTCATCTTTCCTCTACAAAAAAAAAAAAACCCAGAATCACATTTCCTTCCAAATTATTGCAAACAAGAATTTGAAGACAATCAAGATTATCAAATCAAGAATCTAGAAAAACCCATTAGAGAAACTACACCTACATAAGGTCCTTGAATTATATACCTTACGAGAAGATACAGATGTTCGAAGGTACAACAAAACTGAGTGAATAAGAGAAGGGGGAATTAAAACAGAGTGCTCTGTTTTATAACTCTTTAAGCTTCAAGAAGAAATACAGAGAACAAACAAGAGAGATAATGTAAAACAGAGAAGAAAGCAAACAGTTCCCAAAGTTTTGTAGAGAGAGAGGTAATGTATGCTTGCAAGAGAGACAGCCCAGTGGTCGATTTATAGTTGCAACAAGACGGACGAGAGGGCCACAATGTGCACCCTCTCTCCTTCCTAAGCTCCAAACCGTGGGACCCTCTGAGGGGTGGAACCCACAAAGCTGGCCCAGACCCGAAATCCTGAAGCGGGACCCACATTTGGCCTCGTCCCCTAGCCGTCTCCATAAACACCTTGCCAGCAGCTAACAGTTTAGGACGTGGAAGACATTCTTTGGATGACTTGACTATGGTGGGTTCTTGCCACGTGTAAATAGTCACATGCCACTTGCCAGGAACCACACCCCCCCCCCCCCCTCCCCACACACGCTGGAATTTGGATGCCTAACAATTGAAAACCCAAAAACCCCTCGCCCCGCCACCCCCCCCCCCCCAAAAAAAAAAAAAAAAAAAAAACTTTGCAATCTAAAAGCAAGTTGTGGGGGTGGCCGTGGTGGTGCTTAGAAAACGCCCCTTGTAAACACAAATAAAACCACCAGCTCAAACCAGCCTCCTGTTATATGCTATTGTGCAAAACCAGCTGCGGTTCCTCTATGTTCCTCAATTTGAGAATTTAAAACTTGAGCAGCTTCAATTTGAGAATTTAAAATTTGAGCAGAAACAAAACAGCCCGTGCATAATTTAGTAGATAATTAAAGTTGCAATTTTATTTTATTTTTCAATTCCTTCATCATTTGCATTCAATACGTTCCTAAAACCAATATTTTTATTGGTGGTCACTAAAAGATAAACAGCTAAAGATTTATCATATAATATTTTTTTCCTCTCTAAAATATATTACAATTTCGTATGCTAGTTAAGAAGTTACATCAAGTTCTTTCTTATACTATATGTACACTACCTGAATTTTTATATTTATTTATTAGTATTTATACTCATAGTTCATCGACAAGAAACTTGCTGACTTGTTCACAAACAAAAATAATCCGTCTGAAAAACTCTAATTGGTGATTTGTGGTCTATTGACAATAATTTTATATATGAATTTACTGACAGACAAAGCG